>Ga0105237_10000147_pt1 | contig 99597 bp, 96 predicted proteins | sample KBSC24metaG_FD_81520 | JGI IMG/M metagenome (GOLD analysis project Ga0105237, IMG submission 81520) | Corn rhizosphere microbial communities from Kellogg Biological Station, Michigan, USA - KBS C2-4 metaG | ecosystem: Host-associated > Plants > Roots > Rhizosphere > Soil | place: Michigan, USA...
CGCGGGTGGTGGCGCAACACCGCACCGGCTACGAGCTGCACGACGGCGAACGCAGTTTCGGCGCGCAGCCGGCGGGGCAGTTCCTGAAGCGCAGCCTCGATCCGGCCGAGCGGCCGGCAGTAGGCGATTTCGTGGAGATCGAGCCCGGCCAGCCGCCGCACATCGTCGCCGTGCTGCCGCGGCGCAGCGTGCTGTCGCGCGCCGCCGCGGGTGAACGCTACGCGCGGCAGATCATCGCCACCAACATCGACTACGTGCTGGTGCTCACCGGGCTGGACGGCGACTACAACCCCGCGCGCATCGAGCGCTACCTCTCGCTGATCGAGGATTCCGGCGCGCGGCCGATGGTGCTCTTGAGCAAGCCCGATCTGCACGACGACGCCCGCGAACGCATAGCCGAACTGCGCGCGCGGCTGGCGCCCGGCACCGCCGTCCATGCGATCAACGGCAAGGACGCAGCCAGCGCGGCGCTGCTCGCGCCCTACCTGCAATCCGGTGACAGCGCGGTGCTGGTGGGCTCCTCCGGCGCCGGCAAGTCCACGCTCACCAACACCTTGCTCGGCATAGCCAAGATGGCCACCAGTGCGGTGCGTCACCACGACAGCCGCGGCCGCCACACCACCACGCATCGCGCGCTGCTGCAACTGCCCACCGGTGGCTGCCTGATCGACACCCCCGGCATGCGCGAGCTGAAACTCACCGGCGAGGAGAACCTCGACCTGTTCGCCGACATCGAGGAGCTGGCCGAGGCCTGCCGCTTCGCCGACTGCGGCCACGGCAGCGAACCGGGCTGCGCGGTGCAGGCCGCGCTCGACAGTGGCGAACTGTCGCCCGAGCGCTGGCGCAACTACCTCAAGCTGCGCGACGAGCGCGAGGAGCAGGCCAGTACGCTGGAGGCGAAGCTGCGCCGCCAGCGCGGCGGCCGACCGATCGAGCGGCCGCACGCGCCGCGCGGTCGGCGGGAACGGGAATGATGCACTTGCGATCCGGCCTCGCTGCTCGTCATTCCGGCCTGCGCCGGAATGACGGCTGGATGTTTCGTTCTGACGATGGTGTGACCGTCGACGCCGAAAGGATGTCGGCATGAACAGCATCGCCCCCGCGCTGCAACCCGTCGCCGCGCTCGACCAGCGCCTGCTCACTGCGGCGAAGGGCATCCACATCCTGCCCACCGTGGCGTGGCCGGCTTCGCTGGAAAATCGCATGATCGCGGACTACGCGGCCGGCCGCTTCGCCCTGCCCGAGGTGCAGTACCAGCGGCCCGACCTTGCGGCCGCGCGCGCGGAACTGGCGGCGATCGAGCGCGAGACGGCGGCGCTGGGCGGCGATCCACTGGGCGATTACCTCGCGCGCACCGCCGAGTCCTGGCGCATCGCGGCGGAGATGCTGGAGGCGGTGGGCACCGCCGGGGTCAGCGCGCCGTCGATCGCGCTGTACGGCCGGCCCGGTGATGCGCTTCCCGGCAGCCAGCGCAGCAACCTCGATGCGGCGCGCTACTTCGTGGAGCTGTCGGACGAATTGGGCGCCGACCTGCTCGCCGACGACGCCCGCGAGGGCATCAGTGCCGAGACGCTGCGCGACGAGCTGGCGAAAACCCTGGACGATTTCTTCGGCGCGGACACGGTGAAGGTGGAGGTCGACCCCGAGCTCACCGCCAAGGCGGCCGCCGGCGCCACCCGCATCCGCCTGCGCGGCGGCGCCAGTTTCACGGACTACGATCGTCACCAGTTGCTGGCGCACGAGGCGCTGGTGCACACGCTCACCGCGCTGAACGGCCGCGCCCAGCCGCTGCTGGCCTCGCTGGGGCGCACCTCGCCGCGCGTCACCGCCACCCAGGAGGGCCTGGCGGTGTTCGCCGAGCTGATGTCGGGCGCGATCGACATCGCGCGGCTGAAGCGCATCAGCCTGCGCATCCTGGCGATCGACATGGCGCTGTCCGGCGCCGACTTCGTCGAGGTCTACAAGTTTTTCGTCGAACACGGGCAGAGCGCGGCGGACAGCTTCCATTCCGCCCAGCGCGTGTTCCGCGGCGTGCCGCCCGGTGGCGGCGCGGCGTTCGCCAAGGACAACGTCTACCTCAGCGGCCTGCTCACGGTGCACACCTTCTTCCGCTGGGCGCTGAAAGAGCGGCGCCTGGAGATGCTGCGCCACCTGTTCGCCGGCAAGCTCACCCTGCATGACGTGGTGGCGCTGCAGCCGCATTTCGAATCCGGCGCGATCGCGCCGCCGCGCTGGCTGCCGCCGTGGATGCAGCACGTGCATGGTTTGGCCGGCAAGCTGGCGTTCTCGGTGTTCGTCAACGGCATCCGCATGGGCAAGGTGCATGCCGACGAATTGTCGCTGGGCGTGTAGCCGCAGCTGGCTTGGCGCCCCGGTGCTACCATGACGCAGGCCGCACCGCGGCCTCCTGAACCCCACGAAAAGCCCCCATGGCCAACTCCGAAGACCTGCGCCTCGCCGCGCTCGAGTATCACCGTCACCCGCGCCCGGGCAAGATCAAGGTCGCCCCGACCACGCCACTGCTGACCCAGCGCGACCTGTCGCTGGCGTATTCGCCGGGTGTGGCCTACGCCTGCGAGGCGATCGTCGAGGATCCGAACGCGGCCAGCGAGATGACCGCGCGCGGCAACCTGGTGGCGGTAATCACCAACGGCACCGCAGTGCTGGGCCTGGGCGACATCGGCCCGCTCGCTGGTAAACCAGTCATGGAAGGCAAGGGCGTGCTGTTCCAGAAGTTCGCCGGCGTGGACGTGTTCGACATCGAACTGGCCGAGCGCGACCCGGATAAGCTGGTCGACATCATCGCCGCGATGGAACCCACCTTCGGCGGCATCAACCTCGAGGACATCAAGGCGCCGGAGTGCTTCATCGTCGAGCGCAAGCTGCGCGAGCGGATGAAGATCCCGGTGTTCCACGACGACCAGCACGGCACCGCGATCATCGTGGGCGCCGCCGTGCTAAACGCGCTCGAAGTGGTGGGCAAGAAGATCGCGGACGTGAAGGTCGCCACCACCGGCGCCGGTGCAGCCGGCATCGCCTGCCTCGACATGCTGGTGGCGCTGGGCGTGAAGCCCGAACACATCCTCGCGTTCGACCGCGAGGGCGTGATCTACACCGGCCGCGACCACCTGGACCCGGACAAGGCGCGCTACGCGCGCGACACCGACAAGCGCACGCTGGCGGAAATCGTCGCCGGCGCGGACGTGTTCCTGGGTCTCTCCGCCGGCGGCATCCTGAAGCCGGAGATGGTGGCCACGATGGCCGCGAAGCCGGTGATCCTGGCGCTGGCCAACCCGAACCCGGAGATCCTGCCGGAGGACGCCAAGCGGGTGCGCCCGGACTGCATCATCGCCACCGGCCGTTCGGATTATCCGAACCAGGTCAACAACGCGCTGTGCTTCCCGTACATCTTCCGCGGCGCGCTGGACGTGGGCGCCACCGTCATCAACGAGGCGATGAAGACCGCCTGCGTGCGCGCGATCGCCGAGCTGGCTCGCATGGAAGCCTCTGACCTCGGCAGCGCCTACGGCGGCGAGGTGCCCACCTTCGGCGCCGACTACCTGATCCCGCGGCCGTTCGACCGGCGTCTGCTGGTGATGCTGGCGCCCGCGGTGGCGCAGGCGGCGATGGATTCCGGCGTGGCCACGCGACCCATCACCGACATGGACGCGTACAAGGAGAAGCTCGGCCAGTTCATCTACCGCACCGGCCTCATCATGAAACCGGTGTACGACCGCGCCAAGGCCGATCCGAAGCGCGTGGTCTATGCCGAGGGCGAGGAGGAAACCGTGCTGCGCGCGGTGCAGAGCGTGGTCGACTACAAGCTGGCCAAGCCGATCCTGATCGGCCGCCCCGACGTGATCGAGATGCGCATCGAGCGGCTCGGCCTGCGCCTGCGCCCCGGCGTGGATTTCGAGCTCACCAACATCAACGACGACCCGCGCTTCAACGATTACTGGCAGCAGTACCACGCGATGACCGAGCGCCGTGGCGTGACGCCGGACGCGGCGAAGAACCTGATGCGCTCGCGGCCCACCCTGATCGCCGCGATGATGGTGGAGCGCGGCGAGGCCGACGCGATGATCTGCGGCCTGGTCGGCCGCTACCACAAGAAGCTGGGCTACCTGCGCAGCGTGTTCGGGCTGGACCCGGGCGTGCAGTGCACCTCGGCGATGACCGGCGTGATCAACGACAAGGGCGCGTGGTTCTTCCTCGACACCCACGTGCAGTTCGACCCCGGTGCCGAGCAGATCGCCGAGGCCACCCTGCAGGCTTCCTATCGCCTGAAGCTGTTCGGCGTCGAACCCAAGGTGGCGCTGCTGTCGCATTCCAACTTCGGCAGCCACGACAACCCCAGTGCGGTGAAGATGCGCAAGGTGCGCGAGATCCTCAAGGCGCGCGCGCCGAAGCTGGACATGGACGGCGAGATGCAGGCCGACACCGCATGGGACGAGGCGCTGCGCCGGCGCATTTTCCCCGGCACCACGCTGTCGGGCCGCGCCAACCTGTTCGTGCTCCCCAACCTGGACGCCGCCAACATCGTCTACAACATGGTGCGGGTGATGACCGACGGCGTGGCGATCGGACCGATCCTGATGGGCGTGGACAAGCCGGCCCACATCCTCACCACCGCCTCCAGCGTGCGCCGCGTGGTCAACATGACCGCGGTCGCCGCCGTGGATGCGCAGATCCGCGCGCGCGCATAGCGCGCTGTCTTAGACAGCGCGCTAGCCGCGGGCAAAGGATGAGGTCGACGTCGAAACCGGACGTTCCTTCGCCCCGAGGCGCTTGGCAAGCGAACCCGCTCACCGCGTTCGCCTCCTCTCCCCTTTGGGGGAGAGGATAGAGGTGAGGGGCGGGTGCTCGCGGAAGTGCATCATCGAGGCGCGATTCCATAGCCTCTGCATCGCGAGCCTGCCCCTCACCCCGGCCCGTTGCCAGGCTCGTTCCTCGCCAAGCAACCCCCAGCCTCGCGCCAGCGCTCAGGCGCTCAGCCATGCGCGAGCCGGTGGCTCGCAAGCAGCATGGTTTCGCCCCCAAGGGGGAGTGGGGAATAACAGCACCCCATGCGCCCCCGCATGGCCGTCCATCGACGGACGTCCAACTGGCAGCGATGTGCCGCGAAGGCTAGACTTGGACGTCGGCCTGCCGCTTCCCCGGCGACGGCTTCCCCTACAGGCATCTGCGCCGCGCGGCGCAGCGGAGAATCTCCCATGGATCAGCTCGACGACGTCCTCAACCAGGACATCGATCCCACCGAAACCCGCGAGTGGATCGACTCGCTCAGCGCGGTCATCAACCATGACGGCACCGAGCGCGCGCATTACCTGCTGGAGCAGATGGTCGATTCGACGCGCCGTGCCGGCGGTTACCTGCCGTTCGATCCCACCACCGCCTACGTCAACACCATCGCGCCGGCGAACGAGGCGAAGAGCCCGGGCGACGCGGCGATGGAATGGCGCATCCGCTCGCTGATCCGCTGGAACGCGATGGCGATGGTGGTGCGCGCGAACCGCAAGCCGGGCGAGCTGGGCGGGCATATCGCGAGTTTCGCCTCGTCGGCCACACTGTACGACGTGGGCTTCAACCACTTCTGGCGCGCGCCCAGCGCCGACCATCCGGGCGACCTGGTGTTCCACCAGGGCCATTCCAGCCCCGGCATCTACGCGCGCTCCTTCCTCGAAGGCCGTTTTGCCGAAGACCAGCTCGACCTCTTCCGTTCCGACGTGATCGGCCGCGGCCGTTCGCTGACCTCCTACCCGCACCCGTGGCTGATGCCGGACTACTGGCAGGTGCCCACGGTGTCGATGGGCCTGGGCCCGATCCAGGCGATCTACCAGGCGCAGTTCTTCAAGTACCTGGAGAACCGCGGGCTGGTGCCGAAGACCGACCGCAAGGTGTGGTGCTTCCTGGGTGACGGCGAGACCGACGAGCCGGAGTCGCTGGGCGCGATCGCGCTGGCCGGCCGCGAAGGCCTGGACAACCTGGTGTTCGTGATCAACTGCAACCTGCAGCGCCTGGACGGCCCGGTGCGCGGCAACGGCAAGATCATCCAGGAGCTGGAAGGCGTGTTCCGCGGCGCCGGCTGGAACGCGATCAAGGTGATCTGGGGCAGCTACTGGGATCCGCTCCTCGCGCGCGACAAGGATGGCGTGCTGCGCAAGCTGATGATGGAAACCGTCGACGGCGAGTACCAGGCCTGCAAGGCCTTCGGTGGCGCGTACACGCGCGAGCATTTCTTCGGCAAGTACCCGCAGACGCGCGAGATGGTCGCCAACCTCAGCGACGACGACATCTGGCGCCTCAATCGTGGCGGCCACGACCCGCACAAGGTCTACGCGGCCTACCACGCGGCGTCGACCACCAAGGGCATGCCCACGGTGATCCTCGCCAAGACGGTGAAGGGCTACGGCATGGGCATCGGCACCGGCGAGTCGCAGAACCCCACCCACCAGCAGAAGAAGCTGGACGACGAGGCGGTGCGGCATTTCCGCGACCGTTTCCAGATCCCGATCGCCGACGACAAGCTGCACGAGGTGCCGTACTACCACCCCGGCAAGAACTCGCCGGAAGTGGAATACATGATGGAGCGCCGCCGCGCGCTGGGCGGCTTCCTGCCGCAGCGCCGCCGCAAGGCCGAGGCCAAGCTGAAAGCGCCCGAGCTGGCCGCCTTCGCGCAGATCACCTCCGGCACCGGCGAGCGCGAGATCAGCACCACGATGGCGCTGGTGCGCGGCATGAACCTGCTGCTGCGCGACAAGCAGCTGGGTGAGCGGATCGTGCCGATCGTGGCCGACGAGGCGCGCACCTTCGGCATGGAAGGCATGTTCCGCCAGATCGGCATCTACGCGCCGTTCGGCCAGAAATACCGCCCGCAGGATTCCGACCAGCTGCTGTACTACCGCGAGGACCAGAAGGGCCAGGTGTTGCAGCAGGGCATCAGCGAGGCCGGCGGCATGGCCTCGTGGATGGCCGCGGCCACCAGCTACAGCATCAGCAACCAGGCGATGCTGCCGTTCTTCATCTACTACTCGATGTTCGGCTTCCAGCGCATCGGCGACCTGTGCTGGGCCTCCGGCGACATGCGCGCGCGCGGCTTCCTGGTCGGCGGCACCTCCGGCCGCACCACGCTCAACGGCGAGGGCCTGCAGCACGAGGATGGCCACTCGCACCTGATGGCCGGCACGATCCCGAACGTGAAGGCCTACGACCCCACCTTCTCCTATGAAGTGGCGGTGATCCTGCAGGACGGCGTGCGCAGCATGATGCAGGAGCAGGAAGACCACTACTACTACGTCACCGTGATGAACGAGAACTACGTTCATCCGGACATGCCCGAGGGCAGCGCCGAGGGCATCATCAAGGGCATGTACCTGTTCAAGGACGGCGGCAAGCCCAAGAAGGGCGAGCCGCGCGTGCAGCTGCTGGGTTCCGGCACCATCCTGCGCGAGGTGATCGCGGCGGCCGAACTGCTGGACAAGGACTTCGGCGTGAAATCCGACATCTGGTCCTGCCCCAGCTTCATCGAGCTGCGCCGCGACGGCTTCGACGCCGAGCGCTGGAACCGCCTGCATCCCGAGGACAAGCCGCGCGTGCCCTACGTGGCCAGCCTGCTGGAAGGCCGCGGCGGTCCGGCGATCGCCGCCACCGACTACGTGCGCGAATACGCCGACCAGATCCGTGCCTTCCTGCCCGACGGCATGCGCTACACCGTGCTCGGCACCGACGGCTACGGCCGCTCGGACACCCGTGCGCACCTGCGCGAGTTCTTCGAGGTGGACCGCCACTGGATCGCCCACGCCGCGCTGGCCGCGCTGGCGAAGGACGGCAAGGTCAACGCCAAAGACGTGGCCCGCGCGATCAAGGAGTACAAGCTCGATCCGGAGAAGCCCAACCCGATCACGGTGTGAGCGGTTCGCAATGACCAAGAGAAAACCCGCCGCGAGGCGGGTTTTCTTGTCTGGGGCCTGTGCCCGTGAATGGCCGTCCGTTTGATTTCGGCGATCGTCGATGATCGCAAGGGATCACTCCGACAGCCGGCGCTGGATCGCCTCCAGCGCATGCCCGCGCGTCTCGACGCCGTGGCGCGCCAGCAGCCAGCCGGCGGCGGCCATCGGCAGCGCGATCAGCAGCGCCGACAGCGCGAAGTGCGAGAACAGCCCCAGCACGCCCAGCGTCGCGCCCAGGATGCCGCCGAACTTCGAGCTGGCGGCGATCAGGCCCGAGCCGGTGCCGCGCAGGTGCACGGGATAGATCTCCGCCGAGTACGGAATCATCGTGGCGATCACGCCGCCGCTGCTCACCAGCAGCGCCGCCGTGGCGGCGACCATGATGGCCTCGGCGCGCATGCCGGTGAACGCGATCGCGCAGAACGCGAGCAGCGCCAGCGCGGTCAGTGCGATGAACAGCACCAGGGTGCGGAAGCTGCTCCAGCGCTGGTACAGCCACACCACCGCGGCGGTGCCCGGCACCGCCAACAGCGCCGAGCGCGCGATCAAGGCGCTGGAGGCCTGCGCATCCAGGCCGAGCCGCGCCAGGTTGGCCGGCAGCCACAGCAGGAAACCGAAATTCACCAGGCCCCAGGCCAGTCCGCAGCTGCCCAGCCCCAGCGTGAGCCGTGCATGCCGACCGCGCAGCAACTGGCGCAGGTCGGCCGCGGGATGCTCGGCCTCCATGATCGGCGGATCGCTGTCGACGCCCGTGGGATCCGCACGCAGCGCCGCCGGCGAACCGGCGAAGCGTGCCAGCACCGCGCGCGCCTGCGCATGCAGGCCGGCATCGGCGAGGAAGCGCGGCGACTCCGGGATGTAGCGGTTGATGAACACGATCAGCGCGCCGGTCGGCAAGTTCAGCAGCCACAGCGCGCGCCAGCTGAAGGACGGCATCAGCGCGGTGGCCGCGCCCGAGGCGGCGAGGTAGCCGGCCGAGGTGCCCAGCCCGCCCAGCGCCACCAGCAGCCAGCCGCGGTGGGCGGCGGGCACGGTCTCGGCCATCAGGGTGAACGCGATCGGCAACATGCCACCCGCCGCCGCGCCCATCAGGAAGCACATCGCCAGGTTCCAGCCGAATACCGGCATCGTGCCGCAGATCGCGGTGCCCATGAACAGCAGCGCCGACAACAGGATCGAGGCGCGACGACCGAACCGGTCGGCCAGCCGTCCCCACACCACCGAACCGAGTGCGGTGCCGGTGAGCGCCGACAGCGCCAGCCAGCCCGCGGTGGTCATGCCGATGCCGTATTCCGCGGTCATGCCCGGCATCACGAAAGCCAGCGAGGCCGGTTTCATCACGTCGATCGCCAGCGCCACCGACAGCGCCGCCGCGAGGATCCAGTGCGCGCGATTCAGCGGCGCGCGATCCGCGATGTGCAGGTGTGGCTGGCTGTCCTGCTCCTGGCGGCTGCGCCGCATCTGCGCCAGCCGCGGCATCAGGCCGTAGCCGGCCAGCAGCACGCCACCGGGGATCAACACCATGCCCACGAGCATGCCGGTGTCCATCGGCATGCCGGCAAGCTGGTAATGCATCGGCGCCGCCATCAGGTACATCGGCAGATGCAGCAGCACGCCGGCCGCCACCGCGACGCAACCCAGCCAGAACGCGAGCGGATGATGGAAACGCAGTTCCTGGGACATGGCGACCGTCGAAAGAATGACGATCGCCAGCTTAGCAGCGGCGTCGCTGCACGAAGTCGCGCTTGCTCAGTCCTCGTCGCTGTCGCGCAGCACCCGGCGCAGCAGCAGGAACGCGCCGATAGTGCCGGCCACGATCGCGACGGTGGCGACCGGATGGCGGTTCACCTGGCGCCTGAGTCGCCGGTAGCGGTAGTTCGTCTCGTCGACGAAGTCTTCGGCCGCGCGGGCCAGCCGGCGCCGGTAGCCCTCGCCATCGAAACGCGCCGCCGCATTGCGCCCGCGGGCGATCCAGCCGCGCGCGGTATCGCCGGCGTCACCGGCGTAGCGGCGCGCGCGGTCGCCGAGCTCGTCCAGGCGTTCTTCGATGTCGCGACGGGTACTCATGACGGACTCCTGCAGGAACCGGCACCACGCTGCCAGCGCCGGCGTGAGCTGCGTGTAAACGGCGCGTCGTGGCGTTCAGTCGGCGAGCGCGTATTCGCCGCCGCGCTCCAGCGCGCGCTGGTACGCCGGGCGCGCATGGATGCGTTCAAGGAGCGCCCACAGCCGCGGCCGGCCGGCGTCGAGGCCGGCGCGCGCGGCGGCGGCCTCCAGCGGAAAGCTCAGCGCGATGTCGGCGACGCCGAACGCATCGCCGCCGAACCACGCACTCTTGCCCAGTTCGGCTTCGAGGTAGTCCAGATGCAGCGCGATCTGCGGATCGACGAAGCCGCGCTGCACCTTGCCGGCGAGGCCGCGTGCCACCGGCTTGACGAAGAACGGTGCGGGCGCGGCTTCGACGCGGCGGAACACCAGCTTCAGCAGCAGCGGCGGCATCAGCGAGCCTTCCGCGTAATGCAGCCAGTAGTCGCAGCGCAGGCGCTGCGGCGTGCCGTGGGCGGGAATCAGGCTGCCGCTGCCGTAGCGGTCGGCGAGGTAGCCGAGGATGGCGCCGGACTCGGCCAGCACCAGCCCGTCGTCCTCGATCACCGGCGACTTGCCCAGCGGATGCACCGCGCGCAGTTCCGGCGGCGCCAGCATCGTCTTCGGATCGCGCTGGTAGCGGCGGAGTTCGTAGGGCAGGCCGAGTTCTTCCAGCAGCCACAGCACGCGCTGCGAGCGCGAGTTGTTCAAGTGGTGGACGACGATCACGCGGCGCTCCTGTTTGAACGGAATTTGTCCGGCAGCTCGGCACCGTCGAAGCGCAGCCGATGGCCGTCGGGTCGATCCCGGTCGCGTCGAAACGGACTCGGTCGGATGTTTCGTCGCCGCCCATGACCGGCTCCGGCCCGAAGCCGCCTCCGCAGCCCGATCAACGGTTGGCGCGCATACCCAAGGCGGCCCAAGCATTCTCCAAGCATTCCCTCGCGCCCGGCTCGTCAAACCCTCAAGACCTGCCGGGGCAGGGCGGAAAGACTACACCTGCCGCTGCGTCGCAGTGGCCCGTTTCCGCCAGCCAAGGAGGCCATGCCATGAAAACCCTGCTCTGCACCCTTGCCATCGCCCTGTTGCCCTGCGCCGGTCCCGCGTTGGCCGGCGAGCCCACCAGCCTCATCATTGCGTGCCCGGCCGACCACCTGCCGAAGGCAACTGACGTCGTGCGCGTGTTCGACCAGCACAACCTCGGCGAGGTCTTTGAGCTGCGCCAGCGCGTGCTCGATTACGCGCGTCACGAATGCCGTCCCGGGGTCGGCTACGTCCGGGTCGTCGCGGCGCCGGTGCCGGCCAAAGCGCAGGCTCTGCCGCGCACGCTGGCCAAGCGCTGAGCCGTCGACATCGTCGAGCCAAGCGATGCGGACGTTCAGTAGATCTCGCCCACGCAACAGCGCAGGCTGCCGCCGGCCTTCTCGATCTCGGAGAGATCCACCGTGCCGAGGCGGAAGCCCCAGCCGGCCAGTGTGTCGCGCTGCTCGTCGGTGAGCGAGGCGGCGGCCACGGCGCCCATCCATACGCGCTCGTCGCTGAGCGTGATCGCGTTGGCGGCGTAGGCCTGCTTCTGCGCGGGCGAGAGCCACAGCGCACGGTTGCCATAGGCCTGCGCGATCGCCTGCGGCACCGCCGGATCGGCGAAGCCGTCGGCGGCGAGGATCGCCGCGCGGCCGGCGAGCAGGGCGAACACCACGTTGGTGTGGTACTCGCCTGGCGCCAGCTCGAAGGCGTAGGTGAGGCGCAGGCCGAACGCCCGGTGCATCGCCTCGGCGCCGGCGAGGTCGCAGCGTTCGCTCAGGCCGCAGTAGCCGATGCCGCGGGCGCGGTCGATCACCAGCGAGCCGGTGAGTTCGGCGACCAGGTTGTCGCAGCCGGACAGGTCGATCTCGTCGTAGCCCAGCAGCTCGCCGAAGAAGTCGCGGATGTCGGCGCGCTCGGCCTCGCGCTGGCGCACCGGATGGCGCATGCGGCCCACGATCAACGTGTCCGGCGCGGTGGCGAACACGTTGTTGGGAAACACCGCGTCGGGCGTGCTCGCGTCGCCGGGGAGCACCACCACCGGCACGTCGTCGCGTAGCGCCTGTGCCAGCGCCTGATGCTGGGCCAGCGCGCGCAGCGGATCGACCACCTGGTCCATCGCCATGTAGCGATTGTCGCGCGCCGATTCCGCCGCCAGCGAGAAATCCGCCGGCGCTACCAGGAACGCTCCGCGTGCGGTGGCAGTGGCGCCGGGCAGGGGCGCGAGCGTGGCGAAGGTGTCGAGGAAGTCGGTCGGTGTCGCGACGATCACGGGCAAGTCCGGCGGGATGGTGCGAGGGGCGTTCTCAAAGTGTATCGGCTGCCGCTTCCGTGGCATCCGGCGTAGGTTCCACGTGCAGCTGCTGGCGCCGGCGCAGGCTGGGGAACATCGCCATCCACAGGCCCACCACCGCCAGCGTGCCGATGCCGCCCGCCACGGCGGAACCCACCGCGCCCAGCCACGCGGCGAGCATGCCCGACTCGAATTCGCCGAGCTGGTTGGAGGTGTTGATGAAGATGGAGTTCACCGCGTTGACCCGGCCGCGCATCGCGTCGGGCGTGTCCAGCTGCACCAGCGAGCCGCGGATCACCATGCTCACCATGTCGAACGCGCCCAGCGCGAACAGCGCGGCCAGCGACAGCCACAGGTTCGCGGAAACGGCGAACACCAGGGTCGCCACGCCGAAGCCGGCCACGGAAGCGAACATGGTCATGCCCACGCGGCGTTGCAGGTCGTGCTTCGCCAGCCACAGCGACATCAGCAGTGCACCCACCGCGGGCGCCGCACGCAGCAAGCCCAGGCCCCACGGGCCGGTGTGCAGGATGTCGCGCGCGAAGATCGGCAGCAGCGCGGTGGCGCCGCCCAGCAGCACCGCGAACAGGTCCAGCGAGATCACGCCCAGCACGTCCTTGCGCTCGCGGATGAAGTGCACGCCGGCGAACAGCGACTTCAGCGTGGCCGGCTCGCGCTTCGGCGGCGTCTGCTCGTAGCGCAGCATCGCCATCATCGTGGCGGCGACCAGGTACAGCGCGGCGGCACTGAGGTACACCACGCCCGGCCCCGCCACGTAGAGCAGGCCGCCCACCGCGGGGCCGAGGATCATCGCCATCTGGAACGCCGAGCCGCTCACCGCCACCGCGCGCGGCAGGATCGCCGGCGGCACCAGTGCCGGCAGCAGCGATTGCATCGACGGCGATTCGAACGCCTTGGCCACGCCGATCGCGAACACCAGCGCGAGGATGCCTGCCTCGTGGATGCGATGGGTCAAGGTCAGCACGGCCAGCAGCACGATGGCCGTCCATTCCACGACCTGCCCGATCAGCACCACGCGCCGGCGCTCGTACTGGTCGGCCACGTGCCCGGCCGGCAGCGCCAGCAGCACCGAGGGGATGAATTGCACCAGGCCGATCAGGCCGAGGTCGAAGGCGCGCCCGGTGATCGCGTAGATCTGCCAGCCCACCGCCACCGACAGCATCTGGAAGCCGAAGCCGGAGGCGACACGCGCGCACCAGAACTGCACGAAGGCGCGGTGGCGCAGCGGCGAATCGGGCTGTGGGGACATGGATCGTGCAGGGCGGGAAACCGCCAGTTTAACCGGCCCATCCGACAGGCAGGTGGCGGCACGACACGATCAACCCGTGCGTGTGAAGCCGTCCGCGCTCCAGCCCTCGCTGCCTACGCCGTGGTGCACGAAGAACAGCCCGTCGGGATCGTACTTGCGCTTCGCCGCGGCGAGCCGCGGGTAGTTGCCGCCCCAGAACCGCTGCTGCCAGTCGCGCAGGAAGTAGTCGCTTTCCGAGACGTAGGAGCCGGCATCCGGTGCCACCTTGAGCAGCGCGTCCATCGTCGCGGCGACCTTCGCCGACTGCGTGTGCGCCGTCGCAAGATCAGGCCCGGGTCCGGGCATGCCTGGGAAGGCCGGGTCGCCGCTGCAGGCGCAGATCACCAGCGCGAAGGCCTCGCACACTTGCGGGTTCGTTGCGGTGTCGCGGGCGCGGGCGATCGCGTCGGCCGGTGCGCCGGCCAGTCCCTTGTTGAAGTGCAGGGAGAAACCCCAGTGCCGCGAGGCCTCGAACAAGGCATCCGCCAGTTGCGCCTGTCGCCCCGGCTGCAGCAGCGTGGCCGGCAGCCAGGCCGACTGGAAGCCGTGGATGAACCAGCCCACTTGGCCATGGTCGCCGGTCCACAGGAAGTGGTCACGGGGAGCACCCGGCCGACCGTCCGACACGATGGCGCTCGGCAGGTACTTGCGCAGGAATTCGGCGTCCCAGAGGTGTCGGGCCGGTGCCGCGAGCGCTTGGAACGGCTTGGTGATGCGGCAATCCTTGCGGGCCTTTACCCAATCAAGGAACGGTGCCCAGGTCTGTTCGGCCTGTTGCTGGGTGAGATCCTGGAACATCATGGAGATGTCGAGGGTGTCGCCGCCGTAGAACTTCATCTGCTCGCCCCAGTGCGGGTTGAACAGTGCGCGCTGGTAGAAGTCCACCGCCGCGGCGATCAGGGCACGGTAGGCCGCGTCGGAGTCGGCCTTGACGATGAGACCGACGCCGCCGAAGAACTCGGGCAGCTCGAAGGTGCGCAATGTCAGCCGCGTGACCACGCCCAGGCTGCCGCCACCGCCGCCCTTGAGACCCCAGAACAGCTCCGGATTCGTGCGGGCATTGGCGATGCGTATCTGGCCGTCGGCGGTGACGACTTCCGCCTCCAGCAGGTTGGATGCCGCGGTGCCCCAGCGCTTCGACAGGCTGCCGAAACCGCCGCTCTGCACCAGTCCGGACACGCCCACCGTGGTGCAGCCGCCGCCCTGCACGTAGCGGCCGCCTCGGGTGGTTACCGCGTCGTAGGCGTCGATCCACATCGCACCCGCCTGCACGCTCACCGCCGGTTGCGGCGCAACGTGTCCGGCGCAGCCTTGCGGTACGAAAGTGTCATGCAGGTTCACCTGGTTCATGTGGCGGGTCCACACCAGCAGCGAATCCGGCGCGTCCGAGGTGCCCTGGTAGCTGTGGCCGCCACCTTTCACCACCAGGCGCAGGTGATGCTTGCGCGCGAAGTCGACGGCGGCGACCACGTCGGCGGTGTTTTCCGCCGCCACCGCATACGCGCTGGGTTGCGAAGCCCAGGCATCGGCCCAGCCGCTGGTTTGGGTCAGCGCGGGGTTGTCGCCCACCGCGAACGGGTTGTCCAGTTGCTTCAGCGCCGGCGATGCGGCGCCTTGCGCGAACGGCGGCTCCAGCTTCAGCAGCCGGCCACCGACGTCCTGTTTCAGTCGGTTCCATTCCGCCGCCGTGGGCCAGCCCGGCTGCCCCGGACGCACCCGCGAGCGCAGCGCCGTCGCCAGCTTGCCGGCGCCGTGCGCCAGGGCGCCGCCGCTGCGCATCAGCAGGGGCAGCAAGGGCAGGGTAACCACTGCCTTCAACAGGTCGCGTCTGTTCATCGTGTCGCTCCGGGTCGGGTCTGATCCGCTGGCAGGATGACCCCATGTCCGTGCCTCGCCCAGTGCGGGGTGACGGATCGCGGGCGGACAGGGACGAACCGACGCCGCCGTGGGACGGGTCGCGTGGGCTGTCGCCGCATGCACGTAGAATCGTCGGCATGAACGGACAGGCGGATGTCGAACACGGGATTTTCCGGCCTTGGCCAAGGCCGGTCACGGTCGGTTTCTGGCTGCTGTTCGTTGCACTGAATGCCGTGTTCAACGGCGTGGATGCGCAGCTCAGCCATCCGGAGCTGCCGGCCTGGATGCCATGGTCGTGGGAGTGCAGCAGCGGGCTCCTGATCCTGGCGCTGCTGCCCGCGGTGGTCGCCTTCGAGCGGCGCTGGCCGATCCGCCTCGACGACTGGCAGCGCCGCGTTCCGCTGCACCTGGCGGCCAGCGTGGTGTTCAGCCTGGTCCACGTGGGCGGCATGGTGGGCCTGCGCAAGCTGGTCTATGCCGTGGGCGGCTGGCATTACGACTTCGGCGCGTGGTGGATCAATTTCGGTTACGAGTACCTCAAGGACGTGCGCAGTTATTTCCTGATCGTGGCCATGCTGGCGTTCTATCGCCTGTGGCGGCTGCGCCGGCAGGGCGAGGCGAAGCTGCTGGCCGAGCCGGACGACGGCCCGCCGGTGGAGCCGGTGGAACGGCCCGAGCGCTTCCTGGTGCGCAAGCTGGGCAAGGAGTTCCTGCTCGCCGCACGCGAGATCGAGTGGCTGCAGGCCGCGGGCAACTACGTGAACCTGCGCGTGCGCGGGCGCGACTACCCGCTGCGCAGCACGATGGCGGCGATCGAGGTACGGCTGGACCCGGCGCGCTTCCTGCGCGTGCACCGCGGCTACTTCGTCAACCTCGATTACCTCGCCGAGATCGAGCCGCTGGACACCGGCGACGCGCGCCTGCACCTGCGCGACGGCACCACCATCCCGTGCAGCCGGCGTTATCGCGTCACGCTGCGCGAGCGCTACGGCCAGCCGGCGGCGGCCGAGTGAACCAAGCCGCGCTTGCGTCGCGGCGCGCGCTCGTTCCAAGCTAGCTCCCTGGTTCCGCTCCGGATGCTCCGCCGATGATGCTCGTGCCGTCGCCCCGCCACCTCGTTCTTGCCACCCTTGCTGGCGCGCTGATCCTCGCCGGCTGCTCGCAGGGCGGCGCGCCCGCGCCGGACGCCGCGCAGCAGCAGGCGCAGGTCAAGGCCGCCGAAGCGGCGCGCAACCTCGACACCTACCGCCAGCTGCTGCGCATCCACAACGACCAGATGGCGGCGACGCTGGGCCAGGACATCGTGCAGCGCTTCCCCGACAGCGCCGCGGCGAAGGAGGTGCAGCAGACCCTGCCCGAGGTCGAGCAGCGCTGGAAGGAGAACAGCGAGAAGGCGCGCCTCGCCGCGCTGTGGCAGTACCAGGTGGCGCCGATGGCCGGCGGCACCCAATCCACCGCGGCGACCTACAACAGCCGGCCGATCGGCGTGCACGTGCGGCTGGTGCTACGTCGGCACACCAGCTGGGGCCAGAGCGCGTTCCTGTTCAACGACGGCCGCGGCGGCTTCGTCTGCAAGGGCGAGTGCACCATCGCGGCGAAGTTCGACGACAAGACACGCGCGATCAAGGCCTACGCGCCGTCCACCGGCGAACCGGCGCTGATGATCCGCGACGACAAGGGCTTCATCGCGGCGCTGGAGAAGGCGAAGAAGATCAGCCTGCCGGTCACCCTGCAGGATGGCGAGAAGAAGGTGGAGCTGGTCTACGAAGTGGGCGGCTTCGTGCCCGACCAGTGGCAACCGCTGCCGAAGAAGGGCAGGAAATAGGCGGGAGAGGAGTGAGTGGAGAGGAGTGAGGAGTGAGAGAAGGGCTGGGGCGCACCGCCGGATCTGCTTTCTCTCACTCCTCACTCCTCACTCCTCTCCACTCACTTCCTGCTTCCTGGTGCACCCACCGACCGTTCGCGCGTTCCAGTGCCTATCGACGAATGGAGGAGGCAGCCATGTCTCGCAAAGCTTCGTGGATGGCCGTTGCACTGGCGGCGACGTTGGGCGCGTGTTCCAGCGTGCCGTATGCGCAGAGGATGGCCCAGCGCCAAGCCGCCTACGCGGCGGCGGCCGGCGCGCCGGTGCGCAGTTTCCATTATTTCGACCTGTACTCGTGGGAGCCGCTGGGCGACAGCCAGCTGGCCGTCTACGCCCAGCCGAATCGCGCCTGGCTGCTGGACGTGGGGCGTTGCCCGAACCTGGAATTCGCCAATGCGATCGGACTCACCTCGTTCACCGGCGAGGTGTCGGTGAACTTCGACAAGGTGCTCACCGGTCGCGGCTTTCCGCCGTGCTTCATCTCCAGGATCCGGCCGGTCGACGTGGCGAAGCTGAAGCTGGAACAGCAGGCGCAGCGCAAGATCGAATCCGAGCCGCGGCAGCCGGCCGTCGACGCAGCGCAGAAGTAGGTGGCGTTAGCGCACCACCGTCACCGGCACGTGGGCGCGCGCCAGCACGTTGGTGGAGACCGAGCCGAGCAGCCAGCGCGCCAGCGCGCCGCGCTCGGTGTGACCGATCACGATGTGGTCGATACCGTGCTGGCCGACCTGGCTGAGCAGCACGTCGCCAGGGCTGCCGTGGGTCAATTCGACATCGACCAGGCTGGCGGCATCCGGCGCGATCGCGGCCAGTTCGTCCTTCAGTTCCTGCAGGCGCTGGGTGCCGGAGTCGGTCATCATCAGCGCGCAGGTGTCGCCGCCCTCGGCCACCTGCAGCACCGACACCACGCGCACCCGGCCGCCGCAGGCGCGGGCCAGTTCCATCGCGAACGCGAACGCGCGGCGCGCGGCGTCCGAGCCGTCGTAACCGACCAGTGAATACTTGGGCATGCTGGCTCCTGTCGCGGCGAAACATCGTCGTTTGGTGAAGGAGTCTGAACGGCACCGCGTTAGCGGAACATCAAGATGAACGGACGCGCGCGCGGCTCACGTGCACGTCACGGAGGGCTGTCGAAGCTGGATCGCACGTTCCGCCGGGCGACCGGATGGAAACGGATCCCGCGCCAGATTGCGCCACTGAAGGAGAAGCCGATGAGCAAGCACACTCTCGCCCTGACCGCCGCCCTGCTGCTCGGTGCGGGTGCCTTGGCAGCCGTGCCGGCCGCCCCCGTCCACGCCGCCGAGGCGAACGTGAAGTGCCACCTCACGTTCAGCCTCTCGGGCTGGTCGATCCTCTACAAGCACGCCGAAGGCAGCGGCACCGTGCGCTGCGAGAACGGCCAGCAGGCCGAAGTGAAGATCGTGATGATCGGCGGCGGCCTCACCGCCGGCAAGTACCGCATCGACCACGGCACCGGCGACATCACCCATGTGCGCGGCATCGACGACGTGTTCGGCGACTATGCGCAGGCCGGCGCCGAAGCCGGCGTGGTGAAGAGCGGCACCGCGCAGGTGCTGACCAAGGGCACCACCTCGCTGGCGCTGGCCGGCCACGGCGAGGGCATCAACCTCGGCGTGTCGGTGGGCAAGTTCACCATCAGCCGTCGCTGAAGCGGCACGGCAGGAGGGTTCGAAGGGCGCCGCAAGGCGCCCTTCGCTTGCATGGCAGCGTACACTGGGCGGCGCCGTCCCTTTCGGAGAACCGCGATGCGTCGCCTGCCGCTGCTGTTCGTGCTGACCCTGCTGTGCGGCCTGCTGGCCGCTCCCGTCGTTGCCGCCGATGCGTTGCCCCAGGTCGGCGCCGCCGCGCCCGGTTTCCGGCTGCAGGATCAGAACGGCCACTGGCGCAGCCCCGCCGACTATCACGGCCATTGGCTGGTGCTGTACTTCTATCCCAAGGATTTCACCCCCGGCTGCACCACCGAGGTGTGCACCTTCCGCGATGACGTCGCCAAGCTGCGCCAGGCCGGCGCCTCGGTGGTCGGCGTGAGCCTGGACGACGTGAAGTCGCATGCCGATTTCGCCGCCAAGTACCACGTGCCGTTCCCGCTGCTCGCCGACACTGCGCATCAGGCAGCCACCGCATACGGCGTGTTGTCCTCGATGGTGGGCATGCACTACGCCAAGCGCACCACCTTCCTGATCGACCCCGCGGGCAGGATCGCCAAGGTCTATGCCGACGTCGACCCCAAGGCGAACTCCAGCCAGGTGCTCACCGACCTCGCCGCCATGAAGAAGGCGGCGCCCTGATGGCGGTGATGGTCCGGGCCGAATCCGGTTCCACCGCGCGCGGTTTCGCGGCTTGGCGCGTGCTGGTCTGGTTGTTGCTGTTGCTGGCCGCGTTCGGCAGCGTGCAATACCTCAGTCATGCGGATCTCTTGTGGGCGCATCGCGCCGGCCTGTCGCCGGATGACGGCGCTGCGCTGCAGCGCATGCTGGCTTGGGACCTCGGCTACCTGCTGGCCGCGTTCATGCTGATCGTGCTGTGCGCCGGCTGCATCCTGCGCCAGGCCTGGGCGCACACACCGCTGCGCGTGGCCTGCGGCGTGCTGGTGCTGTGGGCGCTCGCCAGCGGCGGCATGATGCTGGCCCAATGGCCGCAGTTCCATCGCGCCAGCGCCGACGCGCTGGCGCAGCTCGGCAACGACGCCACCCTGCGCAATGCCGTGGTGCACGCCCGCCGTGTCTACCGCATCACGCTGGGGCTGAAGGCCATCGCGATCCCCGTGCTGCTGTGGCTGGCCTGGCGGCTGGGCACGCCGGCGGTGCGCTCGCAATTTCGCCATCGGCGCTGAGCCTGACCAAAGTAATGCATGTTTTCGTGGCGTGAAATCGTTCGACAAGGAGGCTGTGGACATGAAGCGCTTGCTGCTGTGTTGCGCAGGCATCGTGTTGTCGACGGCGGCGCTGGCTGCCGGCCCGCAGAACGAGTCGGTACGGGCGAGCATGCTGGTCACTGGCACGGTCCAGGAGGCGCCGGACGGCAGCGTGGCGACCTATGCCATCGATCACCCTGAAAGCTTGCCGCCTGCGGTCAGGAGCCTGCTGGCCAGTGCCATTCCGACATGGAAGTTCGATCCGCTGACGGCGAACAACCGGGCTGCCGCCGCCAAGGTGCCGGTTGCCGTTCGCGTGGTGGCGACGACGATGGACGGGGACAAGGTCCGCCTCGAGGTCGAAGGGGTTCATTTCGGTCCATCTGACAATCACCCCGGCATCGCGGTGGTGAAACAGGAAAAACCGGTCTACCCGCCGGCGGCGGAGCATGCGCTGGTGCATGGCACGGTGTACCTGGCCATGCGGGTGGATCCGGCCGGCAAGGTGGCCGATGTGGCCGTGCAGCAGGTGGACATGGGTGTGGTCGGGCGCGACGCCGAACTGAACCGCTGGCGGGAACTGCTTGGCCGGGTTTCCAGAGAGGCCGCGAGCCAATGGGTGTTCACTCCCGCGAGCGATGCGGCCACGCCTTATCGCATCGTCCGGATGTCGATCACGTTTGCCTTGCGCTCCATGGCTACAGGCGGGAGCACGAAGCCGGCCTACGGGCATTGGAACGTCTACGAACCCGGTCCGGTGCAGCCGATCCCGTGGCTGGACAACAAGCAACTGAACGGTGGTGTTGATGCCTTGCCCGATGGTGACATCGACTTGGTCGGGCATGGCGTGCACATGCGAGCACAGAAGCCGCAAATCTGAACCGTCGAGGTGGCGCTTTCGGGCATCCCGGTGATGGATCGGCCACATGTTCAGCATGGGTTGCCCCGAACGCAGGTATCGCTGCGCCATCTTGTCCGCGGAATCCCCTCGATGCGTCTCTATCCCCTGTCGTTGTTCCTGCTGCCGTTGTTCGCCGTGTTGCCGCTGCAGGCCCAGGACCTCGCCACCACCTGCCACGCCACCAGCAGCTACGACGTGACGCTGCGGCCGGGCAGCGTGCTGTTCGACCGTCCTTCGCCCGCACCCACGCGAGTGGAACTGGGCCAGGGCACGTTGCGCACCGATGGCGTGGCGGTGCCGCTGAATGCCGAGGAGCAGGACCGCCTGAGCCTGTTCGAGCGCGACCTGCGCGCACTGGCGCCGCGCGTGCACACGGTGGCGCAGCACGGCGTGGACATTGCGGTGCAGGGCCTGCGCGAGGAGGCGGCGGGCATGGGCCTCGGCGCCGATACGCGGGCGCAACTCGACCAGCGGCTGGCGGCCGACGCGGCCAGCCTCAAGCAGCGCATCGCGGCCAGCAACAGCACGCACGACTGGCAGGGCGGCGCGATGGATCAATACGTCAATCAGATCGAGAGCGACCTGCTGCCGTTGATCACCGCCGACCTCGGCCAGCAGGCGCTCACCGCCGCCATGAGCGGCGACCTGCAAACCGCGGCCAGCCTGCGCGACCGCGCCACGAACCTTGCCACGCAACTGGAGCCGCGCATGCGCCAGCGGATGCAGGCGCTGCGGCCGCAGATCGAGGCGCTGTGTCCGGCGATCCGCCAGCTGGCCACGCTGCAGCAAGGTGTGCGCGACAGCAAGGGCCGGCCATTGGACTTGCTGCAGATCGGCCAGTGAGCGTGATATCTCCCTGACGCGGATTAATCTCCGGCTAAGTAGCCGTGGGCGAGGATGACGCCATCAACCTCACCGCCCGATCGGGGGCGACCGTGGCCTCGAGCGTCATCCGCACCACTTGCAACCAGCTGATCCGCCGTGGCATCGACCTGTGCCGCCTGTATCGTCATGCCGCCCTCGCGGTGAGCGAACCGGGTCTGCGCGCGGTGCTGGACGAGGATGCCCAGGCGCTCGCCGCCATGGTCGTCGAGTTGCAGCACGAGGTGACGCTGGCCGGCGGCGTGCCGCGCATGCACGGCAGCTGGCGCGCCGCGCTGCGTTGCCGACTGGTGGACGGCATGGCGCGCACCGCCGCGCGGCGCGACAGCGCCTGGATCCACGCCCTGGCGCAGGACGAGTCGGGCCTGCTGCGGGCCTTCGAACGGGCGATTGCCGGCCTGCCCGAGGACTCGGCCAAGGTGCTGCGCCGGCAGCTGCCGCGCCTGCGCGGCATCCATCTGGACATGCACAGCCTGGCCGGCCCCGCCCATTCCTGACGGCACGCACCTGACAGCACGCGCCGACACGCACGCGGGCGGCACGCCCACCCGATCCCCGGCATCCTGCCGTCGCCGTCGTCGCGGCGTCCGCATTAGCTTGCATGCTCCTGTCCGTCGCACGGGGAGCGTGCCATGCATCGTCACCAACTGGCCGGCCTGCTGGCCTGCATCCTGTTCACCTGCGCTACCGGCGCCGCCGCCTCCGACAGCCTGCGCGTGGGCAACCGCGTGCTGGTGGTGGGCGACAGTGCGGCCACGGTGAGCGCGCTGCTCGGCAAGCCCACACACAAGTCGCACCAAGGCGCCTCCCGCAGCGGCGGCCGCCACGGCAAGCGCGTGCGCAGTGTCTCCGCCAGCGCGACGCGCGGCGAGCAGTGGCAATACCGGCGCAACGGCAAGGTGATCGTGGTCACTCTGGTCGACGGCCGCGTCAGCGACATCGACGAGCACAGCCGCTGACGGTTTCGCGCCGCGCACACCGTGACTGATGGCAGGGCATGACGCATGGCGCATGCCGCTGGGGACTGCGTCACTGAAGCTTCCGGGCATGCCGGTGCTCGCAGCCGGCATCAGACCACGGGAGGTTTGCATGTCCGGACATCGCACAGTCGCCACGCTTGTCCTCGCGCTCAGCCTTGCCCTCGGCCTGCCAGTGCAGGCGGACGGGGTCCACGTGCGCGGCAACCAGTGCGGCTACAACAGCAACTACGACGTGCGGGTGACGCCGGCCGGCATCGACTTCAGCCGCAGTGGCACGCCGCCGGGCAAGGTCTTCATGCACGACGGCACGCTGCGCATCGACGGCCGGCCGGTCACGGTGTCGGCGGAGGATGCGGCGCGGCTGCGCAGCTACGAAGCGGGCATGCGCAACCTGCTGCCCGAGATGGCGGGCATCGCGCACGAGGCCGTGGGCATCGCGTTCGATGCGCTGACCACGGTGGCCGCCACGCTGGGCGGCAGCCAGCATCACCGCGATGCGCTGGTGCGCGAGCTCAACCAGTCGCGGGTGCAGGCACTGCGCGGCATGGACGCAAGCATCGACGCCGAGCACTGGAGCCAGCAGGACTTCGCCGACGCGATCGAGCAGCCGGTCGACAAGGCCAGCAACCAGTTGGCCAGCGCGCTCACGCGCAGCGTGATGTGGTCGCTGTTCACCGGCCGCGCCGACGAACTCGAGGCCCGCGCCGATTCGATCGACGCATCGATGGAGAAGGAGATGCAGGCGCGCTCGGGCCAGCTGGAGGCGCGCGCCAAGGCGATCTGCCCGCGTCTGGCGGAGCTGGACGAACTGCAGCAGCAGTTCCGTTTCCGGCTCGCCGATGGCCAGCCGCTGCAACTGCTGACGGACAACCGGGATCGCAAGGGCAGGGACAGCCAGAGCGGCGCGGGCGACGACGTAGTCGCCACGCGCTGATACCCCCAGGATCCGTGCGCTCCCCGCACGGTGACATGCCGCGCCCGGCGTGATGCCGCCCGCGGCATTTTTTTGCACGCGTTTTCCACGCGCGGCACATATGAACCGGCGAGGTCGATGCTGCTAGGCTCGTTTCGCTTCCGCCACATCCGTGAACGCCATGCACGAATTGTCGACCCGCCTTGCCTCCGTGGATTTCTCCGCCATCGTGGCCAGCATCGGTCCACGCCTGCTTGGCGCGCTGCTGATCCTGCTGATCGGCGCGTGGCTGGCCGCGCGGTTGGCGAATTTCAGCCAGCGCGCGCTGCGTCGGGCGAAGGTGGACGACACCTTGGGCGGCTTCCTGCGCAACCTGATCTACGGCGTGCTGATCGCGGTGCTGGTGGCGATGGCGCTCGCTGCGTTGGGCGTGTCGCCGGCGCCGATGGTGGCCGCGCTGGGCACGGCGGGCTTGGCGATCGGCCTGGCGCTGCAGGGCTCGCTGTCCAATCTCGCCTGGGGCGTGCTGCTGATCATGTTCCGGCCGTTCCGGGTGGGCGACTACGTCACCGCGGGCGGCATCGACGGCACCGTGCAAAGCATCGACCTGATGTACACCCAGGTGCTGCTGCCCGACGGCCGCGAGGCGGCGGTGCCCAACGCCAAGGTGGGCAGCGACGCCATCCTCAACTTCAACCGCCGCGGCACGCGCCGGGTCGACCTGAAGATCGGCGTGGGCTGGCGCGATGACCTCACGCAGGCGATGGCCACGCTGCAGCAGGTGCTGGCGGACGAGCCGCTGGTGCTGACCGAGCCCGCGCCCGGCGTGTGGGTGGACGGCATCGCCGGGCAGACCGTGACCCTGGTGCTGCGCGGCTGGGTGAAAAGTCCCGACGTGTGGGCCACGCAGACCGCGCTGCTGCGCGCGGTGAAACAGCGCATCGACGCCGGCGAGTTGAGTTTGCCGGCGACGGCGCACGAGGTGAGTGTGGTGCAGGGGGCGGTAAAGGGTGGCGCGGGAGCGCCGTGACCATGACACTGGGGGTGCTTGCGCAAGCGACGAAGCGGTTTCGGGCGCCTGCCGGTGCCCGAGTCGCTTTCTCTTGCGTGCCCGAGAGAAAGTGACCAAAAAGCTTCTTGCGCTGTGTTTTTGATCCGGCTTTTCGAGCAGTGCGCGCAGGATGCGCGCCGCTCTTCCGGGGCCCCTGGGCGGCGGTGAGGCGGGGACGACAGGCCGCGCAGCGGGCGAGTCCATGGATGGGCTCGCCTTTTCGCGCGGGCAGGATGCCCGCTCGAAAAGCCCGACCCCGTCTCACGGACTTGCCGTCCATGGATGGACGGCAAGCGCCAACTGGGGCGGCCTTCTCTTTGGGTTACTTTTCTCTTGGCCGCGCAAGAGAAAAGTAACTCGGGCCGCGGCAGCGGCTCGAAACCGCTTTGTCGCTTGCGACAAATCCCAAAACCAACCCTGCCACTGCATGCAGGGGAGGGAGTCAAGGCGATACGTACAGCCTTACAGGCCGCGGCGCAAGCGGCTCAAGGCCCCCTACTGCAGCGTCACCGGCTCGCGGTTGTCGGCGGGCACCTTGTCGATCAGTTCGTTGTAGGGGTCGATGCCGGCGATCGCGGGCTTGCCGTCCACGGTGACGGTGATCGTGCTGTCGCCGTCGGGCAGCATGCGCTTTTCGAGGTACAGCGGCTTGCCGTCCCTGCCGTCGCCGGGCGCGGCGGCGAACACGCCGATGGCGATCGGGATGTTCGGGGCGGTCTGGGTCTCCTTGCCCTTGCCGTCGGCGTACGCCATGCCGGCGTGCACCTTCATCGTCACCTCGTACCTGCCGTCGGGCAGCTGCTTCGCGGTGGCATCCAGCATGCGGTTGTCGAACAAGGTGATCTTCCAGAAGAAGTCGTCCAGCAGCGGCTGCCACTTGGGCCCCAGCGCGGCGGACAGCGTGGCCACGAATTCCTTCGAGGTGGTGTAGGGCGGTTGCTGGAAGCCCTTGTCGAGCAGGAACTGCTTCAGCACGGCGTCGAGTTGATCCTCGCCCACGTAGTCCTGCAGCGCGTAGAAGATCAGCGAGCCCTTGTTGTAGTGGATGTACTGCTCGTTCTCCACCTTCGCCAGCGGCTGCTCGGCCACCTTGTCGGTGGCGCGGCCCGTCAGGTACCTGTCCAGCTCGTACTTCAGGAACTTGCGCATCTGGTCGGCGCCGTACTTGTGCTTCATCACCATCAGCGCGCTGTACTGTGCCAGCGATTCGCTGAGCATGGTCGAGCCCTGCATGTCCGCGCCGATCACCCGGTGCGCCCACCACTGGTGCGCCACCTCGTGGGCGGTGACGTAGTACACGTAGTCGATCTTGCTCTGGTCGCGCAGGTCGGCGATGAAGCCGATGCTCTCGGAGAACGGGATGGTGTTCGCGAAGCTCTGCGCGAACGAGGCGTAGTCGGGGAACTCCAGGATGCGCAGCTGCCTGAACTGGTAGGGCGTGTAGTGGGCGTCGTAGTACGCCAGCGAATCCTTCGCGGCCTCCAGCATGCGACCCACGTTCCAGGCATGCGCCGGGTTGTAGTACACCGACACCTTCACGCCGGCCGCGTCTACGCTCTTCACCGCGTAGCGCGCGGACAGCCAGGAGTAGAAGTTCAGCATCGGCTGCTGCCTGCCGTCATCGAGCGTGCTGTAGTGGAAATAGCGGCGGCCACCCGCCGTCCATTCCTTCTGCAGCGTGCCGGGCGCCAGCGCGATCTGGTCGGCGGTGGTGGAAACGGTGGTGTCGAAGCTGATCCAGTCCGCGTCGTTCGAGATGTAGGTGTTGGCGCGTGCGGCCTCGTCGCCCAGCGGCGGCATGCGCGGTACGTCCAGCTTCAGTCCGTACTTGCGGCGGTCGTTGCGGTCGGTGAGCTGGTTGCCGGGCTGGTAGCCGAATTGCGGCAGCTTGCCGCTGTTGAAGAACGTGCCGTTGTGCACCAGGAAGGTTTCGCTGCTGTCGTTGGTGAAGCCCTTGGGCGCGTAGTTGATGTCGAAGTCGAACGGCATCGTGGCGCCGGGGGCCAGCGGCGTCTTCAGCTTGTAGATCGCCACGCCGAGGCGACGGTCGAAGCTCACGGTGTCGTGCGGCGCGAAGGCCAGCGTCTTCGGCGCGAAGCCGTCGGCATAGTTCACCAGCAGCTCGGTCACCGGCACGTCGTGCCGGTTGACCAGGGTGTAGTGCGCGCGGATGTGCAGCTTGCGCTGGTACGGGTAAATGTCCACGTCGGCTTGCACCGCGGTGATGCGCGGTTGCGGCAGCCCGGCGTATTGCGCGTACTGCTTCTCGTAGTCGGCGCGTTCGCGCTTCTGCGTCGTGCCGTTCGCGTAATGGTTGAGCACGTTGGTGTTGTAGTAGATCCAGCCGCCCAGGCCCGCGAAGCCGAGCAGCGCGGCGGCCAGCACCGCCGCGAGCGCGGGACGCAGCCGCGCACGCGCCTCGCGCAGGCGCTCACGCCAGCCCTGGCCGGTGCCGCGCACCCACAGCAGCGCGGCCAGCACCAGCAGCGCCAGCGCGAGGCAGGCCCAGTAGGCATCGAACCACAGCGCGCCGACGAGGAAGTGGCCGAAGCCGTTCAAGTCCGAATACGGCACCTCGGGCGCGGCGGCGTAGTTGTAGAGGTTGTGGTCCCAGTACAGCCAGGGGAAGGCAAGCTGGCAGACGAACCACAGGATCACCAGCAGGTAGCCGAGGTAGCGGTTGTCGGTGGCCACTTGCAGGAACAGCGCCAGCACCGCCAGCAGCGCGAACGGGATCGCCTGCAGCGCCAGCGTGGCCAGGTACAGCCCCGGCTCGATGTGGGTGTAGCCGTGGGCCAGCTGCCAGGCGATGCCGAACACGGCGCCGGCGAGCAGGTACGTCACGATCACCGCCAGCAGTGCGCCGAGCTTGGCGGCCAGCGCGATCCAGTCCGGCAGCGGAAACGCGTCGCTGACCTCGGCGCTGCGCTGTGCGCGCTCGCGCCACACCAGTTCGCCGGCGTAGAACATCACAATGATGTACAGCAGCCATTGCGAGCTGCCGGCGATCAACTCCAGCACGCTGTGCGTCACCGGATACGTGGCGGTGCCGTAGATGCGCCCGGACAGCGCCAACGAGAACGCCAGGTTGACCAGGCCGAACACCAGCATCACCAGGAACGGCACGCCGCGCAGCACGCTGGCGGTGTCGAACGCCAGCAGTCGCCACAACTGCACCAGGCGTGCGCGCCAGTCGGCGGAAAGTCGAACCGCGGGCAGGGTCAGCTCGGTGGCGGTGGCGGCCGGCCGCAGCAGCGGCGGTTCGGCGCGCTGCACGCGCCGACGCAGCCGCAAGCCTTCGCGGTCGGCGCGGAACAGCGCGAACGCGGTGCCGGCCAGCAGCACCGCGACGCCGCTCCACAGCAGCCGGTTGAACAGCAGCAGGCCGGCCAGCGGCGGCAGCTGGCGATTGATCTGTTCCGGCGCCCAGTAGCGCGTGACGATCTGCAGCGTGCGGCCGCCGAACGGGTCGAGGATCGCCGCCAACGCGTGGTTGTTCACGTCCTGGGTCAGCAGCTTGGCGATCGAGAGCAGCACGATGAAGGCAATCACGCCGATCAGCGTGGCCAGCAGCGAGCGCGTGGCGGTGGCGAGCAGGAACAGCACGGCGGCGATGAACAGCAGGTTCGGCAGCACCATCACGCCGAACGCCCAAGCGTAGCCGTGCCAGTTCGGCGGACCCAGCCGCGCCGCATCGACCCAGGGCATGCTTCCGCCCGCAGCCAGCCCCAGCGCGCACAGCAGCATGATCGCCACCATCACCAGGTAGCCCGCCGCAAAGCGCCCGCCCAGGTAGGCGCGCTTGCGCAGCGGCGTGGCGAACACCAGCTCGGCGGTGCCGTGGTCGAAGTCGCGCAGCGCCGCACCTGCCACGAACGCGGCGGCCAGCAGCAGGCACAGCGGCGCGAGGTTGTCGAGCAGCCGCACGATCACCAGCGGCGCGTTGCGCAGCACGTTGCCGCTGGCGCCGCCGACCACCACCGCGTCGGTGCTGGCGAACAGGAAGGCCAGCGCCGCGAACACGAAGGCGATGATCCAGAACAGCGGGGCCCTCAGTTGCTGGCGCAGCTCGAAGCGGAGGATCTCGAAGAACATGGGCTGCATTCCCGGAAGGCGGTGTCAGGCGGCGCGCGTGGTGGCCTGCGCGCGCAGGCGGCCGAAGTACACGTCTTCCAGGTCGGGGGCGACCGGCTCGAAGCCCGTCTCGGGCAGGCTGTCGGCCAGCACGTGCAGCAGGGTGCGGCCGCCGGCGAGGCGGGTGGAGAGGATGTTCATGCGGGCGCGGTAGCCGTCCAGTTCGCCCTTGTCGATCGTGCGTCGCCAGACTCGGCCCTCCAGCGCGCGGATCGCCTCGCGCGGCTCGCCGGCCAGCAGCAGCTGGCCCTGGCCGATGATCGCCATGCGCTGACAGAGGTCGGTGACGTCTTCCACGATGTGGGTGGAGAGGATCACCACCACGCGCTCGCCGATCTCCGCGAGCAGGTTGAGGAAGCGGTTGCGCTCCTCGGGGTCGAGGCCCGCGGTGGGTTCGTCCACGATCACCAGGCGCGGGTCGCCGATCAGCGCCTGGGCGATGCCGAAGCGCTGGCGCATGCCGCCGGAGTAGCTGCCCAGCTTGCGCTTGCGCACGTCCCACAGGTTCACCTGGCGCAGCAGCGCCTCCACCAGCTCGCGCCGCTCGCCCTTCGCGGTGACGCCCTTCAGCACCGCGAAGTGGTCCAGCATCGCCTCGGCCGACACCTTCGGATACACGCCGAATTCCTGCGGCAGGTAGCCCAGCAGGTGGCGAGTGGCCTGCTTGTCGGCCAGCAGGTCCATGTCGTCCAGCCGGATGCTGCCCTCGTCCGGGTTCTGCAGCGTGGCGATCGTGCGCATCAGCGTGGACTTGCCCGCGCCGTTCGGGCCGAGCAGGCCGAACATGCCGTTCGGGATGTCCAGCGAGATGTCGCGCAGTGCGCGCACGCCGTTGGCGTAGGTCTTGGACAGCTGGCGGATCCGAAGCATGGTTTCCTTGTGCCGTGGCGGCGATGGCAGACAGGCACAGTGTGGACGAGCCGATCCGTGGGCCGCATGGGCCTCACGTCACGGGACTTTCGTCACGTGGCGCATACGCATGCATACGTATGCGCATGCGTACCGGATGGCTTTGAAAGCTGCCGCGACGGCCCCCCGTTCGCTATGATGGAAGCCTTGCGGCCGCCCCTCTGTCCCCCGCGCGGTCTGCCCTCGCCATTCGCAGGAGACACCATGGCCGACATCCAAGAAGCCCGCGTACCCGACATCGGCGGCCACGACAACGTGCCGGTGATCGAGGTGATGATCAAACCCGGCGACCGGGTGGAGAAGGAACAGAGCCTGATCACGCTGGAGTCGGACAAGGCCACCATGGAAGTCCCCGCGCCGTTCGCCGGCACGGTGAAGGAAGTGAAACTGAAGGTGGGCGACGAGGTCTCCGAGGGTGCGGTGATCGCGCTGATCGAGGCCGATGGCGCCGCCGCGAAGCCGGCACCCGCACCCGCGCCGGCGGAAGCGCCGAAGGCAGCGGCTCCCGCTCCCGCGAAGGCGGCCGAGCCGAGCCGCAGCGAAGCGCCCAAGGCCGCGGCCGGCGGCGGCGTGCGCGAGGCCCGCGTGCCCGACATCGGCGGCCACGAGGGCGTGCCGGTGATCGAGGTGCTGGTGAAGGCCGGCGACACCGTGACGAAGGACCAGGGCCTGGTCACGCTGGAATCGGACAAGGCCACGATGGAAGTGCCCGCCCCGTTTGCCGGCACGGTGAAGGAAGTGAAGCTGAAGGTGGGCGACGAGGTCTCCGAGGGCGCGCTGATCGCGCTGATCGAGGGCGCGGACGGCGGTGCCGCCGCGCCGGCCCCCGCGGCACCGGCGCCGGCCAGGGCGGAGGCCCCGATGGCGGCGGAAGCGCCTGCACCGAGTCGCCGCGCCGAGCCGGGCCATGCGCCGGAGGGCGACGTGCCGCCGCAGGCGCGCCCGCCGTTCGACGCGAACATCGTGATGCCGGGCGACGCGCCCTACGCCAGCCCCGCGGTACGCGCGTTCGCGCGCGAGCTGGGTGTGGATATCCACCAGGTGAAGGGCAGCGCGCGCGGCGGCCGCATCGTGCGCGAGGACATCAGCGCCTACGTCAAGCACGCGCTGGCTTCGGGCGCGCGTCCGGTGAGCGGCGGCGCCGTCGCAGCGGGTGGCGGGCTCAACCTGCTGCCGTGGCCGAAGGTGGACTTCAGCAAGTTCGGCCCGGTGGAAGAGAAGCCGCTCTCGCGCATCCAGAAGATCTCCGGCGCCAACCTCGCGCGCAACTGGGCGATGATCCCACACGTCACCCAGCACGAGGACGCCGACATCACCGAGCTGGAGGCCTTCCGCAAGAAGCTCGGCGAGGAGGTCAAGTCGTCCAAGGAAGGGGACCTCAAGATCACCCCGCTGGTGTTCCAGATGAAGGCGGTGGTGGCGGCGCTGAAGGAATACCCGCAGTTCAACGCCTCACTGGACGAAACCGGCGAGAAGCTGATCCTCAAGAAGTACTTCCACGTCGGCATTGCGGTGGACACGCCCGACGGCCTGGTGGTGCCGGTGATCCGCGACGTGGACAAGAAGGGCCTGCTCGACCTCGCCCGCGAGCTGGGCGAGATCTCGAAGAAGGCGCGCGACAAGAAACTGGGTCCGGCCGACATGTCCGGCGGCTGCTTCTCGATCAGCTCGCTGGGCGGCATCGGCGGCACCGCGTTCACGCCCATCGTCAACGCGCCGGAAGTGGCCATCCTCGGCGTCTCCAAGGCGTCGATGAAGCCGGTGTGGAACGGCAAGGAATTCGCGCCGCGCCTGATGCTGCCGCTGTCGCTCAGCTACGACCACCGCGTGATCGACGGCGCGCTCGCCGCCCGCTTCGCCGTGTTCGTCGCGAAGCAGCTCGGTGACATCCGCCGCCTGCTGCTCTGACGGTTGTCCCCCTCTCCCGCTTGCGGGAGAGGGCCGGGGAGAGGGCAGGCTCGCGACGAGCCCACACGCGCAGCGCATAGCAATTCAAGGATTCCCCATGGCGAACACGATAGAAGTGAAAGTCCCCGACATCGGCGGCCACGACAACGTGCCGGTGATCGAGGTGCTGGTGAAGGCCGGCGACACGGTGACGAAGGAACAGAGCCTGATCACGCTGGAGTCGGACAAGGCCACGATGGAAGTGCCATCGAGTGCTGCCGGCACGGTGAAGGAACTCAAGATGAAGGTGGGCGACGAGGTGTCCGAGGGCGCGGTGATCCTGCTGCTCGAAACCGATGCCGCCGCAGCTCCCGCTCCCGCTTCGCTCCCCTCTCCCTCCGGGAGAGGGGTCGGGGGAGAGGGTTCGGGCGAAGCCAGGCCTGCCGCTCCGGTCGCACCCTCACCCGCCCCTGCGGGGCACCCTCTCCCGATGGGAGAGGGGAAGGCGCCGCAAGCCGCTGCGGCTTCCGGCAAAACCCCGGACATCTCTTGCCAGCTTGTCGTCCTAGGCTCCGGTCCCGGCGGCTACTCCGCCGCGTTCCGCGCCGCCGACCTCGGCCTCGACACCGTGCTGGTGGAGCGCTACGACACGCTGGGCGGCGTCTGCCTCAACGTGGGCTGCATTCCTTCCAAGGCGCTGCTGCACGCCGCCGCGGTGATCGACGAGGCCGAGGCGATGGCCGCGCACGGCGTCAGTTTCGGCAAGCCCAAGCTGGACCTCGACCAGTTGCGCGGCTTCAAGACCAAGGTGGTGGGCCAGTTGACCGGCGGCCTCGCGGGCATGGCCAAGCAGCGCAAGGTGCGCACGGTGCAGGGCACCGGCGCGTTCGTGTCGCCGCATGAAATGGAAGTCCAGACGGCCGAAGGCGTGAAGCTGATCCGTTTCGAGCAGGCGATCATCGCCGCGGGTTCGCAGGCGGTGCGCCTGCCGATGTTCCCGTGGGACGACGAGCGTGTGATGGACTCCACCGGCGCGCTGGAAATGCAGGACGTGCCGGGCAAGCTGCTGGTCGTGGGCGGCGGCATCATCGGCCTGGAGATGGCCACCGTGTATGCCGCGCTGGGCAGCGAGGTGACCGTGGTCGAGTTCATGGACCAGATCATCCCCGGCGCCGACGCGGATCTCGTCAAGCCGCTGGCCAAGCGCCTGGGCGGCAAGCTCAAGGGCATCCATCTGAAGACCAAGGTCGTCGCCGCCAAGGCCACGAAGAAGGGCATCGAGGTGGGCTACGAGGGCGAGAGCATCCCCGAGACCACCGTGTTCGACCGCGTGCTGGTGGCGGTGGGCCGTTCGCCGAACGGCGGCAAGATCGGCGCCGACAAGGCCGGCGTGGCGGTGACCGAGCGCGGCTTCATCAACGTCGACACCCAGCTGCGCACCAACGTGCCGCACATCTTCGCCATCGGCGACCTTGTGGGCCAGCCCATGCTGGCGCACAAGGCGGTGCACGAGGCGCACGTGGCGGCGGAGGTCGCAGCGGGCCACAAGGCGTATTTCGACGCGCGCGTGATCCCGTCGGTGGCCTTCACCAACCCCGAAGTGGCCTGGGTCGGTGTCACCGAGCGCGAGGCGAAGGAGAAGGGCCTCAAGATGGGCGTGGGCAAGTTCCCGTGGGCAGCCTCCGGCCGCGCCATCGGCATCGCGCGCACCGAGGGCTTCACCAAGCTGATCTTCGACGAGGCGACGCATCGCATCGTGGGCGGCGCCGTGGTCGGCGTGAACGCGGGCGACCTGATTTCCGAGCTGGCGCTGGCGGTGGAGATGGGCGCCGAGGCGGCCGACATCGCGCTCACCGTGCATCCGCATCCCACGCTGGGTGAATCAGTGGGCATGGCGGCCGAGGTCTACGAAGGCACGATCACCGATCTATACATCCCGAAACGGAAGTAGCTGGACGGCAGCTGCGGCTCATGCAAGAACGCCCTGCCTCGCAGGGCGTTCTTGCATGCACAGTTCAATGCGCCGCAACTGGCTGGGTTGGAGCAACACCAAGCGTGGGCATGGTTTCCCTGATCGTGCCGATCAGGTTCCTGAGGATCGCGCTCGTCTCTTCGGTCGTGGCATACATCTGGTTGACGACCAGCACAAGCTGGTCGGGCTGGATGTCGCCCGTGCGCAGCTTCATCATCGCGTCGAACATGCGCGGGCCGTCCAGGACGATCCGGGTGTCCTCGGTGATGGTGCGGGTGCACCAGGCCTGGGCCGCATAAATGGCCGAAAAGCGATGCAGCGACGCGTTGTCGATCCAGCCCGCCGACTGGTTGGCCACGGCGACATCCCAGGCTTCGTGGCGCAGGGCAGGGGTGCGCACGTCGAGATAGAGTCCGCGCGGACCGAGTTCTGTTCGCACACGCTGCAGGATGGTCGCATCCGGCAGCTTTGCCTGGATGTCGCTTTGCAGTTCGTCGCGCAGCTTTTCCAGCGCGTGCATCCGTTCGAGGTCGTACGTCCTGTTGTGTTCGGCGGTCATGAGGTTCTGGCGGATCTCCGCCTCGATCTGCGCGCTGGCCGTGGCCGCCGCGTGGACGTGGTGGGTGTGCTCGATCCACGCCTCCAACCCCAGCGCGGTGAGGATGCTGAGTACGATCATCAGGTAGTGCTTGGCGAAATCCTTGAAGGACTCCAGCTTGGTGTTCGGCGGTTCGATGTGCACGAAGGACTCCGACAGTGGCGGGCCAGCTGCAGAGCGTAGCGGATCGCCCGGCACGCGGCTTCGGACATGACGTGCCATGCCGGCACGGATACCATCGCAAGCCGCAGCCTATTGATGAAGCATGCGACGAACGCCGCATTCCGGCGCAACACACGAATCTGCGAGGTGACCATGTCGCTGAAGGTATGTCTCGCCGGCGCCACCGGCTGGGCCGGCTCCGAGTTGGCGCGCGGCATCGCCGCGAACAGCGATCTCGAACTGGTGGCCGCGGTGTCGCGCCGCCATGCCGGCCAGCCGCTGGGCACGGCGCTGGGTGACGCTGCGATCACCACGCCGGTGTTCGCCAGTGCCGCCGAGGCGCTGGCCGCGCGCTGCGATGTGTTCGTCGAGTACACCCATCCCGACACCGCGCGGGCGAACATCCTCGCCGCGCTGGAACACGGCGCCCACGTGGTGGTGGGCACCTCGGGCCTCAGCGACGAGGATTACGAGCGTATCGATGTCGTGGCACGCGAGCGCGGTCGCGGCGTGCTCGCCTGCGGCAACTTTGCGCTCACCGCGGTGTTGCTGATCAAGTTCTCCGAGATGGCGGCGAAGATCCTGCCGCAGTGGGAGATCATCGACTACGCCTACGCCGGCAAGCCGGACGCGCCCAGCGGCACGGTGCGCGAGCTGGCCACGCGCATGGGCAAGGTGCGCCAGCCACGGCTGGAAGTGCCGCTGGAGCAGACCAAGGGCCTGCGCGAGACGCGCGGCGGCACGCTGGCCGGAAGTCAGGTGCACGCGGTGCGCTTGCCGGGTTTCGTGCTCGGCGCGGAGACGATCTTCGGCTTGCCGGACCAGACCCTCAGCATCCGCCACAACGCCGGCGGCAGCGCCAAGCCCTACGTGGACGGCGCGCTGCTGGCGATCCGCAAGGTGTCCACGCTGACCGGCCTGCACCGCGGGCTGGACGCGGTGCTGGAGCTCTAGGGAGCTGCTTGCGGCACCCTCAGCCGTGCATCCCGCTTTCCGCGTCCTTGCCGAGCGCGGTGACAAGGTGGTTTTCCAATTGCTGCAGGTGGGACTGGGTTTCCGCGGAGGTGTTGATCATCTGCCGCGCGGCATTGACGAAGTCGAGCGGGTCGACGGTGGCGCCGAGGGCGATGCGCGTGCGCAGACGCTCCACGGCCGGCGCGTCGATCAGCAAGGTGCCGTCGTGGCTGATCCAGTCCGAGGTTTCGCGCAGGTCGGCGTAGGCCACGGAATAGCGGCGCAACACGGCGTCATCCATCCAGCTGGCCGACTGGTTGGCCACGGCGACGTCCCACGATTGCGAGGCGAACGTCGGCCAGTTGATGCTGAGCCGGAAGTCTTCCTTGTGCGCCTGGATGTACTGGTTGATCGTCGCGGCGGGCACGCCGTCACGAATGTCCTTGGCGACGGCGTCGTCGAGCTGCCGCAAAGGGGCGACCAGGCCCTGGTTGGTCTTGATCGAGGTACGCACGTCGGCCAGGTTCGCCTGCAGTTCCGTGCGGATGTGCAGGCTGGCCGCCTCGGCCGCATGGGCATGGTGCGCATGCTCGATCCAGGCCTCCAGCCCCAGCGCGGTGAGGATGCTGAGCACGATCATCAGGTAGTGCTTGGCGAAATCCCGAAGGGACGCCAGCCGGGTGTTTGGCGGTTCGATGTGCATGGGGTCTCCGACGCAGGCGGGAAAGCGGCGAAGCGTAGCGGATCGTACGGTTCCGGTTGGCGCCGGGTGTCGGCCGGTTCGGAGGCTCAGGCGGTCGGGCCGTGCATGTGCCGCTGCCATAGCCCGAGCAGCCAGGACGCGACTAGGCAACCGCCCAGCGCCAGCAGCCAGCCCGTGGCGGGCGTACCGGAGGAGGGCAGCAGGCTACGGAAGGCGGGCAGCCAGGCGCTGCCGTAGTACGCGAGCACCACGCCGCCGGCGACCAGCAGCATGACGACGAGCGTGCTCGCCAGCGTGGATTCGAAGCGTGTGCCGGCGACCTCCCGCCGGGACGGCGCGGCGACGGCTTGCGCGGCCATCCGCCGCGCGAAATCCGCCGGCAGCGCCACGGGCATGGGTTCGCGCAGCGCGCGTGCCAGCAGGCGGTAGCGGCGCACGCGGGCGTTGTCGCCGGCCGGAGCCAGGCCGCGGCGCTCGGCGTCGAGCGCACGTTCCTGCGCCAGCCATTCGCGCTCGCGGGCGGGATCGTCGAAAGGAGGAAGATCGTGATTCATGCGGCTACTCCCGTCCGGGTTTCCAGCGCCTCGCGCAGGCGCAGGCGCGACCGGAACAAGTGGCTCTTGATGGTACCGCTGGCCAGCCCGGTGATGTGGGCGATCTCGGGAATGGTGTTTTCCTCGAGGTAGTACAGGGTCAGCACCGTGCGCTGCAGCGGCGGCAGCGCTTCGATCGCGCGGTGCAGCTGCTGCGCGGTTTCCGCATCGGCCCAGGCGGCTTCCAGGTCGAAATCGTCGGCCACGGTTTCGACCAGCGGCGCGCCGTCGTCGTCGTGCGCTTCGGCCAGCGGGATGCGCTTGTGCTGCAGGTGGCGCAGCGCGATGGTGTACGCCACGCGGCCGATCCAGGATTTCAGCGCGCTCTCGCCGCGGTACTGGTGCAGGCACTGGTGCACGCGCAGGAAGGTGTCCTGGCACAGCTCGCGCGTGTCCTCCGGATTGCGCACCATGCGCTGGATGATGTGCCAGCACAGCCCCTGGTGCTCGCGCACGAGACGTTCGAACGCGCCTGGCCGATGGGCCAGCGCGGCGTCGACCAAGGCGCGGTCGGAGGGGTGGGTGTCATCCATGGCGCAAGAGATACACGCAGGCGCGCGACGGTTGCAGCACGTCGACTGCAACCGCTGGCTGGTGGCTGGTATCCATGTACCTGAAACCCGTCATCACCCTTGCCCGACACGGAGGAATCCATGAATACCGAGATCTTGGTCCCGATCGCACTGTTTGTCTGCATTACCTACGCCATCAAGGTCTGCGTGGACGCGATAACGCGCCGGCGCATGCTGGATGCCGGCGGCTCGGCCGAACTGGTCGCCTCGGTGCTGCGCGACGAGGAGTTGCGCCGCCGCCATTCCTCGCTGCGCTGGGGCATCGTGCTGCTGTCGGTGGCGCTGGGCTTCGGCCTGATCCAGTGGTTCGGCTGGCAGGACGTCACCCCCGGCATGATCGCCGTGCTGGCGGGCGCCACCGGCCTCGGCAACCTGGTGTTCTTCGCGGTCTCGCGCAAGCTCGGCTGAGAGCCGGCGCGAAGTCTGAGGCGCGCGCCGACCGCAGACTTCGCGCCGGCCGGAAAACTGGTTCAATGGCGGGCATCGCCGCACCGTCGGCATGCCCGCTTGAGCCGGCCACATGAACGAGCAACTGCTGTTCAACCTCGTCGACCTGGCCGGCACCTTCGCGTTCGCGATCAGCGGCGCCGTCGCGGCGCGGCGGCGCAACCTCGACCTGTTCGGCATCCTGGTGATCGCCTACATCACCGCCTGCGGCGGCGGCATCGTGCGCGACCTGTGCATCGGCGCGATCCCGCCGGCGGGCCTGTCGGACTGGCGCTACCTGCTCACCGCGGTGGTCGCTGCGCTCGCCACCATCGTGGCCTACCGACAAGTGGAGCGGCTGACCTATCCGGTGCGGTTGTTCGACGCGATGGGCCTCGGCCTGTTCGCGGTGTACGGCGCGCACAAGGCGCTGCTGTTCGGCGACAACGCCGAGGTCGCGATCCTGCTCGGCATGACCACCGCGATCGGCGGCGGCCTGGCGCGCGACGTGCTGCTGGCGCGCGTGCCGGTCGTGTTGCAGAAGGAGATCTACGCTTCGGCCGCCTGCGCGGGTGCCGCGCTGGCGGTATTCGGCGAACGGCTCGGCTGGCCAGCGTTGTGGGCGACCTGGTTGCCGATCGGGTTGTGCTTCGCGCTGCGCTTCGTTTCGCTGCGCTATGGATGGAACCTGCCGCGTTTCGGAGGCAAACACGACGGATCCTGACGGCGCGCGGGTCGCGGTCGGCACGCAAAAAGGGCCGGATCGTGCGATCCGGCCCTCGTCGCGCGCCAGGGGCGCAGGATGCTCAGTGATGATGGCCCTTGGCGTGGCCCTTGGCCGTGTGCTTGCCCTTGTTCTTGTCGTTGGCAACCGGGCTGACGGTCTTGCCGACGTTGCTGTCGTCCGCCTTGGCCGTATGCGCGGCATCGGATACCGCATCACCATGCGCATCCTGGTTCATGGGCATGGATGCATGGCTGGGCGGGGTGTGGCCGCCGGCGTGCTGCGGAGCAGCGGTGGCGTACGAGATCGGCAACGCGAAGGCGGCGGCGATCAGGGCAGCGGTGACGATCTTGGTCATGGCATACCTCGGTCTGGGTGAACCATGCGGCGCATGGCGCAGCCACGATAGAGCCGTGCCCGGCCCGCAAGATGAACAGCAGATATTCGTGAAAGATCTGTGCGAGGGCGATCTCTCGTGCTGCGGTTTCGGGGGGTGTTGCGCGGTCGCAGGAACCTGTCGGTGCCTGGGGCTCAGGTGTGAAACCGGGGCGCCGGATGCCGAAAGGCAGGGGTATGCGCGGCTGGGTGCATGTTAAGTTGCGGAAATTCGGGCCGGGAAGGCTTTGGCGGCAAAGGGGAGCAGCACGCATGTCCGCATCCAGCGTCAGCGTCGAAGCGGTGACCAAGCGGTTCGCCGGCCATGTCGCGGTAAGCGATTTGTCGTTGCAGGTGCCGTCCGGCGGCATCTACGGCCTGCTCGGTCCCAACGGCGCCGGCAAGTCCACCACCATCCGCCTCATCATGAGCATCCTGCAGCCCGACGAGGGCCGCATCGCGCTGTTCGGTGCCAGCGGCAACAGCCGCGACCTCTCGGCGCGCATCGGCTATCTGCCCGAGGAGCGCGGCCTGTACAAGAAGATGAAGGTGCTCGATCACCTGGTGTTCCTGGGCGAGGTCAAGGGCATCGCGCGCAACGATGCGCGCAAGCGCGCGCTGGACTGGCTGGAGCGCCTCGACATCGGCGACTGGGCGCAGAAGAAGGTGGAAGATCTCTCCAAGGGCATGCAGCAGAAGGTGCAGTTCGCCGGCGCGCTGCTGCACGAGCCGGAGTTGGTGATCCTGGACGAGCCGTTCTCCGGCCTCGACCCGATCAACGCGCAGACCATGAAGGACATCGTGGTGGAGATCGCCGCCAGCGGCCGCACCGTGCTGTTCTCCACGCACGTGATGGAGCAGGCCGAGCGCATGTGCGACCGCGTGGCGATCATCGCGCGCGGCAAGCTGGTGGTGGACGGCACGGTGGCGCAGGTGAAGGCCGACTTCGGCGGCCGTCACGTGGCGCTGGGCTTCAGCCATGACCGTGAGCGCGCCAACGCCGTGCTCGCCGATCCGCGCCTGATCGCTCGGCTGGACGACTATGGCGCCAGCGCCGAGTTGAAGATGGCCGACGGCGCCGACCCCGAACAGTTGCTGGCCGCGCTGGTCAGCGCCGGCGTGGGCCTGCGCCGCTTCGAGGTGGTGGAGCCTTCGCTGCACGCCATCTTCGTCGCCAAGGTGGGCGTCGACCCCGACGCCACCCCCTTGCCTGCCGTCGCCGGAGCCGCCGCATGAACAAGACCCTTGCCGTGATCCGCCGCGAGTACGTGGAGCGCGTGCGCACCAAGGCCTTCCTGATCTCCACCTTGCTGCTGCCGGTGTTCATGCTGGCGATGGCGGTGTTGCCTGCCTTGCTGATGAGCGGCGGCGACCACACCAGCCGCGTGGCGGTGGTGGACGCGTCCGGCAGCGGCCTGGGGCAACCGGTGCTGACCACGCTCGATGCCGCCACCATCGGCGACGGAAAAACGGCCAGGCCGCGCTACGAGGCGATGCTGTTCCCCGCCGATGCGGCGAATCTGGCCCAGGTGCGCGACGGCCTGATCGCCAAGTCCGGTTTCGCGAAGGGCAAGGGACGGGACGGCTGGGACGGCGTGCTGGTGCTCGATGCCGACACGCTGTCCAGCGGCAAGCTGCGTTACTACGGTGACGACGTCGGCTCGCCCGAGGGCATGAACCGGCTGCAGCGCGAGATTTCCAAGGCGCTGGCCGGCGTGCGCCTGGCCAAGGCCGGCGTGGACCAGTCGCTGGTCGCCAAGGCGATGGCGCCGGCGGACATGGACACCGCCAAGGTCACCGACGGCAAGCTCACCGGGCAGAGCGGCGAGGCCTCGTTCGCGCTGGCCTATGCGATGGGTTTCCTCCTCTACATCGCGATCATCTCCTACGGCAGCCGCACCCTCACCTCGGTGATCGAGGAAAAGAACTCGCGCATCATGGAGGTGCTCACCTCCTCGCTGACCCCGTTCCAGATGCTGATGGGCAAGGTGCTGGGCGTGGGGCTGGCCGGCTTGACCCAGATGGGAATCTGGGTGGGCACGGCGTTCGTGCTGGGCAGCCAGGGCCCGCACCTGGCCGGCGCGTTCGGCATGGGCGCCGCCGCCGCGGGCAAGTTCGCCATCCCCAGCATGCCGCCGGCGCTGCTGGTGGTGTTCCTGCTCTACTTCGCGCTGGGCTTCCTGATCTACGGCTCGCTGTACGCGGCGATCGGCGCGATGTGCAACACCATCCAGGAGGCCCAGCAATACGCGGTGTTCGTCACGATGAGCATCCTCGTGGGCTTCATGGCGATGTTCGGCCTCATCAACGACCCCTCGGGCGCGCTGGGCACCACGATGTCCTTCATCCCGTTCTTCGCCCCGTTCACCATGCCGGTGCGCTGGTCGATGACCGCGGTGCCGCCGCTGCAACTGGCACTGTCGCTGGGCCTGATGGTGCTGGGCCTCATGGCCTGCGTGTGGTTTGCCGCGCGCATCTACCGCACCGGCATCCTGATGTACGGCAAGAAGCCCACGTGGGGCGAGCTGTGGCGGTGGATTCGGGCGTGAGGCGGTGGCGTTCTATGGGTGGGGAATGCTTCGCCGTGCATGACACCATGGTCGCAACAGACATCAAGCGCTACGGATGGCATTGCCTCCATGTGTCCCCTGCGCTAGGCGAAAAGGGCTGTGTCTTTACCTATTCCATAGGGTTCGCGAAGTCATACGGCGCACCTGAGATAGCGGTGTTCGGCATGCAGCAAGAAAAGGCTCATTCGTTGCTCAGCGAGTGTGCAACCTTGCTCAGGAACGGTTACGTCATACGGTTCGATGTCGAGGATCCCAATGTCTTGGCCGGTGATTACAACGTAATTTTCAGGCCAGTTCGACCGGCCTACAGGGGCGAGTACTTCGGCACTGCCATGCGCTACTACGCAGACAAGGCGTTCACTGCTGCGGTCATGTTCTTGCCTGATCGGCAGCATCGTTTTCCGTGGGAGGCCGGTTACGACTACGTTCCGGTCGATGAGGCGCTAGCCATCGTCTAGCTCCAGCATCACCCGAACAGCTCGTACTGCGCCGCGTACTGGTCGGCTTCCACGAAGCCGGCCAGGCCCACGCCGACGAGGCGGTAGCGGCTGTCGGCGGGGCGTTCCACCCGCGCGCGCAGCGCGCAGGCCAGTTCGGCGAGTTCGCGTTCGGATTGCGGCCGTTGCGCGGGCGTGAGGCTGCGCGTCAGCGTGTGGAAATCGGCGGTCTTCAGCTTCAGCACCACGGTGCGCGCGATGCGGCCTTCGCTCGCCTCGCGCTGGTGCGCGGCCCAGGCTTTCTCGGCGAGCCGGCGGATGTGCGGCTCCAGCTCGTTCAGCGTGAGGTCGTGCTCGAAGGTGTCCTCGGCGGACACCTGCAGGGTAGGGCGGTCGGGCGTCACCGGATGTTCGTCGATGCCCAGCGACAGCTCGTGCAGGCGCCGGCCCCAGCGACCAAAGCGTTGCTCCAGTTCCTCTGCCGCGAACGCGCGCAAGTCGCCCACGGTGGCCAGGCCCAGCGCGACGAGCTTGCCTTCCATCACCTTGCCCACGCCGGGCAGGCGGCCGATCGGAAGCGGCGCGAGGAAATCCAGCACCTCGCGCGGGCGCACCACGAACAGGCCGTCGGGCTTGCGGAAGTCCGAGGCGATCTTGGCGAGGAACTTGTTCGGCGCCACGCCGGCCGAGGCGGTGAGGCGGGTTTCCTCGCGGATCGCGGTGCGGATCGCCTCGGCGGTGGCGGTGGCCGAAGGCAGGCCGTTGTCCGTGGTGGTGACATCGAGGTAGGCCTCGTCCAGCGACAGCGGCTCGATCAGAGCGGTGTGCCGCGCGAAGATCTCGCGCACCTGGCGCGATACTGCCTTGTAGCGCGTGAAGTCCGGCGGCACGAAGATCGCCTGCGGGCACAACCGCTCGGCGCGGATCGCGGGCATCGCCGAGCGCACGCCGAACTTGCGCGCCTCGTAGCTGGCCGCGCACACCACCGAGCGCGCGCCCTTCCACGCCACCACCACGGGCTTGCCACGCAGTGACGGATCGTCGCGCTGCTCCACCGACGCGTAGAACGCGTCCATGTCGACGTGGATGATCTTGCGGGGTGTGGGCACGTGGCGGGGACGGGCGATGCGGTGCGCACGATTCTAGAACGCGTTGATCCGGATCGCGCCGGCACCGCCGCGCTGGCGGTGCCGGCGCGGGCGATTACTCCGCGCGCACGTACATCCACGCCCGCAGGCCGGAGGCGAGCACCACGGCCGCGCGCCGGTAATCGTCCACCTCGTAGGCGTCCGCCTGCGCCAGTTCCTGCGACGTGAGGCGGAACACCGTGCCGCGCACGCGATCCGCCGCATCCCCGCTGGGCATCGCGATGGGGTGGTGCGTGGCGCCGCTGGTGGCGACGACCTGCGCGTCGCGGATCGCCAGCTGTTCGAGACGGTAGCCGGGCAGTGCGTCCGGCGCGCCAGTTAGGTGGCGGCCGAAGGTGGCGAGCTGCACGGCCTCGCTTTGCAACGTGCCGTAGGAGAACAGCAACTCGTCGGCCTGGGTTTCCATCAGGCGTTCTCCGGCGTGCGTGGGGCGCGCCGTGCCTGCAGCCGTGCGGCGACGGCGCGGGCAAAGCGTTCGGCGGCATCGGGCCGTCCGGCCAGGAACAGCGAAGGCTCGATCAATTCCAGCTCCATCAGCAGGAAGCGGCCGTCCGCGACCACGCCGTCCACCCGTGCGTACACCGCCTCGCCCAGCCCGAGCCGCGCGCAGGCCGCCAGGGCATGCCGGGCCGCGGCCAGCGTGGCCGTCTCCGGTTCGGCGGCTTCGGTACGGCCGCCGTGCTCGTGCTGCACGCGGTAGTCGCCCCGCGCTGGCCGCTTGATGACGGCGTGGCTGAATTCGCCGCCGAAGAACAGCAGCGACCATTCACCCTGCTCGACCACCGCCGGCACGAAGGGCTGCAGCAGGTAATCGCCGGGCGGCAGTTCCGCCACGGCGCGATCGAAGGCGGCATCGTCTACGGTGCCGCGTACCGTGCGCCACGCACCGCCGCTGACGCTGGGCTTGACCACGACGTTGCGCTCCACCTGCGCGGCCAGCGCGTCGCGCAGTTCGGCATGCGCCAGAAAGCGGGTGGGAATGGTGGCCACGCCCAGCGCCTCCAGTTGCGCCAGGTAGCGCTTGTCGCTGTTCCAGCGCAGCAGGGCGCTGTCGTTGATCGTGGGCACGGCCAGCGCGTCGAGCCGGTCCAGCCAGTGCAGGAACTGCGCATGGTGCTTGAAGTAGTTCCACACGGTGCGGATCAGCACGGCGTCGTGGCGCGTCCAGTTCACGGCGGGGTCGTTCCACACGCAGGGCGTGGCGTGCACGCCGAGGCGTGCGAGCGTGGCGACGGCGTGCGCGTCGTCGGGATGGACGCCCGGATGGTCGGCGTCGGTGGCAAGGGCAAGCTGGATGGACATAAAAACCCTCTGCATGGAGGGCGCCCTTGTCTCGAGGATCGCGGGCCGAGCGTGGCGGATCGCTCCGTCGCAGCACCCCTCGGCGCGGACTGCGCGGCGCGAATCGCCGGCGCAACAGGGAGGCATCGCGCAGGCGATGCATGGCGCGCATTCTTCGGCGGCGCGGGGCGGCTGTCAATCGCGCGGGCGTATGCTGCGTGCCTGTACCCGCCCCGCGACGGAGCCCAACATGCCGATCGACTGGACCCATGCCGGCGCCACCGTGCTGGCCGCGTTTCTCGCCTCGCTGGTGGAATGCGTGGAGGCGCTGACCGTGGTGCTGGCGGTGGGCGCCACGCGCGGCTGGCGCAGCGCGCTGGCCGGCAGTGCGACGGGCCTGCTGGCCTTGCTGCTGCTGGTGGTGCTGCTCGGTCACGTGCTCACCCGCATCCCCTTGCACGGTTTCCAGCTGGTGGTGGGCGCCTTGCTGCTGCTGTTCGGCATGCGCTGGCTGCGCAAGGCCGTGTTGCGCGCGGCCGGCGTGCTGGCGCTGCACGACGAGGAAGCGATCTACCGGCGCGAGATGCGGGTGCTGCGCGAGCAGGGCGACGCGCGGCCGGGCCTGGACAAGCTTGCGTTCGCGGTGACGTTCAAGAGCACGGTGCTCGAAGGCGTCGAGGTGGTGTTCATCGTGCTCGCCATCGGCGCCGGCCGCGCCGACCTGCTGTGGCCGGCCAGCCTGGGCGCGCTGGCCGCGCTGCTGCTGGTGGTGGCGTTGGGATTGGTGGTGCATCGGCCGCTGGCGCGGGTGCCGGAGAACACGCTGAAGTTCGCGGTGGGCGTGCTGCTCTGCGCGTTCGGCACGTTCTGGGCCGGCGAGGGCATGGGCTACGCGTGGCCGGGTGGCGACTGGTCCATCCCCGGCCTGGTCGGTGCGTTCCTCGTGGTGGCCGCGCTGTGCGTGGCTTCGTGTCGTCGCCTCGCCGCCGTCGGCGCGAAGGAGCTCGCGCGATGAACGGCTTGCGCACGGCGCTGACGGAGCTGTGGGGCCTGTTCGTCGAGGATGGTCGCTACGCGCTCGCCATCGTGGTCTGGCTGCTGCTGGCGTGGCGCGTGCTGCCGCTGCTGCAGCTGGGCCGCGGCTGGAATGCGGCCATCCTCGCCGCGGGCCTGCTCGCGATCCTGGTCGAGAGCGTGCTGCGCCGCGCACGGCATTAGTGGTCGTCCCAGAACACCTCGACCGCGCCGCGATTCATGAAGCCCCATATGGGCGTGCCCAGCCGTACCAGGCCCTCGCGGATGCGGTGGGTGGATTCGTCGTAGGCCGAGATGCGGTAGACCATCTGATATTTCGAGGTGGTGAACCACATCGACAGCGGCATGGCCAGCCAGAACGCATTGGATTTTGCGTGCAGGATGCGCAGGCCGTTGGCGGCGGCCCAGTCCTGCAGCAGGGCCTTGGCGTTTTGCCAGTGGCGCCAGCTCAGCCAGATCGCCGCGGCGATCAGCAGCAGGAACAGCAACGTCGTGGTTCTGGTCATCGCGCCTCCATGGATTCCCCGCGCGCAGCGTGATCCGGGTTTAGCAGCCTGTCGAGCTTTGATCGGCCGGCCTGCGAATCCGGCCGTGTGGTCCATATTTCCGCCACTTCTTGCCCCATAGAACCACTATGGGGCGGCGAATTGTCGAAAAGCTGCCCTCACACAACCGAATTCTCGCCTCGACCATCAAAGTCCGACAGGCTGCTAGCGAGCGGGCAAGCCCCCTGTCGACGGGGACTGGTCGAACCCCCGTCCGCCATGCCAAGGTTGCCGGATGACGACAGCCACCAGCTCCCCTTCGTACCTGCGCCGCCTCGGCGTGTGGGACGGCGCGATGATCGTGATCGGCGGCGTGATCGGCGCCGGCATCTTTCGCACGCCGGCGACGGTGGCCGAGCGCACGAGCTCGGGCCTGCCGCTGCTGGTGCTGTGGGTGCTGGGCGGCCTGCTCACGCTCACCGGCGTGCTGTGCTACGCGGAGCTCGGCTCGCGGCGACCGCAGGCGGGCGGCATCTACCTCTACCTGCGCGAAGCGTTCGGCATGCTGCCGGCCTTCCTGTTCGGCTGGACGATGGCGCTGATCAACTACCCGGGCAGCGTGGCGGCGGTGGCGACCACGTTTGCCGACTACTTCTGCAAGGCGGTGGACCTGCCGCTGCTGTGGGTGAAGCCGGTGGGCGTGGCGGCGATCGTGTTCATCGTGGGCGTGAACCTGTTCGGCATCCGTGCCGGCGCGCTGATGCAGAACATCTTCGCGGTGCTGAAGCTGGCGGCGATCGCGCTGCTGGTGGCGGTGGGCCTGGCGCTGGCGCACGGCCACCTGGGCGGCGTGCTGGCGGCGGACGCCACGCAGCACGTGTCCGGCGGCGCCTTCGTGGGCGCGCTGCTGCCGGTGCTGTTCACCTACGGCGGCTTCCATTACTTGAACGACCTCGCCGGCGAGGTGCGCGACCCGCAGCGCACGCTGCCGCGCGCCCTGCTGCTGGGCATGCTGGGCGTGGTGCTGGCCTACGTGCTGGCCAACGTGGCCTACCTCACCGGCCTGGGGCACGCGGGGCTGGCCGCCAGCCAGGCGCCGGCGGCCGACCTGATGCGCCGCCTGTTCGGCGAGACCGGCGCCAAGGTGATGGCGGTCGGCATCGCCTGCTCCACCTTCGGCTACTGCAGCATCGCGATCGCCGGCGGTGCCCGCGTGCTGCAGACCATGGGCGCGGACGGCATGCTGTTCCGCGCGGTGGGCTACATCGACCCGCGCACGCGCGCGCCGCAGGTGGCGCTGGCGCTGCTGGGCGCGTGGACGGTGGTGCTGATGCTGTGGGGCAACTTCGGCCAGCTGGTGGACTACACCACGGTGGGCGAATGGCTGGGCCACGCGTTCGGCATCGGCACGCTGTTCTGGTACCGCTGGAAGTTCTTGGACGAACCCGCGCCCTACCGCGTGCCGCTGTTCCCGCTGCTGCCGCTGGTGTTCGTGCTCACCGTGCTGGGCGTGATCGTCGCCACCGCGATCGCCTCGCCGCACGACGCGGGCATGAGCCTGGTCATCATCGCGTTGGGTGCACCGGTGTACTGGCTGTGGCGGCGCTGGCAGGGCCGTTCACTCCGTTCGCCCTGAGCGTAGGTGCGCAGCACCGGAGTCGAAGGGCAGTCGGCTGCTGGCGCTTCGACTTCCTCGCTCACCAAAGCGCGGCCATCCGTGGCCGCTCCTCGCGTCGCTTGCTTTCGCAAGCTACGCTCAGCGTGAACGGATAGTGCGGCTGGGTGATCGCGTTTGATGAGTTTCGTGAGGATGCGCACGTCATGAAACGGGCTTGGTTGTTCGCTTTTGTTGCCTTGTTCGCCAGCCACGCGATGGCGACAGACGTGGTCGATCTGGCGTCGTCGCCGACAACAGCGCGCATCGGCTTGCAGCAGGTGACGCGCGCGGTGGCGACGGAGACGGCGCAGGACGGTGTGCAGCAGCGGCACTACACCTTCCAGCCATCCGCGCAGCCGCAGATCACGATCGCTCCTGCGCAAAACGCGTGGAACTGGAGCGGGCAGGGCGAGCTGCACCTGCGCGTGCAGAACGCGATGCCGTGGGCGGTCACCCTGGTGGTGGACATCGACGGGCGCGACGCGAAGCAGCAACTGCATGCGGTGGTGGGCCTGCCTGCCGGTCCCGCGCAGACCCTGGTGATTCCGTTGCACGCCACCTCGCCGCTGGCCTTCGGCATGCAGGTGGGCCCGACCAAGCCGTTCGAGGATGGCAGCCGGCGGGTGCTGCTCGCGACCACGGTGGCAGGGGTGCTGGATCGTTCCGGCGTGCGCGACGTGCGGCTCTCCATGCCTGCGCCGCAGGCCGCGCAATCCATCCTGTTCGGCAAGTTCGAGGTGGTGGCGGGTGAGGCTGCGCTGCGCGACGCCTACACCGACATCGTGGATCGCTACGGCCAGTACACGCGCGAGACGTGGCCGGAGAAGATCGCCGACGATGCCGCGTTGCGTGCCGCCGTGAAGCGCGTGCCGCCAGCCGCGTCAGCGGACGGCATGGACCGTTACGGCGGGCGTCTGGACGTCCGTCTGCAGGCCACCGGTTGGTTCCACACGCAAAAGGCGGATGGTCGCTGGTGGCTGGTCACGCCCGGCGGCCACGGCTTCTTCTCGCTGGGCGTGAACACCGTGAAGGCCGACGACACCCGCACCTACGTGCAGGGCCGCGCGTCCATGTTCCGCGACCTGCCGCCGGACAGCGGCGCGTGGGCCGCGTTTTACGGCAACGCCGACAACCGCAACGCACAGCAGGGCGCGGGCGCCGGCCGCTGCTGCGACCACGGACAATGGTTCGACTTCTACGCCGCCAACCTGTATCGCGTGGATGGCCGGGACTGGCTTGCCGCCTGGCGCATGCGCGCCCTGGCGCGGCTCAAGGCCTGGGGCTTCAACACCGTCGCCAACTGGAGCGACCCCGCGCTGGGCGCGCTGCACCAGTTGCCGTACACGCGCGAACTGGACATTCGCGGCGACTTCGGCAATGTCGCCACCGGTTACGACTGGTGGGGCCGCATGCCCGATCCCTTCGACCCGCGCTTCGCGCGCGCGGTGGACGCGGCGGCGGCGCGGGCTGCGCAGGGCGTGCGCGACGATCCTTGGCTGCTGGGCTATTTCGCCGACAACGAGTTGTCGTGGTCCGCATATGGCCCGCAGGGGCGCTGGGCGCTGGCCGTCGGCACCTTGCACGGCGAGGCGCGCAGCGCGGCCAAGCAGGCCTTCATCGCCGACTTGAGGAAGAAGTACGGCACGCCGGACAGGCTCGCGGCGGCATGGGGCATCACGCTGGCGTCGTGGGATGCGCTGGACGCCACCGATTTTCCCGCGCCCGAGCCGAACGAAGCGCACCCCGCCATCGCCGACGACTACAGTGCGTGGCTGAGCCGTTACGCCGCGCAATTCTTCCGCACCGTCGCCGAGGCCATCCATAGTCACGATCCGCATCATCTCTACCTTGGCAGCCGCTTCGCGGTCAGCACGCCCGAGGCCATCGCGGCCTGCGCCAGGTATTGCGACGTGATGAGCTTCAACGTCTATGCCGACGTGCCGCAACACGGCTATGACGCGGCGCTGGCGAAGAAGCTGGACAGGCCGGTGTTGATTACCGAATTCCATTTCGGCTCGGACGACCGCGGCCCGTTCGGCAAGGGCGTCGTGTCCGTGGCGAACGAGGAACAGCGCGGCGCGGCCTATGCGCGCTACCTGCAGGCGGCGGCGAGCGACCCCGACATCGTGGGGGCACACTGGTTCGAATACGCGGACGAGCCGGTGACCGGTCGTCTGCTCGACGGCGAGAACTCGCATTTCGGCCTGGTCGGCATTACCGACATTCCGTTCGCGGGCTTCGTGGAAGCGGTGCGCAAAGCCAATGCGTCACTGCGGCATTGATGCGCTGCCGGGTCGCAGCGACGGTGCAGTGACTATGCTTGCCCGGATACTTCGTGAGGTGAACCCATGTGTCTGATCGCCTTCGCCTGGCAGGCCCATCCGCGCTGGCGCCTCGTGCTGGCCGGCAACCGCGACGAATTCCACGCACGGCCCAGTGCGCCGCTGGCGCGCTGGGACGATTTGCCGATCACCGGCGGCCGCGACCTCGAAGCCGGCGGCACCTGGCTGGGCGTCACCGACGCCGGGCGTTGTTGCGTGGTCACCAACGTGCGCGACCCGCGCGATCCGCAGCTGGGCGCCTCGCGCGGCCTGCTCGCCACTGACTATCTCGTGGGTGCCGACGACGCCACGGCGCATGCGCAGACCTTGCTGGCGGCGGCAGCGGACTACCGTCCGTTCAATCTGCTCACCTTCGATGCGCAGGCCGCGTTCTATCTCGGCAACCGGCCCGAGCCGCGCGCGCAGGCGGTGACGCCCGGCGTGCACGGCTTGTCGAATGCCGACTTCAACACGCCCTGGCCAAAGACGCGTGCATTGATGGCGCGCCTCTCGGCTTGGCTCGCATCCGGCGCGACGGAGGATTTCGCGCCGCTGTTCGCCGCGCTCGCCGACGAGCGGCAGGCGCCGGATGCCGAGTTGCCCGACACCGGCATCGGGCTGGAGCGCGAGCGCTGGCTGTCCGCGGCCTTCATCCGCGGCACCGACTACGGCACCCGCGCCAGCACCGTGGTGGCGATCGCCCATGACGGGCGCGGCGTGATCGAGGAACGCCGCTTTGGCCCCGAGGGGCGCTTCCTCGGCGAAAGCCGGCTGGACTTCGGTCCGCACGCCGCCGCGGATTGACGCCCCGCGCCTACGCGGTGGCGCGAGTGGGACCGCCTGACTTCGTGCTGTGGCATGGCTAGCGTCGACGGCTCCATCCACGGTGGGAGCGTCACATGCGCACGGCTTGCCTGTTGCTGTTGCTGGTCATGTCGGGCACCGGTCTCGTGCATGCGGCAGACTGCCCCGACTGGTCGCCCGAGCAGGCCCGCCAGGAGCTGGCTGCGCTGCACGACAGGCTGGACGGCTGGAACCACGCCTATCGGGTCGATGGCCACTCGCCGGTGAGCGACGCCGTTTACGACCAGGCCGAGCAGCAGCTCACGGCGTGGAGCCAGTGCTTCCCAGAGCAGGCGCCGGCGCCGCTGGCGCACCTGGGCGATGCCGGTGGCCGTGTCGGTTCGCCGGTGGCGCAAACCGGGCTGGCCAAGTTGCCCGATGCCGCCGCGGTCGAGGCGTGGATGCGTGCGCGCGGCAATCGCGACCTGTGGGTGCAGCCCAAGGCGGATGGCGTGGCGGTGACCTTGCTCTACGAGCACGGCCGACTGCGCCAGGTCGTCAGTCGCGGCGACGGCCTGCGTGGTTCGGACTGGACCGCGCTGGCGCAGGCGATAGACGCGATCCCCAAGCAGCTGCCGCAGGCGCCGGCCCGCGTGGTGCTGCAGGGCGAGCTGGTGTGGCGTCTGCCGGGCCACGTGCAGGCCGAGGACGGCGGCGTCAATGCGCGTTCGGCGGTGGCCGGCGCGCTGGCGCGCAACACGCTGGACGCCGCCACCGCCGCGAAGATCGGCCTGTTCGTGTGGGACTGGCCCAGCGGCCCGGCCGACATGCCGGTGCGACTGGCCGGCCTCGCCACGATGGGCTTCGCCGACAGCGCGGCGCTCGCGCAACCGGTGGCGAGCCTCGACGAAGCGAGGCGCTGGCGCGAGCAGTGGTACCGCCAGGCGTTGCCGTTTGCCGCCGACGGCACGGTGCTGCGCCAGGGCCATCGACCGTCGGCCGACACCTGGCAGGCGCGGCCGCCGGACTGGGCGGTGGCGTGGAAATACCCGGCCGCCTCCGCGCTGGCCGAGGTGCGTGCGGTGAACTTCACCATCGGCCGCAGCGGGCGCATCACGCCGGTACTGGAACTGGCGCCCGTGCAGCTGGACGACCATCGCGTGCAGCGGGTCAGTGTGGGTTCGTTCAAGCGCTGGCAGGCACTGGACATCCGCCCCGGCGACCAGGTCGAGGTGGCGCTGGCGGGGCTGACCATCCCGCGCCTGCAGTCGGTGGCGTGGCGCGCGGCGCAGCGTGCCGCGGTGGATGCGCCCGATCCGGCCCGTTATGGCCCGCTGAGTTGCTGGCAAGCCACGCCGGGCTGCGAACAGCAATTCCAGGCGCGACTGGCCTGGTTGGGCGGAAAGCAAGGCCTGCGCCTGCCAGGTGTCAGCGTGGGCACCTGGCAGGCGCTGGCGGATGCCGGCGTGGTCCGTGGCCTACTGGACTGGCTGACGCTCACGCCCACGCAACTCGCCGCGGTGCCGGGGCTGGGTGCGAGCCGCTCCGCAGCACTGGCGCAGGCGTTTGCCGACGCACGCGGGCGACCGTTCGGTGACTGGCTGCACGCGCTCGGCGCGCCGGATGACGCGGCGGATGCTGGAGAGGATTGGGCCACGTTGGCTGCGCTGGGCGAAGGCGACTGGCGTGCGCGCGGCGCCAGCGCGGCGCGTGCGCGCCAACTGGCTGTCTTCTTCGCCCATCCCGAGGTGCAAGCCTTGGCGGGCCAATTGCGCACAGCCGGCGTGCAGGGTTTTTAGGTCTGTGGGAGCACACCCCCGGATCAAGTCCGGGGCAGGCTCTGTGCGCGAATGCTTTGATGCTTCGATCAGAGCGAAAAGCCATCGCGCACAGGGTGCGCTCCTACATCAGCTCGCCGTCGACGTAATACCAGCGGCCCGCCTCACGCACGAAGCGGCTGAGCTCGTGCTGGCGGTGCGCACGACCGCTGCCGAGACGGTAGCGGGCCACGAACTCCACGGTCGCATGCTCGTCGTCGATGCGCTGCTCGCGGCGCACGTCCAGTCCCAGCCAGGTCGGCGCGGGCTGCTGCGCGGCCAGCCGCAGCGAGGCGGGGCGGGTGTCGGCGTGCCAGCTGGCCAGCAGGTAATCCTCGCGCTTGAGCACATAGGCGCTGTAGCGCGAGCGCATCAATTGCGCGGCGCTGGCGGCGACCACGTTGCCGTCATGCAGCGGGCCGCAGCAGGCGGCGTAGCCGGCGGGATTGCCGCAGGGGCAGGGGGTCAGGGTGTCGATCGCCTTCATGCCGCCTTTGTACACGAGAGCCTGCCCCATATCTCCACCTGGCTCGCATTGCCTTGCCGTGGCCGTCAGGTGGTGGCGCGTGGCGCAGCGTCTGCCTGGCTGGCAGGTCAAGCCGCGCGCTGCCGCATGGCGGCCACGGCAAGGCAACCCTTCCTCGCTCCTCAAAGCCGAGTCCATCCATGGACTCTCCCCGCGTGCGGGTCGGGTCTGTTTGCCCGCATCCCTGCGTCATCACTCAGTCGTGGACGGACGTCCACTCCTTCGTTCTTCCTTGGCCTGCGCACAAACAGCTCCCGATGCGGGCCAGGCGGAGATATGGGGCAGGCTCTTGGCGGTGGCGTGCAGGCTCAGTGCCGGCTGCGCTGCCAGACGCGGCAGCGGTTGTTCGCCGGCATCGCCACGTCGTCGACCAGCACGAAGCCTGCCGCCGCGGCCAGCGCGTCCACGGCTTCGGCGTCGCGGATGCCCATGTGCGCGTCGCGCGCCTTCAGCCACTGGTCGAACGCGGCATTGCTGTCGCTGGTGTAGCGGTCGCCGTAATTGAACGGGCCATAGATCGCCAGCCGCGCGTCGTCGGTCACGACGGCCGGCAGCTGGGCGAACAGCGCCTCCACCTCGTGCCAGGCCATGATGTGCAAGGTGTTGGCGCTGAACACCGCGTCGAACGCGCCGCGTGGCCACGGTCCGTCGACATCGAGTTCCAGTGGCGGCGGCGTGTTGGGTAGCGCCGCCTCGTCCAGCCAAGCGCGGATGCCCGGCAGATTTTCAGTGCGGTCCGAGCATTGCCAGTCCAGCCAGGTCAGCGCGGCGGCAAAATGCACGGCGTGCTGGCCGGTGCCGCTGCCGATCTCCAGCACGTGCCGCCGGTCGGCAAAGTACTGGCGCAACACCTCAAGGATGGGTTCGCGGTTGCGTTCGCAGGAAGGGGCGTGGGGTTTGTCCACGCCCACGCCATCAGGCCGGGCGGCCGCGCAGCACGCGGGCCGGCAACATCAGCAGCGCGCCGAGGAAGGCGAATACCGCGCCCACGGTGATGCCGATCAATCGTAGCGGCAAGCAGATCAACCACACGATGGGGTAGAGCACCAACGCCAGCAGCGCGAGCGGCCAGCAGAACACCAGCAGCAACAGCCAGAGCAGGAAGGCGGCCATGGCACGACCTCACGGGGGATGGGTGACAGCACTCTAGCGCGATCCGCCGCCGCCGCGCAGGTGGCTTTCGGCACATCGGCGGCACGTTGCCACGGGGCTACATCACCGGCTTCACGCCGATCAGCAGCGCATGCAGCCAGAACGCGAAGATTGCCCAGGCCACCACGCCGATCACCACGGTGATGGCGGTGTTCTTGGCCGTGCCGGGCGGGTACGCCGTGCCCTCGCGGCGGTCGCGCCGGCGCGAGGCGGCGAACAGCACGACGGCCCACAGCAGGAACGCGCCGAACAGCACCACGTCGTGCAGCATGCCGGTGGCGAGCAGATGACCGAACGCCCAGGTCTTCACCGCCAGCAGCTGCGGATGGTGCAGGCGCGCCTTGATGCCGTTGCGCGGTGCCCGCCCCGCAATGAACAGCACGAAGGCGACCAGGGTGAACAGCGCATTCAGCCGCACCAGCCACGGCAGCGGCGTGTACAGCAGCACCGGATGGTGCCGCGCCAGCGCGAAACCCCAGCAGATCAGCACGAAGCCGACCAGCGACACCAGCGCGAACAGGCCCTTCCACTTCTTCTCGCCGAGTCGCGCGATCTGCCGCTTGCGCCAGCCATCGGCGAAGACGCGCAGCGAATGCGCGCCGAGAAACAGCACGAGACCGAGGATCAGCACAGGCATGGCAGGCGACTCCGGGGGCGGTGCGCTGGAGTATAGGCAGCCGGGGCTGGCGCCACGAGTGACGGTTGTCAGGTAACTGCTTCGACGCGCACGGTCAGCGCCAGCGTGTTCTCGTGCAGGACGAACGCGCCGGAACCGGGGCGCCAGGCGTCGCCCGCGTGCAGCACACCGTCGCCGGTGTCGATGCGACCGTGCGCGCAGTACACCAGCACGATGGCGGCATCGGCTTGCTGCGTACCCGGCGTGCGCCACACCTCGATGCCGCCGCGCACACGGCCACGGCGCAGCATCAGGTTGAAATCGCGACTGGGGCCGCCGGCCAGCGCCACGCCCACGCCGACCTCGCCGGGGAACGCAAACGGCGCGCAGGGCGTGGTGAGCGCATGCGTGCGGCCGTCATCCAGCGCCATCGTGAAACCGTCGCCGGCCAGCAGGGCGATCACGCGATCGATGCCCGGGAACGCGGAGAACGACGCGGCGCTCTCCACCTCGGCGACGCTCACCCGCCACAGGAAATCGTCCATGCCCGCGCCGGGCGGATGGACGGCCATTTCGCGGGTGCGGCCCAAGCCGTTCTTCCATGGCTTGGCCGGGCAATCGGCGAGACGAAGGATGCCCATGCGCTACCTCTCGATTACGCGCCGGAACGGCGGCAACGCCCGCAGCATCCCGGCGCCGTAGCGCTTGGTGACCACCCTGCGGTCCAGCAGCACGATGCGGCCGCTGTCGCTCTCGTTGCGGATCAGGCGGCCGCAGTACTGGGTGAGCAGGCGGGTGGCCTCGGGGATGCTCACCTCGATGAAGGGGTTGCGGCCGCGCGATTCCAGCCATTCCGCGTAGGTGGCGCCCACCGGGTCGGTGGGCACGGCGAACGGCAACTGGGTGATGACCACGGTCTCGCACAGCTTGCCCGGCAGGTCCAGACCTTCGCCGAAACTGGCGAGGCCGAACAGCGTGCTGCCACGGCCTGATTCAACGTCCGTGATGTGCTCGGCGATCAGCTGCGTCTTGCCCAGCGAGCCCTGCGCGCGCACCTTGCGCACCTTGTCGATGGGCAGGCGCTGCAGCACGCGGTCGAGTTTGGCGCGCGAGGTGAACAGCACGAGGTTGCCGGCGCTCCAGTCGAGGTGTTCGGCCAGCCAGTCGCTGATCGCCTGCGCGTGTTCCTCGCGCGCGTCGGGCAGGGCGGCGATGGCGGGCACTTCGAGCTGCGCCTGCGCGGCGAGGTCGAACGGCGAGGGCAGGCTGAGCGTCACCGCGTCGTCGGGCAGGCCCACCGCATCGGCGTAGCCGCGGAAATTGCCGCCCGCGCTCAGCGTGGCCGAGGTCAGCACTACGCCGCTGGCGTTGCCCCACAGCACGTTGCGCAACAGGCCCGCGGCGGACACCGCCGAGGCATGGCAGATCAGTTGCTGGTCGCCGGTGAGCGTGACCCAGCGCGCCAGCGGTGGCGCCTGGTCGGGATCGTCCACCGACCAGGCCTGCCAGCAGGCGGCCTGCTTGCCGACGCGTTCCAGCGCGATGCCCAGCTCGCGCGACAAGGCTTCCTGGGTGGGGCCGCCATCGGTCATCTCCACCACGGCGCGGCGTACTGCCGCGAGCCAGCGCTGCACTTCGCCGGCCTGCAGGCCGAGCAGGCGCGCGTGCTCCACCCAGGCTTCGGGCAGGCGGCCCAGCGAGCCGCGGTACATCGGCTCGTTCTCGGCGGGATCGGGCAGCCAGCCGAGGCGGATCTCCTTTTCCAGCGCTTCCAATGCGTCGGAGAGTTCCTGCAGCCTGGCGTCGCCGGCATCGAACGTGAGCTTGCCGAGGTTTTCCTTGTCGGTGAGCGAATAGGCCGCGTGCACCTGGCGGCCCAGTCGGCTCAGCTGGCGCACCGCGTTGGCCAGATGCACCTCGGCGGCGCCGCGGTCGATCGCCTTGCCCGGGATGTGGTGGGCCTCGTCGAACACGTACAGCGTCTCGTCCGGACGCGGCAGGATCACACCACCCCAGTTGTCGTCCTCGCCCGGCATGGTGAGGTCGGCGAGTACCAGGTCCTGGTTCGCCACGATGATCTCGGCATCGTCCACCGCGCGGCGTGCGGCGAAGAACGGGCAGATCATGAACTGGCCGCACTTGCGGTTGGTGCAGCCGCCCGCGCTGGTGGTGAGCATGGGGCGCAGCAGCTCGCTGACCGGTTCGGGCGCGCTGTCCATGTCGCCATTCCATTCGCCGGCGTCGAAGGCCTGGGCGAGTTTCGACAAGGCTTGCTTGTCGCGCTCGGCGGGTGGCCTGGCCCACAGCGCGAGGTCGGCGTCGAAGCCGGCAAGGCCCATCTGTGCCGAACCGGCGAGGCTGTTGCGCGCCATCGCGAGGTTGCGCGGGCACAGGTAGCGGCCGCGACCCTTGGCCAGCGCCACCTTGGCCTGATGGCCGGACAGCTGCAGGTACAGCGGAATGTCGCGCTCCACCAGCTGCTCCTGCAGTGCCACCGTGGCGGTGGCGATCAGCAGCTTCTTCTTCTGCGCCCGCGCCACCTCGTGGCCGGCGATCAGGTAGGCCATGGACTTGCCGGTGCCGGTGGGCGCCTCGATCGCGGCGACGCCGCCCTCGCTGGCCAGCGCCTTCGCCACCTCGGCGATCATCTTTCCCTGCGAGGCGCGCGGGCGGAAGCCGGGCAGGCCGTCCTTCAGGCGCGTATAGGCGGCGCGGATGGCGTCCTTGGTGGTGTCGGCGAGCATGCGTGCATCCGGGGCGAGCCGCCCATTCTAGCGGGCGGGTGGTGCCAGGGACGGATGCTGGGCGCTGCCACGGTCGCGCGCTACCATCGGCCGGGGGGAAAAATCATCGGCGCCATGAACCAGTTCGGCAGGTCGCATGTCACGATTCCAGGCGAAACCGACCAGCTGGCCTGGTTGGGACGGCTGATCGGTGCGTCCACGCCGCAGGCGGTGGGCGAACTGGTGGTGGAACTGGCCCGTGGCTGCGCGGGCTGTCGCGATGCCCGCCTGCTGTGGCTGGAGCGGGGCGAGTGCCGTGCCGCGGACGGCCCCGTGGACGCGCCTGTGCGCGCGCGGATGCTGGCGCTGCTGCGCGACGAGGAGGGTGTGGCGACGGCCGTCGACGGCGAACTCGCGATCTGGCTGGCGCCGGACGTGCCCGCCGTGCTGTTGCTGGCGCCGGAGGACACGGCGACCGGCCCGCGGCTGGCCGCGGTGCTGGAACCCCGCCTGGCGCTGGCCGGGCGCCAGCTGCAGCAGTTGCTGGCACTGGCCGAGCTGCACGGTTCGCATCGCCAGCTGGAACGCTCGGAGAACCTGCAGCGCGCCCTGTTCGCGATCTCCGACCTGGCCGGCGCCGATCTCGACATGCCCGAGCTGTTGCGCGGCATCCACGCCATCGTCGGCACGCTGATGTACGCCGAAAACTTCTACATCGTGCGGCACGACCCCGAGCGCGGCACGGTGCGGTTCCTGTACTTCGCCGACACGGCGGATACCGCAGGCCCCGACATCGACCGCGACGAACCGCTGGAGGCATTGCGCGGTTCGCTCACCTGGCACCTGCTGGGCCAGGGGCAGTCGCTGATGGGCAACGCCGAGCAGCTGGCGGCGCAGATCGGCGAACCGCTGGAGGTGGTCGGCCCGGACAGCGTGGACTGGCTGGGCGTGCCGATGCTGCGCGAAGGGCGCGTGCATGGCGCGCTGGTGGTGCAGAGCTATCGCCAGGGCGTGGGCTACTCCGACGAGGATCGCGCGGTGCTGGGCTTCGTCGCCGCGCACGTGCTCACCGCGCTGGAGCGCAAGCAGAGCAAGGATGAACTGGAACGCCGGGTGCTGCGACGCACCCGCGAACTGGCCGCCGCCAACCGCGAGCTGCAGCAGGAAGTGCTGGAGCGCCAGCGCGCGGAACGCCTGCAGTCGGTGCTGTTCCGGCTGGCCGAGCTGGCCACCGCCGACCTCGACGAGGGCGCGTTCTACCAGCACGTGCACGCGGAGGTGGGCAGCCTGCTGGACGCCTCGAATTTCTACATCGCCTTGCTGGACGAGGAGCGGCAGCGGCTGGATTTCCCGTATTACGTCGATGCCGGCGTGCAGAGCACGTTCAGCCTGCCGCTGGAGCGCAGCATCACCGCCTACGTGCTGCGCACCGGCCGGCCGTGGCTGGGCACCCGGCGCGAACTGGAGGCGATGGAAGCGGCCGGCGAGGTGGTGCCGCACCACATCGGCACGCCGTCCGCCTGCTGGCTGGGCGTGCCGTTGCGCACGGGCGAGACGGTGATCGGCGTGGTCGCCGTGCAGGGCTATGGCGACGAGATGCGCTTCGGCGCCGCCGACCAGGAACTGCTGGGCTTCGCCGCGCTGCAGATCGCCAACAGCATTCACCGCCGCCGTGCCGCCACCGACCTGCTGCAGGCCAACCTGCAGCTGGAGCACCGGGTGGAGGCGCGCACCCGCGAGTTGCGCGAGCAGATCGCCGAGCGCGAGCAGATCCAGCGACAGCTGCGCCACGAGGTGATGCACGATCCGCTCACCGGCCTGCCCAACCGCGGCTTCCTGCGCGAGCGCCTGGGCGAGCGGCTGACGCGGCAGCCGTCGGGCGCACTGCCTTGCGCGCTGCTGTACCTGGACGTGGATCGCTTCAAGGTGATCAACGACAGCCTGGGCCACCTGGCCGGCGATGCCTTCCTGCAGGCGACCGCGAACCGCCTGCGCGCCTGCGTGCACGAACCGGACGTGGTGGCGCGGCTGGCCGGCGACGAGTTCGCGGTCCTGCTGGATGCGGTCGCCGAACCGGCCGTCGCCGAGCGCATGGCGCAGGGCGTGCTGCAGGCCCTGCACCAGCCGCTGTCGATCGGTGGTCGCGAGCTGCAGCCCTCCGCCAGCGTGGGTATCGCGATCGGCGGCGAGCGCCACGTGCTGGCCGACGCGCTGCTGCGCGACGCCGACATCGCGCTGTATCGCGCCAAGCAGCTGGGACGTGGCCGCCACGTGCTGTTCGACGAGACGCTGGCCCGCAATGCGGTGGACGAACTGGCGCTGGAGGTCGAGCTGCACCATGCCCTGCTGCACGGCGAGTTCGTGCCGCACTACCAGCCGATCTTCCGGCTCGACAACGGTGCGGTGGTCGGCCACGAGGCGTTGCTGCGTTGGAACCATCCGCGGCGTGGCCTGCTGCTGCCCGACGACTTCGTGCGCGTCGCGCAGGACTGCGGCCAGCTCGAGGCGATCGACTGGCAGCTCTACGAGCAGATCTGCGCACGCATGGCGCGGCCGGATGCCGGCGCGGGTTTCGTGACGATCAATGTCTCGCCGCAGCACCTGCGCCATGCGCATTTCGACCGCCGGCTGCTGCAACTGCTCGAACGCAGCGGCTTGCCGCCCGCGCGGCTGCTGATCGAGCTGACCGAAGGCGCGCTGCTGGACGATCCGGAACTGGTGCGCACCATCCTGGAGCGCCTGCGCGCCGCCGGCGTGCTGACGGCGCTGGACGATTTCGGCACCGGCTATTCCTCGCTGAGCTACCTGCACTCGCTGCCGCTGGGCAAGCTGAAGATCGACCGGATGTTCGTGCGCGAGCTGGATGCCGTCGGCGGCGCCGGCACCGACTCGGTGGTGGCGGCGATCCTCGCGCTGGCCCGCACGCTGGGCATCGGCGTGATCGCCGAAGGCGTCGAAACGGCGAGGCAGCGCATGTCGCTGCTGGCGATGGGCTGCGAATTCGGGCAGGGCTTCATGCTGGGCCGGCCGGAGCCGTCGCCCTGCCTTCCCGCGGCCGCCATGGGCGCGGCAAGGCAGGGGTGATGCGGCGCGCCCGCCGGCGGGCGCGATGGCCTAGCGCGTGCCGCGCACCACGATGGTCTTGCCGGACACGTCGATCATGCCCTGCTCCTCCAGCTGCTTGAGCACGCGGCCGACCATTTCGCGCGAGCAGCCCACGATACGGCTGACTTCCTGGCGCGAGATGCGGATCTGGGTGCCCTCGGGGTGGCTCATCGCGTCCGGCTCGTCGCACAGGTCGAGCAGGGTGCGCGAGATGCGGCTGGTGACGTCCATGAACGCCATCCGGCTCACCTGGCGCGAGGTGCGCAGCAGGCGGTTGGTGAGTTGGGAGCCGATCGCGAACAGGATCTTCGGACATTCCTCCTGCAGCGGACCCTTCATCAGCTGGAACAGGCGCTCGTAGCTGATCTCGGCCATCTCGCACACGGTGCGCGTACGCACCACCGACTCGCGCTGGGACTGCTCCACGAACAGGCCCATCTCGCCGATGAACTGGCCGCGGTTGATGTAGGCGAGGATCAGCTCGCGGCCCTGCTCGTCCTCGGTGCACACCGCGAGCGAACCGTCGATCACGTAGTACAGCGTGTTGGCCGGGTCGCCGGGGCGGATGATCGCGGTCTTGCTCGGGTAGCGGCGGCGATGGCAGAGCGCGAGGAAGCGCTCCATCGAGGCCGGGTCCGGCGCGAAGGCGAGCGGGGCCTGGGAGCGTTCGAAGGCCTGTTGCAGCTGGTATTTGAGTAGCGCCACGGTGTCTGGTTCCCCTTGAATGGTGGCCCTGCGAGCCTTCCATGGGCCGACGGGCTGCATCGATCAGCTGGCTGTCGCGCGCCGTTGCCGGCGGCGGGTTCACGCGGGACGCACGCAAGCGATGGAAACTTGCGCGGCGTCCGGCAGGTCATCGTTGCGCACGGGGCTGGCCTTGGCGTGCGCCGCGGCTTGCCGCGGGCCCGACCCTCCCCGAACCCCCATTATGGCAAACCCGGGTGAATTGACGCAGGTTCAGTTTTTCCCGATTTTGCCGCATACTTCGCAGTCTTTCGCTCGTGGCCACCGGCCGCGGGTCGTTCGCCGGGTCGTGGGAGACAAGGGTCCCCACTATCCGAATTCCCGCGGGGACCCTTGGTGCTAACCCGCCTCATCTGCTGACCGTGATCCGGTCATGGAGAGTCGCCGTGGTCAAGCCGCTTCCGCGCCTGCGCCTGCAGGGCTTCAACAACCTCACCAAGGCCCTGAGCTTCAACATCTACGACATCTGCTACGCGGTGTCCGAAGAGCAGCGCCAGCGTTACATCGAGTACATCGACGAGCAGTACGACGCCGATCGCCTCACCCAGATCCTCACCGACGTGGCCGAGATCATCGGTGCGAACATCCTGAACGTGGCCCGCCAGGACTACGACCCGCAGGGCGCCTCGGTGACCATCCTCATTTCCGAGGAGCCTATCGTCGACAAGCTCGGCCGCGATTCGATCGCCGGCGCGGTGGTCGCGCACATGGACAAGAGCCACATCACCGTCCATACCTATCCGGAAACGCACCCCCACAACGGCATCGCCACGTTCCGCGCCGACATCGACGTGGCCACCTGCGGCGTGATCTCGCCGCTGAAGGCGCTGAACTACCTGATCGACAGCTTCGAGTCGGACATCGTGGTGTGCGACTACCGCGTGCGCGGCTTCACCCGCGACGTGAAGGGCAAGAAGCACTTCATCGACCACAAGATCAACTCGGTGCAGGACTACCTGGCACGGCACATCCGCCAGAAGTACGAGATGTTCGACGTCAACGTGTACCAGGAAAACATCTTCCACACGAAGATGCACATCAAGGACTTCGACCTCGACACCTACCTGTTCGAGGCCCACGCCGACGACCTTTCGTTCAAGGAACGCCAGCGCATCGAGTCGCTGCTGCGCCGGGAGATCGAGGAGCTGTTCCACGGCCGCAACCTGATGTGACGAGAAACCCGCCGAAAGGCGGGTTTTTCTTGTGGAGCGTGGCATCCGCCGAAAGGCAGGTTTTTCGGGGCCTTTGCTTTTGCAGGAGCGGCTTCAGCCACGATGCTTTTCCATGGGCGACCGAGGGCATCGCGGCTGAAGCCGCTCCTGCACAACAAGAATCCGTCCTACACCCGGTAGGCCACCGTCTTCATCACCATCGAACTGGCCTGCATCAGCTGCGGGATCGGGAACGGCAGGGCGATGCCGCCGCGCGCTTGCGCGTCCTGCGCGTGGCGCACCTCGTCGGCCTGCATCTGTACCAGCACGGCGCGCGAGCGTTCGTCCTGTGCGGGCAGGCGCTCCAGGTGCTCGGCCAGGTGCGCTTCCACCTGGCGCTCGGTTTCCACCACGAAGCCCAGGCTCACCGCGTCGCCGACCAGTGCGGCCAGCGCACCGATCGCGTAGCTGCCGGCGTACCACACGGGGTTCAGCAGGCTGGGGCGGCTGTCCAGTTCCTGCAGGCGCTCGCCGCACCAGGCGAGGTGGTCGGTTTCCTCGGCGGCGGCGTGCAGCAGGTGTTCGCGGTTCTCCGCGTGGCGCGCGAACGCGGCCTGACCGTCATACAGCGCCTGCGCGCAGACCTCGCCAGTGTGGTTCACGCGCATCAGGCCGGCGGCGTGGCGGCGTTCGGCATCGTCCAGTTCCGCGTGGGCAGCGCCGTGTGCGGGCGAGGGGCGATTCGCCTCGGGTGCGCCGGCCACCGTCTCCAGCGCGCGTTCGATGCCGGCCAGCAGGCGGTCCAGCGGGCTGAGCGTGCGGGCGTTCATGGGCGATCCTCCGGTGACGGGCGGCGACGCAGGTTCGGGGACTATGCAAGCGTCGGGCGCCGCATGCTATCATTGCCAGCTCACAGGCCACCTGTCGGTGGACTTGCGCCAGTGATGACGGCTCCGCTATCATCTCGCGCCTTTGCTTCACCGATTATTGTGCAACCGCCCTCGCCGGCGGCAGACGGGTATCTCGAAATGAAAACTTTCAGCGCCAAGGCAGAAAGCGTCAAGCGCGACTGGTTCGTGATCGACGCCACGAACAAGACGCTCGGTCGCCTGTCGACCGAAATCGCGCGTCGCCTGCGCGGCAAGCACAAGCCGGAATTCACCCCGCACGTGGACACCGGCGACTACATCGTCGTGGTCAACGCGCAGAAGGTGCACGTTACCGGCGCGAAGCTGGACGACAAGATGTATCACCGCTTCACCGGCTACGTCGGCAACCTGAAGACCACCAGTCTGAAGGACCTGCTGGCCACCCACCCGGAGCGCGTGATCGAGATCGCCGTCAAGGGCATGCTGCCGAAGAACGCACTGGGCCGCGAGATGTATCGCAAGCTCAAGGTGTATGGCGGCGCCGAGCACCCGCATACCGCGCAGCAGCCGCAGGCGCTGGAAGTTTAAGGAACCATCATGGCGATTCAGCAGAATTACGGCACCGGCCGCCGCAAGACCTCCGCCGCCCGCGTGTTCCTGCGCAAGGGCACCGGCGCGATCGAAGTCAACGGCAAGACCCTCGACCAGTTCTTCGGTCGCGAGACCTCGCGCATGATCGTGCGCCAGCCGCTCGAACTGACCCAGAACACCGACAAGTTCGACATCAAGGTCACTGTTGAAGGCGGCGGCATCACTGGCCAGGCCGGCGCGATCCGCCTCGGTATCGCCCGCGCGCTGATCGAGTACGACGAAAGCCTGAAGTCGTCGCTGCGCAAGGCCGGCTTCGTGACCCGCGATGCCCGCGAGGTCGAGCGCAAGAAGGTCGGCCTCCACAAGGCCCGCCGCGCCACCCAGTTCTCGAAGCGCTAAACTACGTTTACAGCCCCGTCGCCAAGCGGTAAGGCACCTGACTCTGACTCAGGCATTCGGTGGTTCGAATCCATCCGGGGCTGCCAAAACCCCAAAAAGCCCGCCGCAAGGCGGGTTTTTTGCGTATGGATGGCAGACCTTCCGGTCGCCAGGTCGGGACTGATGCTTGCCAGGCCATTGATGATGCGCGACATGCCGAGACGTCCTGAGCGGCATTGGTGACTTCGACTCCCAGCGGCAGCGGCACGTCCTCGCGCGGCGGCTCGCCGGGATGCGGATGGTTCTTCATCCCCCGGCAGCCTCACACCAAACTGGTAGCCACCCCGAACCCCACCGCCATCACCACCCCCACTGCCAGACACGCACTCCCTGGTCTTACCCGCCGCGCATCCACTCGCGGCGTCAACCGCCACAGCAGCGCTACGCCGACCGCCATGTCCAGCACCAGCGCCCAGCGCAGCAGTCCGGAAGTGAGCAGTGCCCGGAACGGCGGCTGCAGATGCCCCTCGTACGCGGCCACGCCGACCACCAGCAGCATCCCGAGCAGGGTCCACAGCAGGCAGGCGAGGTAGACGCGGTTGAACACCACGTTGCAGCGCTCGGTCCAGCGCAACACGGCCCAGGCGATCAGCGCACAGAGCAGCGCGCCGATGCTGCCGTAGAGCACCCACCACACCAGGGAGCTGACCAGGGTGAGCAGGGAGTTCATACGGCGTGCTTGAAGCCGAGCCGGCGTAGCAGCTTGGCCATCAGCCAGGCCGGGCCGATCAGCAGGTAGGCGAGGTCGGTGAGGAAGCTGGGCTTGCGGCCTTCGAACTTGTGGCCGATGAACTGGCCGATCCACGCCACCACGAACACGCCGACCGCGAGCCAGCGCAGGTTGGCCGCGCCGAGCTGCCAGTACAGGAAGTTGGTGAGCAGGCCGAGCACGGCGAACGCGACCAGCAGCGCCAGCGCCAGCGGGCGCGAACGCTTCCAGTACCAGTAGAACGCCAGCACCATCACCGCCACCGCCCAGGCGCCGGGGCGCAGCCACGCTTGCGGCACGGGGATCGTCCACAGCAACGCGATCACCGACCACACGATCGGCGGTACGCAGCACCAGTGGAATACCTGGTTCACCGGGTTGCGGTGGTCGGCGCTGTAGCTGTCCAGCCAGTCCTGCATGCTGCGCGGGTTTGCGGCTTGTGTGGCCATGGTGCGCTCCGCTCGTGGATCAGGGATGCAATAGCAGCACGGCGATGGCTGGCGTCGCAAGCCAAGGGCCGCCGCAGCAACGCCGTAGGAGCGGCTTCAGCTGCGATTTCCACACACGCCAGGCAATCGCGGCTGAAGCCGCTCCCACGGTTCAGTCAGTCCAGCTTGATGCCGGCCAGCCGCTCCAGCGCCTCACCATACTTCGCAGCGGTGCGCGCGATCACCTCGTCGGGGATCACCGGGCCGGGCGGGGACTTGTTCCAGCCCTGCGCCTCCAGCCAGTCGCGCACGAACTGCTTGTCGTAGCTGGGCGGGCTGATGCCGACCTGGTAGCTGTCGGCGGGCCAGTAGCGCGTGGAGTCGGGCGTGAGCATCTCGTCCATCACGTACAGCTTGCCGTCGGCGTCGGTGCCGAACTCGAACTTGGTGTCGGCGAGGATGATGCCGCGCCCGGCGGCATAGGCGGCGGCCCACTTGTAGATCGCCAGCGTGGCGTCGCGCACCTTTTCCGCCAGCTCACGGCCCACCAGGTTCACCACGGCATCGAAACTGACGTTCTCGTCATGGTCGCCCACGGCGGCCTTGGTTGACGGCGTGAAGATCGGCTCGGGCAGCTGCTGCGCCTGCTTGAGGTCCGCGGGCAGCGTGATGCCGCACACCGCGCCGGTCTTCTGGTAGTCCTTCCAGCCCGAGCCGATCAGATAGCCGCGCGCGATCGCCTCCACCGGCACCGGCTTCAGCCGGCGCGTCACCACGGCGCGCTTCGCATAGAGCGCGAGGTCGGTGCCGGGCGGCAGCACCTCGGCCAGCGGCACGTCGAGCAGGTGGTTGGGGATCAGGTGCGCGGTCTTGCCGAACCAGAAGTTGGAGATCTGGGTGAGCATCTCGCCCTTGCCGGGGATCGGGTTCGGCATCACCACGTCGAACGCGGAGAGTCGGTCGGTGGCCACCATCAACAGACGCTGTTCGTCCAGCGCGTAGACATCGCGCACCTTGCCGCGGTGGATCAGTTCCAGGCCGGGCAGGTTCGATTGCGGCAGGGTGGTGGGCACGACGGCGGTTCCGTGGCGAGGAGGGAAGCGCTCATTGTAGCGGCTGGCGTCGCATTGCCGCGGTGCACCGCGGGCAGGCTGCTAGAATTCGCGGCTTTCGGCCCCAGCTTCCGTCGATGCGCATTTTGATCGCGGCACTCTGCCTCACCGTCGCCCTTCCGGGCCTGGCCCAGACACCGGCGTCCGCCGCGGCGAAGCCGTCGCGGCTGGGCTTGTGCGCGGCCTGCCACGGCGACACCGGCATGGCCGTGATGCCCGGCGCGCCGAACCTTGCCGGGCAGCGGTTGGATTACCTGCGCCAGGCGCTGAAGGATTACCGCGATGGCCGCCGCGACGTGCCGGTGATGCGCGCCGCGCTCGGCCCGCTCAGCGACGCCGAGCTGGACGCGCTGGCGCGCTGGTACAGCGCGCAGACCCCGACGCCGGCGGGCCAGCCATGAGTTTCACCTACACGCTCTGGTTCGGCTTCTTCGGCCTCTTGATCGGCCACCTGCCCGGTGCGATCACCGGCGCCATCATCGGCTTCGTGTTCGACAACCTGCGCCACAGCCAGCGCAAGCAGGCGACGCCGGAGGCGGGCGGCTTCGTCGGTCCGCTGTTCGCGCTGCTGGGTGCGGTGGCGAAGTCCGACGGCCGCGTCTCCGAGGCCGAGATCGCCGTGGCCGAACGCATGATGGCGCGCATGGGCCTGGACGCCGTGCAGCGCCAGCAGGCGATCGCCAGCTTCAACGCCGGCAAGCAGCCGGAGTTCGACGTCACGCCGACCATCGATGAGCTGCGTCGGTGGGCCGGCCTGCGCCGCGACCATGCGTTCCCGGTGCTGGACGTGGTGATCGACACCGTGCTCGCCGAAGGCAATCCGCCGCCGGAGAAGATGGCGATACTGCGCCAGCTCGCGTTCGCGCTGCGCATCAGCGACATGGAGCTGATGGCGCTGATGGCGATGAAGGGCTACGCGTGGAACGCTGGCGGTGCGCGCGGCCGCGGCGGCCAAAGCTACGGCGGTGGCGGCTACGTGCCGCCGCAGCGCAATACCCAGGGCCCCGATCCCTACACCGTGCTTGGCATCGAGCGCAGCGCGGACGACCGTGCGGTGAAGCGCGCCTACCGCAAGCTGATTTCCGAACACCACCCCGACCGCCTCGGCGACCTGCCCGAGGCGATGCGCAGGCAGGCCGAGGCCCGCGCCAGCGAGATCAACGCCGCCTACGAGCGGATCAAGGCGGAACGCGGCTTCAAGTAGGAGCGCACCCTGTGCGCGAATGCCTTGGCTTCGTTCAATATCAGAGCGGTCGCGCACAGGGTGCGCTCCTACAGGAATCATGCCCATGAGCAAGCAGAGCCCCGTCATCGCCCCCTCCATCCTCGCCGCCGACTTCGCGCGATTGGGCGAGGACACCGCCGCCGCGCTGGCCGCGGGTGCGGACTGGGTGCATTTCGACGTGATGGACAACCACTACGTGCCCAACCTCACGATGGGCCCGATGGTGCTGTCCGCGCTGCGCAAGTACGGCATCGCGGTGCCGATCGACGTGCACCTGATGGTGAAGCCGGTGGATCGCATCGTGCCGGATTTCGCCAAGGCCGGCGCCAGCCTGATCAGCTTCCACCCCGAGGCCAGCGAGCACATCGACCGCACGATCGGGCTGATCAAGGATTCCGGCTGCCAGGCCGGCCTGGTGTTCAACCCCGCCACTTCGCTGGATTGCCTCGACTACGTGCTGGACAAGCTCGACCTCGTGCTGATCATGTCGGTGAACCCCGGCTTCGGTGGGCAGAAGTTCATTCCGATGGCGCTGGAGAAGCTGCGCCGCGTGCGTCGCATGATCGACGAGCGCGGCCTTGCCGTGCGGCTGGAGATCGACGGCGGTGTCACCGCCGACAACATCGGCGCGATCGCTGCCGCGGGCGCCGACACCTTCGTCGCCGGCTCGGCGATCTTCCACGCGAAGGACTATCGCGCCGAGATCGCAGCGATGCGCGCGGCCATCGGCTGATGTACTGAGCCGCCCGGAAGCAAGGAAAGTCCTGGATTTATCCGGTTGTCGCCATGGAGGCCTTGATCGTAGGATCATGCGGAACCGCCAGGGGAGGCAGCAATGATCACGATCGATCGGGCGTTGGGGCGCGCAGCACGAGCATGGCTCATGATGAGCGGACTCGTCATTGCCGGTTCGTTGCCGGCCGAGCCACTTCCCGTGCCTGCCACGGGTGGCGCATCGAAAGAAGCCTTGATCCAGTGCAATGACAGCTTGTACCGCTTCCTGCCGGGCGTAGTGAATTTCTGCCTGGCAGCGCGCGAACGGCAGCGGAACAATGCGGTCGGCACGCTGGAGATGTTGAAACTGGCGGCGGGCTGGGGGAGCAAGAAGGCCCAGTACGCACTGGGCCTGATGTATTTCAATGGCGAACTGGTCGCGGCCAATCGCCCGCTGGGTCTGGCCTGGCTGGGTCTGGCCGCCGAGCGCGGCGATCGCGTTTATGGGGCCGTGTTTGCCTCCGCGTATGGCAAGGCCACGACCACCGAACGGCAGCAGGCTCAGACGAGGTATGCCGCGCTGCTGCCCATTTATGCCGATGCGGTGGCGGCACGGCGTGCGCAACGACGCTTCGATCGCGAGATGCACGAACTCACGCGGTTTGAGCCTTATCCCAGTGAACTTTGCATTGCAGGCATTGCCGGAGGTGTTGCCATCGACCAGGACAATCCGGTTTGTCCAAGCTCCTCGGTGGCCGTTACGCGGTTGAACCGGATCAGCGACATGTACTTCGAGGGCTGGGTGGGGCATGTGAGCGTAGGCGCACTGCAGCCGGTACGGAATGACGACCGCAGTCAGCCGAAGCAGCCGCCCGCGGGCGGCAGATAGCCAAGGTCGGCGGAAGCGGCTTCCAGGAAGCGTTGAGGGTGCCAAAGGCACGCAAAAAGCCCCGGCGCGATGACGGTCACGCCGGGGCAAACGTCATTGCATGACGTGCGAGGAGACACCATTGACCGGCGCCGTAGCGCGGATACGGTCGTCTCGGAGGGGAGGTCCACGGCCGCATCGGTGCCATCCACGGCAATGGAATGGCGCCAGTCAAGAAGACTGACCGGGCCTGGCCGGATTGGTTCCCGCCAAACGGCGCCGGGAGTTGCGTGACATCGCGTCAACGATGGCGGTCGCAAAAAAATCCCCTCGCTCGGAGGGGATGAAAGGAACCACCATGTTGGAGGAACGGGGTTGGCTGGATGGGCCGTCGTGCCAAGGCATCTTCATGCCCCGCGACCGGCGCGCCTCCCTGCGCGCCAGCCGCACACTGGCCTTCCACGGATAAACGGTGTCAGTGCAGCCCCAGCAGCAGGCCGAGCAGCAGGGCGCCCAGCGCCAGCGTCACCCGCAGCGGCTCGAAGCTGCGCAGTTCGGCGTTGGGGTCGCGGTCGGTGGCATCGTTGCGGGACATGGCGGCATTCCGGAGGGCGTTGGATGCATCTCACGCCCCGGCGCGGCCGTGCGGGCGGCGCGGCAAGGGCCGCTTGCCGCTGGGTTGTGGCAAAACGCGGGCAGCGAAGGCGTGTGGCTTGCGCCATCGGCGCGCACATAGCACGCTGCGCGCTATCGCATCGCAGCATCGTGCAACCGGGAGCCGCCCATGGGCCGCAACATCGCCATCGTCGAGGACGAACCGCTGATCCGCGCCAATTACGTCGAGGCGCTGAACCGCTTCGGCTACGACACGCGCGGCTACGGCTCGCGGCGGGAGGCGTCGAACGCGTTCGCGATCCGGCTGCCGGAGCTGGTCATCATCGACATCGGCCTCGGCGACGAACCGGAGGGCGGCTTCGACCTGTGCCGCGAGCTGCGCGCGAAGTCGGCCACGCTGCCGATCATCTTCCTCACCGCGCGCGATTCGGATTTCGACGTGATCTCCGGTCTGCGCCTGGGCGCGGACGATTACCTCAGCAAGGACACCAGCCTGCACCAGCTTGCCGCGCGCATCGCCGCGCTGTTCCGCCGCATCGAATCGCTGAAGGCGCCGGCGGCCAGCGAGACGGTGATCGAGCACGGCCCGCTGAAGATGGAATCCGAGCGCATGCGCATCACCTGGAACGGTGCCGAGGTGCCGCTCACCGTCACCGAGTTCTGGATGGTGCACACCCTGATCCGCTTCCCCGGCCACGTGAAGAACCGTGACCAGTTGATGCGCGAGGCGGAGCTGGTGGTGGACGACGCCACCATCACCTCGCACATCAAGCGCATCCGCAAGAAGTTCATCGCGGTGGCGCCGGAATTCGATGCGATCGAGACCGTGCACGGCGTGGGTTACCGGTGGAAGCCGTGAGCACTCGCGTGGCGAAGAACGGCCTGCTGGTGCTGCTCCTGCTTGCGCCGTTCGTGGCCGGCGCTGCCGCGAATGGCGATGACGTGCTGGCCCACGGCGCGCGCGACGGCAAGGCGCCGGCCTGGGCGATCACGGTGGCCAGTCCGCCCGGCTGGACGCGCGATTGCTGCACGTATGCGAAGGCGATCGGCGTCGATGCCGTGCTCTACCAGGGCGAATGGACCGGCAAGCCCGAGCGCGTGATGGTGCTCAACGTGTGGCCGCGCAAGCTGGCCACGCTGGCCGACGAGCTGGCGGCCGACCGCAAGCAGTACCTGCAGCGCGATGAAGCGGGCAAGGCCACCGCCATCCGTATCCACAACCCGCACATGCCCTGCCGGGGCGTGGTGTACGAAGGCAGCGACCGCATCGACGATGCAGTGGTGTTCTGCGATCCGGGCGCGGCCAGCGGCATCCGCCTGAGCTGGTCGATGAGCTTCGCCGACGGCGACGTCACGCAGCGTGCGTTGCTCGACGCCTTCATGCGGGTGGCGACGAATGCGCGTTACCTGCGTTACGTGGCGCCGCCCGCGGCCAAGAAATCCTGACGACACGATGACCCTGCGCCGCAAGCTGCTGCTGGTCGCGCTGTGCACGCTGGCGCTGCCGGTCGCCGGCTGGCTGTACGTGCGGCAGATGGAGGCGCTGCTGCGCGAAGGACAGGCGCAAGCGCTGATCGCCTCCGCGCGCGCGGTGGCGCGCAGTCTGGTGGTGACGCACGCGCCACTGCCGCAGGGCGACGCGGCCTGGTACGTGCAGCAGGCGGCCAACCCGATCACCGTGGACGGCTACGGCGACGACTGGGCGCCGCTGACGCCGTGGAGCCAGCCGTTCGGCACCCGCGGCAAGCTGCTGCTGGCCGAGGATGCGAGCGGGCTGTACCTCTATGCCGAGGTGCGCGACACCCGGCGTACCCGCGCCGACGCGCAGGACGGCGCGAACGCGCTGGCCGCCGATCATCTCAACCTGGTGCTGGGCAATGCTTCCGGCCAGCAGCATTACCTGCTGGAAAGCGATGCGCCCGGCACGATCGCGGCCCGTGCGTTGGGGCCGCCGGTGGCCGGCCTGCCCGCGGAATTCCCGGCGCAATGGCAGGAGGACGGCAGCGGTTTCCGCATCGAGTTGCGCCTGCCGCGCAGCTTGCAATTGCAGACGCTGGGCATCGGCGCCTATGTCGCGGTGGCCGGCGGCGACCGCATGGCGGTGGAAACGCGACCGCTGCTGGACTATTCGGCCGCGCTGTCCGCCGAACTCGCCAGCCTCGCGCCCGAGCGCACGCAGGCGCGCGTGCTGTCGCCGCAAGGCTGGCTGCTGGCGCGCAGCGGTCGGCTGGATACTGCGCCCGGCGCGCACGGCCAGCCCGGCTGGTTCGCATCCATGGTCTACCGTTCGCTGCTGGCCACACGGCTGGAGGACGCGAACCTGTGGGCGCAGGACGTGCCGCGGCTGGACACGCCCGAAGTGCTGCGCGCCCGCACCGGAACGTCGGTGAGCGTGTGGCGCAGCGGCGAGGAGCGCGGCAGTGTGGTGCTGAGCGCGGCGGTGCCGATCGAGAGCGACGGCAAGCCCGTCGGCGTGCTGCTGCTGGAACAGGCCAGTCGTGCGGTGCCGCTGCTGGCCAACCGCGCACTGTTCGGCCTGCTGCTCACCAGTTTCGGCGTATTGCTGCTGGCCGGCGCGATCCTGCTGTGGTTCGCGACCCGGCTCAGCCTGCGGCTGGGCCGGTTGCGCAATGCGGCCGAGCGCGCGCAGCTGTCGGATGGACGTCTGGACGGCCTGTTCGAGCGCGGCCGCTTCCCGATGACCGACGCGCCGGACGAGATCGGCGACCTCGCACGCAGCTTCGAGCGCCTGTTCGAGGCGGTGGGCGGCTACACCGACTACCTGCGCACGCTGGCCTCGAAACTTTCGCACGAGCTCAACACGCCGCTGGCGATCGTGAAGTCCTCGCTGGACAACCTGGAACACGCCGAGCTGCCGCCGGATGCCCAGCCCTACCTCGCTCGCGCCCGCGACGGCGTGGCGCGGCTGGGCGCGCTGGTGCGTGCGATGAGCGAGGCCAGCCGGATGGAGCGCGCGATCGCCGCCGCCGAGCCGGAAGACGTGGACCTGCGCGAGGTGGTACGCGGCTGCGCCGAGGCCTACCGGCCGCTGGCGGGCGCGCGGCGGCTGGACTGCGTGCTGCCCGATGCGCCGCTGCACCTGCACTGCGCGCCCGAGCCGATCGCGCAGGCGCTGGACAAGCTGTTCGACAACGCGCTCTCGTTCACCCCGGCGGACGGCTGGTTGCGGCTCAGCCTGCGCGCCGTCGACGGCGGGGCCGAGATCGAGCTGGCCAACCAGGGCCCGCCGCTGCCCGCGGCGATGCAGGGGAGGTTGTTCGATTCGCTGGTGAGCCTGCGCGACAAGGCCACCCCCGGCGACGCGCCGCACCTGGGTCTGGGCCTGTACGTGGTGCGGCTGGTGGCCGAGCGCCACGGCGGCGTGGCCAGCGCGCGCAACCTCGACGACGGCAGCGGCGTGGCGTTCAGCCTGCGCTTGCATGGGATGCCGCGGCAGCGGCTTTGATGAGCAAGGAGCTTCATCCTCCTTCTGTGACGCGCTCGCATCGCTGCTGTTTCCCCTCTCCCCATCGGCTTGCCGATGGGGAGAGGGTTAGGGAGAGGGGGGCTTTTGCTCCGGAAGTCCGCGGAATGAAAGCGCCCCCTCACCCAGCCCTCTCCCCCAAGCGAGCTTGGGGGGAGGGAGTTGCAAGTTCGGACGTCCATACGGAAAACCGCGCGGCCCTGCTATCGTGTGCAGCTCGTCCCCGTCCGGATTGTCACCCGTGATCTCCCGTAGCGATTTCGACGCGCTGGCCGCGCAGGGCCACACCCGCATCCCGCTGGTGCGCGAGGTATTTTCCGACCTCGACACCCCGCTGTCGGTGTACCTGAAGCTGGCCGATGGCCCGTACACCTTCCTGTTTGAGTCGGTCGAGGGCGGAGCGACTTGGGGGCGCTATTCGATCATCGGCCTGCCGGCGAAGCGGGTGTACCGGCTGCGCGGGCATGAACTGGAGGTGGAGGATTCGGGCGAGATCACCGAGCGTCGTCACCTGGACGATCCCCTGGGCGAGATCGAGCGGCTGCGCCAGCAATACGACGTGCCACGACTGCCGCAGCTGCCCGCGTTTTCGGGCGGTCTGGTCGGCTACTTCGGTTTCGAGACCATCGGCTACATCGAGCCGCGCCTCGCGCAGTGGGATCGCGCCGACGAGCTGGGCACGCCCGACGTGCTGCTGATGCTGGCCGAGGAGGTCGCGGTATTCGACAACCTCAAGGGTCGGTTGTACCTCATCGTGCATGCCGATCCGGCGCAGCCGCAGGCGTATGCCGAGGCGCAACGCCGGCTCGATGCGCTGGTCTACCGGCTGCGCCAGGGTGGTGCCTCGTATCCGCAGCTCACCCAGTCGACCGCGCTGGACGAGAGCGATTTCAAATCCTCGTTCACGCGCGAGGAATTCGAGGCGATGGTCGAACGCGCGAAGGAATACATTCGCGCCGGCGACATCTTCCAGGTGGTGCCCTCGCAGCGGCTCAGCGTGGGCTTCAATGCGCGGCCGGTGGACGTGTACCGCGCGCTGCGCGCGCTGAATCCCTCGCCGTACATGTATTTCGTCGACCTGGGCCGGACGCAGATCGTTGGCTCCTCGCCCGAGATCCTCGCGCGGCTGAAGGACGGCAAGGTGCTGGTGCGTCCGCTGGCCGGCACGCGCAAGCGCGGCGCCACCGAGGCCGAGGATCAGGCGCTGGAAGCGGAGCTGCTGGCCGACCCCAAGGAGCGCGCCGAGCACGTGATGCTGATCGACCTGGGACGCAACGACATCGGCCGGATCAGCGAGACCGGCACGGTGGAAGTCGCCGAATCCTTCGCGATCGAGCGCTACTCGCACGTGATGCATATCGTCTCGCAGGTGCAGGGCACGGCGAAGCCGAACCTCAGCTACATGGACGTGCTCAAGGCCACGTTCCCGGCCGGCACGCTCAGCGGCGCACCGAAGATCCGCGCGCTGGAAATCATCCAGGAACTCGAACCTTACAAGCGCAACATCTACGCCGGCGCGATCGGCTGGATCGGCTGGTGGGGCGACGCCGACACCGCCATCGCGATCCGCACCGCGGTGATCCAGGACGGCCGCCTGCACGTGCAGGCCGGCGCCGGCATCGTCTACGACTCCGACCCCGCCGCCGAGTGGGAGGAGACGATGAACAAGGGCCGCGCGCTGTTCCGCGCAGTGGCGCAGGCGGCGCAGGGTTTGTAGGTGCTGCGCCCACGGAGCTGCGCGGTGTGTGTTGCGATGCTGCTGGCCGCCGCGCCGATTGCCGCCGCGCGTGGGGGTTGGCCGGACACGCCGCTCGCCCGCACGCAGGCGCTGGCCGAGCTGCAGACGCTCAACGCCGAGCTGCTGAGCCATCCCAGCGCCACGCTGACCCTGGAAAGCTGGTGCAACGCGCATCACCTTGCGGCGCCGGCAAAGATCGTGGCGCATCGCGTGCAGGGCGGGGACAAGCCGCTGCCGCCGGACGGTCGCACGCTGCTGGGCATCGGCGCGGGTGAGCCGGTGCGCTACCGCCGAGTGCGGCTGGCCTGCGGCGACACGGTGCTTTCCGATGCCGACAACTGGTACGTGCCGTCGCGGCTGACCGCAGCGATGAACCGGCAGCTCGACACCACCGACGTGCCGTTCGGCAAGGTGGTACAGCCGTTGCATTTCCGCCGCCAGACGCTCTCCGCCGAGCTGCTGTGGTCGCCGTTGCCGCAAGGCTGGGACAGTGGCGCCGCACTGCCGCCGGCCAGCGGCCAGCCATTGGCGATCCCGCCCCACGTGCTGCAGCACCGCGCCCTGCTGTACGCGCAGGACAATCAGCCCTTCAGCCTGGTGGTGGAGAGCTATACCGCGAGCGTGCTGGTTCGTCCCTAATTGATCGGTGCCTGCGGCGACGGCGCGGTGCAGGTGTTCGCGCTCGGCTCGATCTGCTGCGCGAGGTTGTAGAGGATGCGCAGGTCCTCGGCGTCCAGCGTGTCGCCTTGCATGCCGCGGAAGTGGTGGTGGAAGGAGCGCACGGCGGCGGCGCGGTCGTCCAGTGCATAGCCGACCACGGCCATCGCCATCCACGGGTCGAAGCCGGGCGGCGGGTCGCACAGCGGGCCGTGCGGCCAGCGGCCGAAGCCGGCGTCGGCGAGTTGCTGCCACGGGAACAGCGGGCCGGGGTCGTCCTTGCGGCCGGGCGCGAGATCCTCGTGGCCGATGATCTGGGTGGGCGGGATGTGCAGCCGCGTGGTGAGGTCGGCGAGCAGGCGCAGCAGGTTGTCGATCTGCGGCTGGGCGAACGGCGAGTGGCCGTCGTTGTCCAGCTCGATGCCGATGGAGGCCGAATTGAGGTCGGCGATGGTGCCCCAGCGTCCCGGCCCCGCCTGCCACGCGCGCAACTGGTCGGGCACCAATTGGTAGATGTGGCCGTCGCTGCCGATCAGGTAATGCGCGCTCACCGGGCCGCCACTGTTCTTCGTGCGCAAGGTGTCCAGCGCTTCCTGCGCGGAGTGCTCGTCGGTGAAGTGCAGCACGATCAGCACCGGTCGGCGGACGTCGTGGTTCGGCGAGGGCACCCAGGTGGCCAGCGGGTTGCGCGGCGGCGCGTTGGCGCAGGCGGCGAGCAGCGCAAGCGACAGCAGCAGGACAGTGGTGCGCAGGAGGCGGGGCGCAGTGAGATTCCGGTGCAAGGCAATGGGCTTCATGGCTTCTGTATTTTGCCCGTCATTCCAGCGAGGCGCTTTTCAACAGCCGGAGGCTGGTCAAGCTGGAATCCAGTGAAGCATGCGTGCGAAGCACACAAAGCAGGTATTGTGTGCTTCGCACGAGTTCCCCGACTGGATGACTCGCTGCGCTCGCCCCTGCGGGGCCGTCTGCTATGCAGACGTTCTGCGCGCTTCGCGCTTGTCCGGCCTGCGCCGGAATGACGGTGATGGCCGTGGGGGCGATGATGTTCAATGCAGGAACGGCTCCGCAATCGCCAGCACGGTGCGGTAAGGCTCGGGGTCGTTGCGGTTGCTGAGCAGGATCACCGTGAGGTGCTGCTTCGGCCAGCGCACGATCACGTTGCGGAAGCCGATGCTTTCGCCCGAATGCCACAGCGTGTCGCCGGTGATGCGCCAGCCGTAGCCGTAACTGGCTTCGTACGGCTCGCCCACGACCTTCGCGTGCGGGCTGAAGGCGAGCTTGCGCGAGGCGTCGCTGAGCAGGCGGTCGTCGTAGAGCGCGGCGTCCCACTTCGCGAGGTCGTCGATGCTGGAATAGATGCCGCCGTCGCCGCGGGTGGCGCTGGTCAGATCCTGGTCGGTGCGCTGCCATTGGCCGTTTGTCTCGCTGTAGCCATACGCGCGATTGGGCACTCCGCTCTTTGAAGGCATGGTGTCGTCGTGCACGTAGAGCAGGGTGTGGTCCATGTGCAGCGGCTGGAAGATGCGTCGTGCGAGGAAGTCCTGCAGCGTCATGCCCGAGGCCTTCTCCACCACCAGACCGAGCAGCACGAAGCCGGTGTTGCTGTAGCGGTAGGCGGTGCCGGGCGGGAAGTAGCCGTGCGTGGTGGCGGCGATCATGCGCAGCACGTCGTTGTCGTTGAGCTGCTTCGTGGTGTCGGGCGGGATCAGGTCCTCGTAGTCGAGCAGGCCGCCGGTGTGGCAGAGCAGTTCGCTCAACGTCACATGGGCAGTGAAGGTCGGCAGCGTGGGCAGCCAGTGGCGGATCGAGTCGTCGAGCTTGAGCTTGCCGTCCTGTGCCAGCAGAAGGATCGCGGCGGCGGTGAACTGCTTGGTGACCGAGGCGAGGCGGTAGTCGGTGGCCGGGGAGGCGGCGACGTGGTGCTCCAGGTCGGCCATGCCGTAGCCGCGGTCGAGCAGAGGCTTGCCGTCCTTGATGACCAGCAGCGAGGCGCCGGGGACGTCGCCGGTGTAAGGCTGCATCAGGCGGTTGGCGTTCCGGATGGCGTCGGTGGTGGAGGCGTGGGCGATGCCGGCGATGAGCAGTGAAAGGACTAGGGTGGTGGCGAGACGCATGGCAAGGCTCCGTGCGTTTGGGATTGATCTCCTCTCCCTGCGGACTGATTGGCGCCGAGTCGCAATCAAAGACTCCGTTCACGCTGAGCGTAGCTTGCGTCAGCAAGCGAAGTCGAAGCGTCGTCGTGGGTGGCCCTTCGACTTCGGCCCTGCGGACCTACGCTCAGGGCGAACGGTGGTGGTCTTCCGAGACTCGGCGCTAATCAAATCCTGTGGGAGAGGGACGATGGATGTGACGTCATTCCACCGGCACGTCGTACAGCGTGTGCGGCGTGGGTTCGGGCGTGAGGGTGTAGTGCCACCACTCCAGCGGATAGTTCCGGAAGCCCTCGCGTCCCATCGCCGCGCGCAGCAGCAGGCGGTTGGTATGTTGCTTCGCGTCGATGCCGGGCGCGTCGGTATGGGCACGCACGCCGAACCAGTCGAAGCCGGTGCCCATGTCCAGCGGCGCGCAATGTGTGCCGTCGGCGGCGCAGCGCTCCATGGTGAGATCCACGGTGGCGCCGCGGCTGTGGCCGGAGACGGGCGCGATGTAGTCGCCCAGCAGTTGCGACTTGTCGAGGTTAGGGTAGTGCTGGGGTTTGGTGCGCTGGTCGCCGAGGTCGTGCGCCCAGTGCACGAAGTCCGCCACCGCGCGGGCGGGGCGGTAGCAATCCCACAGCTTCAGCCGGTAGTGCTGCGTGCGCAGCTCGCGCTCGACGCGCGCCAGCGCTTCGGCGGCGGGGCGCAGCAGCAGGCACTTGGGCGCGAGGTAGCCGTGCACTGGCCGGCCGACGAAGTTGTCGCTGCCGGCGTACTTGATGTCCTCGGCGATGTCGGGCACCAGGCTGCGGATGTCGACTAAGTTGGCCTGCGCCGCGGTCTTCGCTGGCGAGAGTTGTGGCGGTGGCTCGTCGGCCTGCGCGGTCCACAGACAGGTCGCGAGGACGATGATCGACGCGATGCCGTAGGAGCGCACCCTGTGCGCGAATGGCTCTTCGCGAAAAGCTGGATCGCGCACAGGGTGCGCTCCTACAGTGAGCCGGTGCTTCATGGGCAATCCTCGGTGCGCACGAAGTGCAGGTCCTCGTAGTCGGAACTGAAGTCGCCCAGCGGGTCGACCTTGGCCATGGTCAGCGTGGCGGCCTGGCCGCCTTGCGCGGGATGGAAATCCAGCCAGGCGTCGGGGTCCATGCCATGTTTGCTCCAGTGCACCAGGACGCGCTTGCCTAGGCGCATCACGTCGCCGTTGAGCCGTGGCGACTTGGCGACGGTGAAATGCACGTGATCGTTCTTCGGGCACAGCGTGAGATCGCCCAGCCACGGATCGCGGTAACGCCCCGTCCACGCCGCCAGCGCGGCAGGCGCGACGGGCGTGGCCTTTGAGGTGTTCGGCGCAGCGGCACGCTTGCTGGCCCGCTCGTCGATGCGTTGCTGCGCATCCGCGTACCACGTGACATCGTGCGTGTCGTCCGGCTTGGTGAAGTGCTTGAGCAACGCCTCGCCGAGCACGGTGCGCGCGGATTCCGCCTCGCCGTTGATGAGGAACACGAAGCCGTTCTTCCGGTCGGGCAGCAGCATCAGTTCGGAATACATGCCATCCAGCGTGCCGGTGTGCCACACCGTCCAGCTGCCGTCCACGTCGGTCATGCGCCAACCATAGCCGTAGGCCATGATGTGGCTGTCGTCCCAGTCGCGGCGCTGTTCGGAGACGGGGATCAGCATGTGCGGCGACTGCAGCACGTGGCGCTGTTCCGCAGAGAGCCACCGCAATTGCGCCGGCGTGGGCACCAGCCAGTTGCGCGCCCAGGTCAGCAAGCCGTCGAGGTCGCAGCGGATGCCGCCGGCGGGGGCGGAGGTGATCGCGGGAATCACCGGGCCATCCTCGTCCACCGGCAAGTTGCGGTCACCCTCGCGGGAGTGCGGTTCGGCCACGTCGCCCACCGCGTCGCGGTTCCACTCGCCGACCTGGCAGCGGGCCAGGCCCAGCGGCTGGAACACCTCGCGGTGCATCAGCGTTTCGTACGGCGCGCCGCCCGCGGCGGCGGCCACTTCGCCGGCCACCACGTAGAGCAGGTTGTCGTACTGGTACTTCGAGCGGAAGCTGTAGCCGGGCTTGATGTAGCGCAAGCCGTGGATGATGTCGGCGCGGGTGAAGGCGTTCGGTTCCGGCCACAGCATCAGGTCGCCGCCGCCTTCGGGCAGGCCGCTGGAGTGCGTGAGCAGGTCGGCCACGCGCATGTTCTTCGTGACCCACGGGTCGTGCATCTGGAAGTCCGGCAGGTACTTCGTCACCGGGTCGTCCCAGCGCAGCTTGCCCTGGTCGACGAGGCGGCCGAGCAAGGCGGTGGTCATCGCCTTGCTGTTGGAGGCGATCTTGAACAGGGTGTGCGGGGTGATCTTGTGTCCCGAACCGGCGATGGTTTCGCCGCGCGTGGCAACGTAGACCACCTTGCCGTGCTCGATCACGCCGAGCGCGATGCCGGGCAGGTGGTAGCGCGCGACCACGGCGTCGAGGATGCGGTCGTAGTCGCCGTTCGCCGGAGGCGTCGCAGGCGTGGCGGCGTGCGCGGAGCCGGCGATCGCGAGGACGGCGAGCAGGGCGAGGCAAAGACGCCCCCTCACCCCGACCCTCTCCCCCGCGGCTTCACAGCAAGGGCGAGGGAGTTGGGCGTGCGCGCTGCGTTTCATGCCGTCTCCCACTGGCTGGCCGACTGCTCGCCGGCGAGCATTTCATCCAGCGTCTGGCGCCGGCGGATCAGTGCATGGCGGCCATGGTCGAGCAGCACTTCGGCGGCCAGCGGCCGCGAGTTGTAGGTGGAGGCCATCGACGCGCCGTAGGCGCCGGTGGCGCGGATCATCACCAAGTCGCCCGCCGCGCAGGCAGGCAGCGGGCGGGCCTGTGCGAAGGTGTCGCCGGTTTCGCAGACCGGCCCGACGATGTCGTATACGGCCTGTGGGCGGGCTTTGTCCGTTACCGGCACGATGTCGTGCCAGGCGTCGTACAGGCTGGGGCGGGCCAGATCGTTCATCGCCGCGTCCAGCACCAGGAAGTCGCGCGCCTCGCCCTGCTTGATGCGCAGCACGCGCGTCAGCAGCACGCCGGCCTCGGCCACGAGGTAGCGGCCGGGTTCCAGCAACAGGCGACCCTCGAAGCCGGCGAGCGCCTCGCGGATCACCGCCACGTAATCCGCCGGCGCGATAGTCACGTCGCCTTCGCGATAGCGCACGCCGAGGCCACCGCCCACGTCGATGCTGGCGACGGGATGACCGGCGTCGCGCAGCTCGCGCCAGAACGCGGCCACGCGCTGCAAGGCCAGGCGATACGGTTCCAGCGAGAGGATCTGCGAACCGATATGCACGTGCAGGCCGTTCAACTGCACATGCTTGAGCGTGGCGCGCGCATCGAACCAGCGGCGCGCCTCGGCGATGCTCACGCCGAACTTGTTCTCCGACTTGCCGGTGGAAATCTTGGCGTGGGTCAGTGCGTCCACGTCCGGGTTGATGCGCACCGCCGCGCGCGCCGTGGTGCCTTGCGCGCCGGCGATGCGCTCGATGGCGTGCAGCTCGTCCAGCGATTCCACGTTGAAGCGCTGGATGCCCGCAGCCAGCGCCGCGGCAATCTCGTCGTCGCGCTTGCCCACGCCGGAGAACACGATGCGTGCGGGCGGGATGCCGGCCCGCAACGCGCGCTGCAGTTCGCCGGCGGAGACGATGTCCGCGCCCAGCCCGGCCTGCTCCATCAACTCCAGGATGGCGCGGTTGCCGTTGGCCTTGACCGCGTAGCAGATCATCGCGTCCATACCGTGCAGCGCCTGCTGCAGGCCGGCGATGCGCTGGCGGATCGCGCTGGCCGAGTAGGCGTACAGCGGCGTGCCGTATCGACCGGCGAGCGCGGCGAGATCCACGCCGTCGAAATGCGTGGAGGGCGAGGCGGCCGTAGGGTGAGTATGCATGTCGATGGATGGATCAGTGCTGCGCGACCGGCGACCAGTCGAAGCTGTAGTTCCACTGGTCGTAGTAGAGGTTGCCGCCGCTCCACTCGACTTCACCGCGTTGCGAATCCACGTTGTCGGAACGGAACGCGTGCTTGGCCGGCCCGAAACGCTGGCCGTAATCGCTGTTGAAGGCGACGCGCCAGGCGTCCAGCCCGCCGAGGTAGAACCATTCCAGCGCGTCATCGCCGGGCTTGGCTTGCGCGCCCGGATGCAGGCGGCCGAAGGTGACGTCCATCGGCACCCAGCCATAGGGCGCGAGGTAGAGCTGGCCCCAGTCGTGGATGTCGTTGTAGCCGTGGTCGGCGAAGATCGCGCCGGACTGCCAGCGCGCCGGGATGCCGTTCAGGCGCAGCAGGGCGATCAGCAGCATGGTCTGCTGGCCGCAGTCACCGTGGCCGGCATGCAGCGTGTAGTCGCTGAGGTTGGGGATGGTGGAGTACTCGCGCGCGCCGGCCCACGGGATCTCGTCAACCGCGGCGAACAGCTTCTGCGCGATGCGATAGGGGTTCTTCTCGTCGCCCACCACCTGCCGCGAGAACAGGCGCAACTGCTCGGTGAACACGAGGTGCGGCGGGCGCTCGGCCACGTACGGCGCGAGTGCCGGCGTGATCGTCGCGGGCACCACCTGCGCCGGGTCGATCACGTGGTACTGCGCGGAAAGCGTGAGTTCGTAGGTGACCGAGAACGTGGTGGGCTTGCCGGCCTGCGCGGGTTTCTCGAAATACACCGTGCGCATCGGCGCGGCGTCGGGCGCGAGTTCGTGCTTCGCCGGCTCGCTGCTCACGTAGCGGATGTCGTCCTGCTGGCCCGGCAGCGGTTTCGGGTAGGGAATCCATGCCCGCACGGTCTTGCCGGCCGGCACCGCGTCGGCGTCCACGGTGAGCGTCTGGGTGATGCGCACGCGATGCGGCAGCACGCTGCTGCGGTGTTCCTGCAATGCGGCTGCGCGCACTTCGCGGTGGTAGTCGTTCAGCACCTGCAGCGGGTCGTCGTCGAACGGCGCCGGACGGGCGCGGCGCGCGGCGGCCTCGGCGCTGAGCCGGAAGATGTTGGAGGCGTCGCGCTTGAAGTACATCACGCGGCCGTCGATCGCCATGCGTTCGAGCAGGCCGTGTTCGTCCCAGTCGCGGAACTCGTCGTCGCGCAGGTCGGGTACCTGCTGGCGGATGCGCGCCTTCAGCGCGTCGGCGTCGAGCGAGAAATCGTAGCGGATGCGGCGCATGCGTTCGCGCTGGAACAGCAGTGCATCGCGTGTGGCGGCATCCGTCCCTGGCTGGTCCAGCGCCTGCGTGATGTCGGTGTCGGCAGCCTGGAACTGGCCGGCATCGACCAGCGCGGCGATGCTGGCCGGCGTGTCGGTGGCCCAGGTCGCCGCAAAGGGCGCGGCCAGCAAGGCCAGCGCGAGCAGCAGGCGTGTTGCCTGGCGTGGAGCGGTTGCCACGTTCGCCACCATGAGACCCCCGCGATGCTTCCCCAAGCGGGCTGTGTAGCACGCTTGCAAATGGCGGTCAATAATTTATGCTGACGACGAAATTTATTGGAATCAAATATTCCTCGGTGCATTGCGTGACCATGCCATCGCATCTGGCGGTGTGCAGGCGAAGGGGTGAAACGATGAAACATCCGGTTCTCGCAACCCTGGTCCTCGCCCTCGCGTTCGTCCACGCACCGCTATGGGCGCGCGACGCGAGTGCGGGCGCGTTGCCGATTCCGCCCAGCGGCGTGCTTGGCGTGGGCGATGCGCAGCTGACGCCCGCGTTCTGGATCGGCCTGCAGGCGCAGCCCGACCGGAGCATCCTCAGCCGCGCACAGATCGACGCGCAGAACGCGAAGCTGTTCAAGCTCGATCCCACCATGCACGACCTCGCGGCACTGCCCGCCACGCTGCCGCGCGCACAGGTGGCCGCATGGATCGAGCACTTGTCGAAGCGGCCTGCGCATACGCTGTACGACGTGCACGGCCAGCCGGTGCCGGCGGCCACGCTGGATAAGATGCAAAACGATCTGGCTCTGGACGCGATTCCCGCGCAGACCACGGTGCGCTACGGCCTGGTGGTGCAGCGCGCCGCGTTGCGCAGCTTCCCCACCACGCTGCGCGTGTTCAGCGAGCAGGGCGACACCGACATCGATCGCTTCCAGGAAAGCGCCGAGTTCCCCGGCACGCCGGTGGCCATCGTGCACACCAGCCGCGACGGGCAGTGGCTATTCGTGCTCAGCCCGCGCTACGCGGCGTGGGTGCAGAAGCGGTACGTGGCGGAAGGCACGAAGGACGTGGTGCTGGCCTACGCCGCCAGGACGGCGTACCGCGTCGTCACCGCCGCCAGCGTGCGCACCGTGTTCACGCCCGAGCAGCCGGCGGTGTCGCAGCTGCAGCTCGACATGGGCACGCGCGTGCCGCTGCTCACCACGCTGCCGCCCGACCAGCCGGTGAACGGCCAGACGCCGTATGCCGCGTACACGCTGCAGCTGCCGATCCGCAAGGCTGACGGCAGCCTGGAACTGGTGCCCGCGCTGCTGCAGAAGAACACCGACACCGCGGCCGATTACCTGCCGCTGACGCCACGCAACCTGATCACCCAGGCATTCAAGTTCCTCGGCGAGCGCTACGGCTGGGGCCATGCCTACGACGGCCGCGACTGCTCCGGCTTCGTCTCCGACGTGTACCGCAGCCTGGACGTGCAGATGCCGCGCAACACCGGCGACCAGGCCAAGAGTCCGGCATTGGAACATCGCCTGTTCACCAGCGCCGACAGCCACGCGGTGCGTCTGCAGGCGGCGATGCAGCTGCAGCTGGGCGACCTGGTCTACATCCCCGGTCACGTGATGATGGTGCTTGGCCAGTGGCAGGGGCAGCCGTGGGTGATCCACGACGTGCTGGGCATGAGCTACCGCACGGCCGACGGATCCACCGCGCACGTCAAGCTCAACGCGGTGTCGGTGACGCCGCTGTTGCCGATGCTTTATGGCGATGACGGTTCCACTTTCATCGATCACATGACCAGCATCGTGCGCGTCCGGTGATGAATCGCAGGCGATCCCAACGGTGGCCACCATCTCCCTGCCTCCGTTGGCGGGCTTTGCTCCCCTCTCCCGCTTGCGGGAGAGGGGTAGGGGGAGAGGGGGCTTTTGCGTCATCGCAAGTTTCAAAGCGGTTTCGTCCGCCTACCGGCGGCCGAGCTACTTCTCTTTTGCTTGTCCAAAAGAGAAGTAGCCAAGAGAAAACGACACCCGGGTTGGCGCTTGCCGGGCTTCCTGCCCGGCAAGCGCGTGAGGCAGGGCCGGGCTTTTCGAGCGGGCTCCTGCCCGCGCGAAAAGGCGTTGCCGTCCATGGCAACGCCCGCTGCGCGGCCTTGTCGTCCCCGCCTCACCGCCGCCCAGGGGCCCCACAAGAGCAGGCGCGCATCGTGCGCGCCAGAAGCGACAGCAACAGCGGGGCACTGCGGGCTTGCGGTTCGCCGTCTCCCTCCCCTGCGTGCAGGGGCGGGTTGGGGTGGGGTGCTCTTGCTTCTGCGCGCTGGGAGCGCGCTGCTTTACCCGGGGCCCCTATGGCGCGGCGGGCGGGTGGAGGAAAGTCCGCAGGATGGCCGGCAGGAAGCCGGTCAGTTTTTCGCCGGTACATGGAGGCGCCGTCGAAAAACCCCGTAACCCGCCCGCGCATCCGCAGGGCAGGATGCCCGGAGGGCGCGCCATCGGGGTGCCCCTCTCTTTGGTTACTTTCTCTCGGGCATGCGAGAGAAAGTAACTCGGGCGCCGACAGGCGCTCGAAACCGCTTTGTTCTCGCGATCAACCGGCACTGTGCGTGCTCAAGGCCATCGCGCACAGGGTGCGCTCCTACGATCGCGGGAGCGCGCGGACACCTACGTATTCAACAAGGATGAAAGCCATCCCATGAAAATCACCGACATCCAGTTCGGCATGCTTCGTGTGCCGCTGAAGACCCCGTTCAAGACCGCGCTGCGCACCGTCAACCAGGTCGAGGACATCGTGGTGATGGTGCACACCGACACCGGCCACGTGGGCTACGGCGAGGCGCCGGCCACGGCGGTGATCACCGGCGACACGCACGGCTCCATCGTCGATGCGATCCGCCACTACATCACGCCGCGGTTGCTGGGTCAGGAGGTGGCCGACCTCAATCGGCTGACCGGGCTGATCCAGTCCTCGATGGAGAAGAACTCCAGCGCCAAGGCGGCGGTGGAGATCGCGCTGTACGACCTGTGGGGCCAGCTCTACGGCGCGCCGCTGTACAAGCTGCTGGGCGGCGGAGACCCCGTCATCACCACCGACATCACGATCAGCGTGGACTACATCGACAAGATGGTGGCCGATTCCGTCGCCGCGGTGGAGCGCGGCTTCGAGTCGCTGAAGATCAAGGTCGGCAAGGACATCGGCGTCGACATTGAGCGGGTCAAGGCGATCTATGCCGCGGTGGAAGGCCGCGCGCTGCTGCGCCTGGACGCGAACCAGGGCTGGACCGCCAAGCAGGAGGTGTACGCGCTGCAGACGCTGGAGGAGGCCGGCATCAAGCTGGAGCTGGTCGAGCAGCCGGTGAAGGCGCGCGACCTGGAAGGCATGCGCTACGTCACCGAACGCGTGCACACGCCGATCATGGCCGACGAGAGCGTGTTCGGGCCGCTGGAGGTGATCGAGCTGATCCGCCTGCGCGCCGCCGACATCATCAACATCAAGCTGATGAAGACCGGCGGCATCTCGAACGCGATCAAGATCGCCGACATCGCCGCGCTGCACGGTGTGGAATGCATGATCGGCTGCATGCTGGAAACCTCGATCAGCGTGGCGGCGGCGGTGCACGTGGCGGTGGCCAAGTCCAACGCGATCACCAAGGTGGACCTGGACGGGCCTTCGCTGTGCCAGTTCAACCCGGTGGACGGCGGCGTGATCTTCAACGAGTCCGAGATCTCGGTGACGGATGCGCCGGGACTGGGCATCCGCGAGATCCGCGGGCTGGAAACCGGCGTCGTCGCCTGACATGTCGCCGCTGGTCAAAATCCGCTCCGAGCGCGACCGGATGTCGGCGGTGGAACGCCGCATCGCCGATTTCGTGCTGGACAACGCGCAACTGCTGCGCGACTACTCCTCGCAGCAGCTCGCCAACGCGCTGGGCATCAGCCAGTCCAGCGTGGTGAAGTTCACCCAGAAGCTGGGTTTCAAGGGCTATCCCGACCTCAAATACTCGGTGGGCGAGGCGATCGCCCGCGCCGACAACGGCGACGACGACGAGGCCGCCGCCCAGGTCGGCGGCGAGACCGGCGAGTCGCTGGCCGGCAGCCTGTGGCGGCGCAAGTCCGAGGCGGAGGAGGCGACCCGGTTGATCAATCCGCCGCAGACGCTGGCGGCGGTGGCCTCCGCGATCGGCACGGCCGGGCGCAGCGGCAAGGTGTTCATCATCGGCCTCGGCGAGGACGATATCCATGCGCGCGGCTTTGCGCTGAAGCTGTCGCTGCTGGGCATCCTCACCGTACACAACTTCGACACCGCACGGATGACCGCCAACGTCTCCGCCGCCGGCCCCGGCGACGTGCTGGTGGTGTTCTCTGAACACGGCAACCATCCGGCGCTGGGCAAGATCAGCCGCTATTTCCGCGAGCGGCGCGGGCAGGTGATCAGCGTGACCCGGCACACCGCCAACCCGCTGCGCACGCTGGCGGACGTGGCGCTGCTGGTGTCGGCGCACGACGAGCGCCCGTACATCCAGCCGCTGCTCTACCAGTCCGCGTTGCAGCACCTGCTGGACGTCGTCTTCGTGCGCCTGTGCGAAGGCGACGACGCCAGGCACGCGCAACTGGTCGCCAATCTGGACCGCATCCAGCAGATGCTGGAGCCGTGAATGGCCGCTCGGACGTCCATCCACATCGCACCCTCGAGCCCCGCTCCCTCCGGGAGAGCGATACCCTTGAACCCCTCTTCCGCCGGGAGAGGGAATCCTTCGCTGGAGGTTTTCGTGGCCATGCGCAACCGCCTCGTCACTCTGCTGATCGCCGGCCTGGCCTTCGCAGGCAGCGCCGTCGCCGCCAGCGCCCCGTCCGCCGCCTGGTCCAATGCCGGCCAGATGATTCTGGTCACCGTGCCCGACTGGAACACGATCGAAGGCACGTTGCACGCCTACCAGCGCGACCATGGTGGCGCGTGGCATGAAGTGGGCGCGGCGCGGCCGGTGGTGATCGGGAAGAGCGGCGCGGCCTGGGGCATCGGCCTGAACCCGGCGCAACACGATGGCCCGCAGAAGCGCGAGGGCGACGGCCGCAGCCCGGCCGGCGTGTTCCGCATCGGTACCGCGTTCGGCTACGCCGCCCACGCGGACACGGCACTGCCGTATCTCGCGCTCACCGCCACCGACTGGTGCATGGACGTCAGCGGCATGCCGCTCTACAACCGCATCGCCGACACGGCCAAGGTGGGCGCGACAGCGTTGAAGGGGGCCAGCGAGCCGATGCGGCGCGACCTGCACTTCCATGGCGACCAGGCCTACCGGCTCGGCTTCGTGATCGAGCACAACCCGGATGGTGTGCCGAACGGCGGCAGTTGCATCTTCGCGCACCTGTGGTCGTCGCCGACCACCGGCACCACCGGCTGCACCGCGATGACGCCGGACAGCATGCAGCACCTGCTGGCATGGCTGAAACCGGAGGAACACCCGGTGTTCGTGCTGCTGCCGCAGGACGAATACGCGCGCCTGCGCCACGCATGGCAACTGCCCGACGTGAAGGCCGGCCGATGAGCGCGACCACCCGTGTGTTGCTGGGCCTTGCCGCCGGCGCGCTGGCCGGTCTGGCGCTGGCCACCTGGGCGCCGGTGTGGGCGGCGCGAGCGGCGGATGTCGCCCAGCCGATCGGTCACCTGTGGCTCAACGCGCTGCAGATGACGGTGGTGCCGCTGGTGCTGGCGCTGGTGGTGGTGGGCGTGAACACGGCCAGCGATGCGGCGGCTTCCGGGCGCATCGCACGGCGCACCCTCGTCGCCATCATCGCGGTGCTCGCGCTGGGCGCAGCCGTCGCCGCGCTGCTCGCACCGCCGCTGCTGGCGCTGTTCCCGCACGATCCGGCCTTGGGCGCAGTGCTCGGCGGCCATGCCACGAATGCCCCCGTGGCCGCCGCGCCGGGCTGGGCCACTTGGTTCGAGGGCATCGTGCCCAGCAACGCGCTGATGGCCGCGGCGCAGAGCGCGATGCTGCCGCTGGTGGTGTTCGCGCTGTGCCTCGGCTTCGCGCTGACAAAGTTGCAGCCGGCGCGGCGCGCCCTGCTGCTGGAGTTCTTCCAGGCCATCGCGGACGCGATGATCGCGATCGTGCGCTGGGTGCTGTGGCTGGCGCCGCTGGGCGTGTTCGCGCTGATCCTCGCCGTCTGCGCGCGCGCCGGCCTGGGCATGGTGCGCGCGCTGGGCGTGTTCGTGCTGCTGGAGATCGTCCTGCACCTCACGGTCACCGTGTTGATGCTGCCGGTGGCGGTGCTGTGGGGCGACGAACGGTTGCGCCGCTTCGTGGTCGCGCTGGCGCCCGCGCAGGCGGTGGCGGCCAGCACGCAGTCCTCGCTGGCCTCGCTGCCGGCGATGCTGGAGAGCGCGGAACGGCGGCTCGGCTACCCGACCCAGGTCACCGCGCTGGCGCTGCCGATGGCGGTGTCGCTGTGCCGGCTCACCAGCCCGGTGCAGTACATCGCCTCGGCCTGCTTCATCGCCTGGGCCAGCGGCATCCACCTGGGGCCGGCGCAGCTCGCGGCGGGCGCGGCGCTGGCGGTGGTGATCAGCCTGGGCTCGGTCGGCCTGCCGGGGCAGGTCACCTTCATGGCGACCAACCTGCCGGTGGCGCAGGCGATGGGCGTGCCGGTGGCGCCGCTGGGCCTGATGCTGGCGGTGGACGCGCTGCCCGACGTGTTCGCCACGCTGGGCAATGTCACCGCCGACCTCACCGTGACCAGCGTGGTGGCGCGGCAGTCGCGACGCGACGCGGCAACCGACGCGCCGCGCGCACCGGAGGCGGCCGACGGGCCATAACGCCCGTGGAACGTCGCAGGACGGACGGGCGCCCGGCGCAACGGGCACAGGCAAATGGCCGGCTATACTGCAAGGCCCGCGGCGCCCGTTGCGCCGTCCCGCCCGCAGGCCCGCCATGCTGCTGATGATCGACAACTACGACAGCTTCACCTTCAACCTCGTGCAGTACCTGGGCGAGCTGGGGCAGGAGGTGAAGGTGGTGCGCAACGATGCGCTGGACGTGGCGGGCATCCGCGCGCTGAAGCCCGCGCACATCATGATTTCGCCGGGGCCGGGCACGCCGGACGATGCGGGCGTGTCGCTGGACGTGTTGCGCGAGTTGTCCGCGGAGATCCCGGTGTTCGGCGTGTGCCTGGGCCACCAGGCGATCGGCCAGGCCTTCGGGGGCAAGGTGATCCGCGCCAAGCGGATCATGCACGGCAAGACCTCGCCGGTGCGCCATCGCGGCCAGGGTGTGTTCGCCGGCCTGCCCGACCCGTTCGAGGCCACGCGCTACCACTCGCTGGTGGTGGAGCAGGGCTCGCTGCCGGATTGCCTGGAAGTGACGGCGTGGACCGAGAACGCGGACGGCAGCATCGACGAGATCATGGGCCTGCGCCACAGGACCTTGCCGGTCGAGGGCGTGCAGTTCCACCCCGAATCCATCCTCACCCAGCACGGTCACGACCTGCTGGCGAACTTCCTGGGCCTGCCGCGGCGGAAGCTGGCGGCATGAGCGCACGCGAAATCACCATCACACCGCAGGAGGCCCTGCAGCGCACGATCGAGCACCGCGAGATCTTCCACGACGAGATGATCGCCCTGATGCGCCAGATCATGGCGGGTGAGGTGAGCCCGCTGATGACCGCGGCGATCATCACCGGCCTGCGCGTGAAGAAGGAGACGGTGGGCGAGATCACCGGCGCGGCGCGGGTGATGCGCGAGCTGGCACACCAGGTGCCGGTGGCGGGCGATACCGCGCACCTGCTCGACATCGTGGGCACCGGCGGCGACGGCGCCTCCAGCTTCAACATCTCCACCGCGGCGATGTTCGTGGCCGCGGCGGCGGGCGCACGCATCGCCAAGCACGGCGGGCGCAGCGTGTCGTCCAAGTCCGGCAGCGCCGACGTGCTGGAGGCACTGGGCGCGCGCATCGACCTCAAGCCCGCGCAGGTGGCCGAGTGCCTGGCCGAGACCGGCATCGGCTTCATGTTCGCGCCCAACCATCATCCGGCGATGAAGGTGGTGGCGCCGGTGCGCAAGGAGATGGGCGTGCGCACCCTGTTCAACATCCTGGGCCCGCTGACCAACCCGGCCGGCGCGCCGAACATCCTGATGGGCGTGTTCCACCCCGATCTGGTCGGCATTCAGGTGCGCGTGCTGCAGCAGCTCGGCGCGCGGCGCGCGCTGGTGGTGTGGGGCCGCGACGGCATGGACGAGATCTCGCTGGGCGCGGCCACCCTGGTCGGCGAGCTGAAGGACGGCGTGGTGCGCGAGTACGAGGTCGAACCGGAGGATTTCGGCCTCGCGATGGCCTCCAGCCGCAACCTGCGCGTGGCCGACGTGGCCGAGTCGAAGGCGATGCTGGAGCGGGCGCTGGACGGCGAACGCGGCGTGCCACACGACATCGTCTGCCTCAACGCGGGCGCGGCGCTGTACGCCGCGAACGTGGCCGCATCGATAGCCGAGGGCATCGCGCTGGCGCGAGCCGCGATTGCCAGCGGCGCGGCCCGTGCGAAAATGCAGACCTTCGTGGCAACGACGCAACGGCTGGCCGGCAGGCTGTGATAGCTTGACGGCGCGACGACATGGTCGTCGCCACGATGCCCCGGCCCCGACTCCCCACCGCCCATGACCGACATCCTCAACCGCATCCTCGCCCGCAAGGCGGAAGAAGTGGCCGAACGCCAGTCGCGGCTGCCGCTGGCCGAACTGGCCGCGCGCATCCCCGATCTGCCCGAGACGCGCGGCTTCGCCGCGGCGATCGAGGCGAAGATCAACGCCGGCAAGCCCGCGGTGATCGCCGAGGTGAAGAAGGCCAGCCCCAGCAAGGGCGTGATCCGCGCCGACTTCGATCCGGCGGCGATCGCGAAAAGCTACGCGAAGGGTGGCGCGGCCTGCCTCTCGGTGCTCACCGACAGCGACTTCTTCCAGGGCAGCGAGGCGTTCCTGCAGCAGGCGCGCGACGCGTGTTCGCTGCCGGTGCTGCGCAAGGACTTCATCATCGACCCGTACCAGGTACACGAGGCGCGCGTGATCGGCGCCGACTGCGTGCTGCTGATCGTGGCCGCGCTGGACGACGACGTGCTGCTGCAGCTCTCGCTGCAGGCGGCCGAGCTCGACCTCGACGTGCTGTGCGAAGTGCACGACGAGGAGGAGCTGGAGCGCGCGCTGGCGCTGCCGGTGCCGCTGATCGGCGTCAACAACCGCAACCTGCGCAACTTCGAGACCTCGCTGGAGACCTCGCTGGCGCTGCAGGAACTGATGGAATACGACCGCATCCTGGTCGCCGAATCCGGCATCCGCACGCCCGAGGACGTGGCGCGGCTGCGCGAGGGCGGCATCAACGCGTTCCTGGTCGGCGAGGCGTTCATGCGCGCCGAGGACCCGGGCAGCGAACTGAAGCGGTTGTTCGGCACGAAGTAATGCACATGGACACAGGGGACATGGCGTCGTCCGCGACGGTCGGCACGGACGTGCCGGCGCAGCGCGTGGTGCTGTTCGACTTCGACGGCGTGCTGCTGCACGGCGATGCGTTTTACCTGTTCATCCGCAGCCGCTATGCGCGCTCGTGGCTGCGCAAGCTGCTGGTGCTGCCCTGCCTGCCGTGGCTGCTGCTGCAGCTGCCGTTCTCGCGCCGGCGCGTGGCGCGCACCCTGGTGCACGCCGCGCTGTTCGGTACGGGCGAGCAGCGCTACCAGGCGCAAGCGCGCACCTACGCCGCCGAGATGGTGCAGCACTCGCGCCTGTTCAACCGCGACGCCTTGCGCACGTTGCGCCGCCACCAGCAGGCGGGCGACCGCGTGATCGTGGTGACCGGCTGCGAGCAGGCGCTGGTGGGCGGGATCCTCGAACAGCTGGGCCTGGGCGGGGTCGAGCTGCTGGCCTCACGGTTGCGTGCCACCGGCCTGGGCATGCGCACCGGCTTCCACAACATCGGCGCGAACAAGCTCAAGGCGCTGTCCGCGCACGGCGTGACCGCATGGCAGCAGGCCTACAGCGATTCGCTGATGGATGTGCCGATGCTCAAGCCCGCCGCCGAGCCGGTGCTGGTCAATGGCACGCCGAAGCTGTGCAAGAAGATGGACGTGGCGCTGGGTCGGGTGGTCGGCCGCGCCGAGTGGCATTGACGCGCCCGTGAACCGTTCACGCTGAGCGTAGCCCGCGTAGCGGGCGAAGTCGAAGCGCTCCCTTCGACTTCGCGCCTTCGGCGCTACGCTCAGGGTGAACGGGAAGTGGTTATCGACAGCGCCACCGCCTCCGCCACGCGGATCCCGTCCACTGCTGCGGAAAGAATGCCGCCCGCATAGCCCGCGCCTTCGCCGGCGGGGTACAGGCCGCGCGTGTTGAGGCTCTGCAGATCCTCGTCGCGGCGCTTGATGCGCACTGGCGAGGAGGTGCGCGTCTCCACCCCGGTGAGCATCGCGTCGGGCAGCGCGTAACCCTTGATCTGGCGGTCGAACGCGGGGATCGCGGCGCGGATCGCGGCCACCGCATAGTCGGGCAGGGCGGTGGAGAGATCGGTGAGATGCACGCCCGGCTTGTACGAGGGCTGCACGTCGCCGAAGGCGCGCGAAGGCTTGCCCGCGAGGAAGTCGCCCACGCGCTGGCCCGGTGCGCTGTAGTCGCCACCGCCCAGGGCGTAGGCGTTCGATTCCCAGTGCCGCTGCAGCGCGACGCCGGCCAGCGGACCTTCGCCGTACGGCGCGTAGTCGGCTGGCGTGATGTCGCAGACGATCGCCGCGTTCGCGTTGCGCTCGTTGCGCGAGTACTGGCTCATGCCGTTCGTCACCACGCGGCCCGGCTCGCTGGTGGCGGCCACCACGGTGCCGCCGGGGCACATGCAGAAGCTGTACACCGAGCGGCCATCGCGGCCGTGGTGCACGAGGTGATAGTCGGCCGCGCCGAGGATGGGATGGCCGGCCTGCGGGCCGAAGCGCGCGTGGTCGATCAGCGACTGCGGGTGCTCGATGCGGAAGCCGATCGAGAACGGCTTGGCCTCCACGTACACGCCGCGCGCATGCAGCATCTCGAACGTGTCGCGCGCGCTGTGGCCCAGCGCCAGCACCACATGGTCGCTGCGCAGCTCCTCGCCGCTGGCCAGCTGTACGCCGCGTACCTGGCGCTCGCCCGGCGCGTCGGTCTCGATCAGCAGATCGTCCACGCGCTGGTCGAAGCGGATCTCGCCGCCCAGTTCCTCGATGGTGCCGCGCATGTTCTCCACCATCGTCACCAGCCGGAACGTGCCGATATGCGGCTTGCTGACGTAGAGGATCTCCTCCGGCGCGCCGGCCGCGACGAACTCGGTGAGCACCTTGCGGCCGTGGTGCCGCGGATCGCGGATCTGGCTGTGCAGCTTGCCGTCGGAAAACGTGCCCGCGCCACCCTCGCCGAACTGCACGTTGGAATCCGGATGCAGCTCGCGTTTGCGCCACAGGTCCCAGGTGTCCTTGGTGCGCTCGCGCACCGCCTTGCCGCGTTCCAGCACGATGGGGCGGAATCCCGACTGCGCCAGGATCAGCGCCGCGAACAGGCCGCAGGGACCGAAGCCGATCACGATGGGGCGGTGTTCCAGTCGCGCCGGTGCCTGTGCCACGAAGTGGTAGCGGGTGTCGGGCGTCACCTGCACATGACGATCATCCGCATGGCGAGCCAGCAGCGCGGCCTCGTCGGCCACGTCCACGTCCAGTGTGTAGATCAGCGCGATCGCGCCGCGCTTGCGCGCGTCGTAGCCACGGCGGAACACGGCGTAGCCATGCAGCGCGGTGGGCTGGATGCCGAGCTTCGCGCAGATTGCCGCGGGGAGTGCTTCCGCGGGATGGTCCAGCGGAAGCTTGAGGTCGGTGAGGCGCAGCATCAGGAGGTGGGAGTGTTCGCTGGGGCGAAGGAGCGGATTTTCGCAGATTCGCGGACTTTGCTCCCTCCCCCCGCCGGGGAGAGGGTTGGGGTGAGGGGCAGGTGCTCGCCGCCATGCGGGATCCAGGCGCCGCGCCCGCGCCGCGCCTCAGAACTTCCCGAGGAAATCCGCCTTGCCCAGCTCGGCGCCCGCCTCGCGCAGGATCGCGTAGGCGGTGGTGCAGTGGAAGAACAGGTTGGGCAGCACGTAGTCGAACAGGTAGGCCTGGCCTTCGAAGCGCTGCTCGCCGCTGGGGCTGTTGCGGCTGGGGAAGACCACGCTGCGCGCTTCGCTGCCGTCGATCTGCGCAGGCTGGAAGCCCTGCACGTAGGCGGTCGCGGCGTCGATGCGCGCATACAGTTCGGCCAATGTGGCCTCGTTGTCCGCGAACGACTTCGGCTCGACGCCGGCGAGGCGGGCACAGCCGCGCGCGGCCATGTCGCAGGCGATCTGCACCTGTTTCACCAGCGGCAGCATGTCGGGGATCAGGCGCGTTTGCAGCAGGGTGGCGTCGCCGACGTTCTTGGCCTTGGCGTGCGCCTCGCCCTGCTGCAGCACATGGCGCAGGTTGGCGAGCGCGCGGACGAAGACGGGAACGGAGGCTTGGTACATGGAGAGGCTCATCGGGATGGCTCCACTGGGTCGGGGGAAGGCAGATCGGCGGCGAGCACGTCGCCTAGGGATGCTGGTGCCATGGGCGCGATGACAGCGTCGTCGGCCGAGGCCGATGCCGGCGCGGCATGCCGGGTGGCGCGGATCGCCACCAGTGTCGCCGCGAACAGCAGCAGCGCGGCCAGCACGAAGGCCACGCCCGGCAGGTGGTGCACTGGCGCGTGGTCGCTGATGAACAGCGCGAACAGGCTCGCGAACATCGACGGGCCGAAGATGCCGGCGAGGCTGGCGAGGCTGGTCAGCGCGCCCTGCAGGCGGCCCTGTTCGTGCGGGTCGACCTGGTGGGTCATCATCGACTGCGCCGGCGGTCCGGCGAGGCCGCCGAGGCAGAACACCGGGATCGCGGTCAGGAACAGCCACGCGCTGGACGCGAGGCCGAACACGAGGTAGCCCAGCACGCACAGCGACAGGCCGATCAGGATCATCCGCCGCTCGCCCAGCTTCGGCATCAGCCGGCGCACCAGCACCGCCTGCACCAGGCCACTGCACAGGCCGACCAGGCCCAGCGTGTAGCCCACCACCTGCGGGCCCCAGCCGAAGCGGTAGTCGGTGTACAGCACGTAGGTGGAGTTGAGCGAGAACTGCGCCAGGTTGATCAGGAAGAACACCGCGGCCAGCGCGAACACCTGCGGGTAACGGCGCAGCAGCACCACCGCGCCGAACGGGTTGGCGTGGCGCCAGTCGAAGCGCGGCGCGCGGCGCTCCGGCGGCAGCGACTCCGGCAGCACGAAATAGCCATAGCAGAAGTTGAGCAGCGACAACCCGGCCGCGACCCAGAACGGCAGGCGCAGGTGCCAGTGGCCGAGGAAGCCGCCCAGCGCCGGGCCCACGATAAAACCGATGCCGAACGCCGCGCCCAGCATGCCGAACGCGGCGGCGCGCTTTTCCTTCGGGACGATGTCGGCGATGTAGGCGTTCGCGGTGGAGAAGCTCGCCGCGCAGATACCGGACACCGCGCGGCCCAGGAACAGCAGCCACAGCACCGGCGCCAGCGCCATCACGATGAAATCCACGCCGAGGCCGAAGCTGGAGATCAGGATCACCGTGCGCCGGCCGTAGCGGTCCGACAACGCGCCCTGCACCGGCGAGAACACGAACTGCATCACCATGAACAGCGTGGCGAACGCGCCCACCCAGACCGCCGCCTTCGCGATGCTGCCGCCGATCAGGTCGACGATCAGGTGCGGCAGCACCGGGATGATGATGCCGAACGCCAGCATGTCCAGCATCACGGTGACGAAGATGAAGGCGAGGGCGGCGTGGTGGCGCGGGGCGTGGGCGACAGGCTGGCTCATGACACGATTGGCGGCGGCAGACGCGGAACGATAGCGCATCGCGCCGCGCTGCGGCTGGCCAACAGCGGAACGAAAGGCGTCTTCAGCCCGGCGGCGCCGTGAGTTCCTGCGCGTCCAGGCAACCGGTGCGGCGGCGGTCCAGCTTGTGGAACTGGCGGCGCAGGTTCGCCTGCCATTCCTTCAGCGTCACCGGCTTGCCGTGGCCGCCGGGCAGTTCTTCTGGTTCCAGCACGCCGTCGTGGTTGGCGTCCATGCGCTCGAAGCCACCGCTCATGTAGGCCACGTATTCGGCTTCGCTCACGCAGCCGTTGCCGTCGGTGTCGAACTGGCGCAGGTAGGCGTTGCGCGAATCCTGCGCTGCCGCCGCGAGCGGCAGCAGCAGCGCGAGGGTGGCGGCGAGGCCGGGGTGGAGGAAGCGTGGGGCGGTCGGCATGCGGGGCAGTGTGCGGCACGCCGCGCCGTCGCGTCGAGAACGGACGCACGCCGTGCGAAGGCCCGCGCTTGGGAGGCGAAGGCAGCGCGCGCGATCCGGCCGCCGTGTCGCCGCGAAGCCCGGCTTTCCGCGGGTTACTCCGCGGGCGGCGGTTGCTGCGGCGAGGGGGCGGCAGTACCGGGCTGGACCGGCGAGGCGTCGCCCGTGGCGGCGACGACGCGGTTGCGCCCCGCCCGCTTGGCGTCGTACAGCGCGCGATCCGCGCGGCGGACCAAGGTCTGCACCTCGGTGTCCTCCGGCCGGTAAGCGGCGATGCCGGCGGAAATGGTGACGCCCGGAACGCCGGCATCCGACACGGGCGGCATCGCGGCGACGGCCGCGCGCAGCCGTTCGGCCAGCGCCATCGCCTCGGCCAGGCCCGTGCCCGGCAGCAGGGCGAGGAATTCCTCGCCACCCATGCGGCCCAGCACGGCCGGCGGCTGCAGCCGCCAGCGGATGGCGGCGGCCAGCGCCGCCAGCACGCGGTCGCCGGTGGCGTGGCCGAATTCGTCGTTGATGCGCTTGAAGTGATCGACGTCGATGATCAGCGCGGCCAGCGTGTTGGGGCGGCTCGTCGCGCTGAACAACCGTGCCGACTCCTCGTCCAGCGCGAGGCGGTTCAGCGTGCCGGTGAGCGGATCGGTGCGCGCCAGCTGATGCAGTTCGGCCTGCACCGTCTCGTTGTACATCAGCAGGAAGCCGATGCTGGCGAGCACCGGCTCCACCGCGCTGTAGATCATCTGCGCCGCATTGGCGGGCGAGTAGGCGAGCAGCCCGGCCGCGCCGGCGGGATGCAAGGCCAGGTCGCCCAGCCGGGCGGCCCAGCCCGCCAGGGCGCCCAGCAGCACCAGCAGCATCACCCGCTGCGCGATCGAACCGCCGCGACGCAGCGCATGGCGCAGCGGCCATACCAGCAACAGCAAGTAGGCGCCCAGCGCGAGCGACGCGATGTAGACGCGCATGCGGTAGTCGGGCACGGCCACACCGAACCAGGCGATGCCGAGCCAGCCGGCCGCGCCGATCGCCATCAGCAGGGCCCGGCGTTGTGGCGCGCCCAGCAACAGGCGCAGCGCGCGCGTGGTCTCGGCGTAGGACACCATCAGCACGCCGTTGGCGAGCACGATCGACACCCAGTCGCTGACCTGCCCGCGCAGCCCCATCAGCACCCAGCCGATCGCCTGCAGCAGCAACACGGTGCCCCAGATGCGCATGCTGGTGCGGGCGACACCGGCATAGGCCCGCGTGGCGACCAGCAGCAGCGGTGCCAGCAGCAGCGCCTGCAAGGCGCCGAACAGGGCGATGGTGGCCAGGTCGATTCGCACGATGTCCGGGATGGCGGGTGGCGCCGGTGTGGCGAAAGTACCCCCGGCGCGCTGCCGTTATCGGCCGCAGTGTGAAATACCTTAGTGCCGATTCAATGCTTCTGCGTGATCCGCGCCGGGGGCGGTTTGCGCGCAGGCCAAGGCGGAACGAAGGTCGCGGGCAGGATCATGGATGGACTCGGCCCCTGGAAGTGGGGAGCGCATGTCCGTCCACGAGCGGTGATGGCGCACGAATGACGGACAAAAGCACCTTGCCCGGTCCCGCCTCAGCGCACCCCGCCGTGGATGCCGATGAACTGCAGGAACTCGGCGCGGGTGCGGGCGTCGTCGCGGAACGCGCCCAGCATCTGGCTGGTGACCATCGACACGCCGCGCTTGTGCACGCCGCGGGTGGTCATGCACTCGTGGCTGGCGTCGACCACCACCGCCACGCCGGCCGGCCGCAGGTTCTCCTGAATGCAGTGGGCGATCTGCGCGGTGAGCTTCTCCTGCACCTGGAAGCGGCGCGCGTAGCCTTCCACCACCCGCGCCAGCTTGCTGATGCCGACCACGCGGTTGGTCGGCAGGTAGCCGACGTGGGCGCGGCCGATGATCGGCGCCATGTGGTGCTCGCAGTGGCTCTCGAACTCGATGTCGCGCAGCACCACC
>Ga0105237_10000150_pt1 | contig 97072 bp, 99 predicted proteins | sample KBSC24metaG_FD_81520 | JGI IMG/M metagenome (GOLD analysis project Ga0105237, IMG submission 81520) | Corn rhizosphere microbial communities from Kellogg Biological Station, Michigan, USA - KBS C2-4 metaG | ecosystem: Host-associated > Plants > Roots > Rhizosphere > Soil | place: Michigan, USA...
CCGCGCATGAAGTTCAGCGAGCGGATCTTGATGCGCGAGGCGAGCAGGTCGTTGGTGGCCTGGCGGCCCCAGCTGCCGCCTTCCTCGGGATTGGCGAGCACTTCGAGGTTGTCGGTGAGCGCGCCCATCCACGGCGTCATCTTCTCCTCCTCGGTGCCGGGCAGGAAGCCGATGTCCTCGCCGACCGAGACCGTGGCGCGGGTCATGATGATCTCGCGGTAACGCTGCTGGTCCATCACCTGCGCGAGGCCCGCGGCGAGCGCGAGCAGGGTCTTGCCGGTGCCGGCGGTGCCGAGCAAGGTGACGAAATCCACGTCCGGGTCCATCAGCGCGTTGAGCGCGAAGTTCTGCTCGCGGTTGCGCGCGGCGATGCCCCAGACGTTGTGGTTCGCATGGCTGTGGTCGTCCATCAGCGCGAACGTGGCCTTGTCTTCCTCGATCTTGAGCACGCGCAGTTCCACGCCACCCTCGCCGGGCAGGTAGAGGCATTCGTTGGGGTACCAGTCCTCGTCCTCGTGGCGGTCGAGCTTGTAGTAGGTGCGGCCGCGCTCGTTCCACGACTGCACTTCGGGGTGCCTGTCCCAGAAGTCCTCGGGCAGCGCGGCCGAGCCGGTGTAGAGCAGGGCGAAGTCGTCCAGCGCGCGGTCGTTCTCGTAATCCTCCGCATCGATGCCATAGATCTTGGCCTTGATGCGCAGGTTGATGTCCTTGCTGACCAGGATCACCGCACGGTCGGGGTTCTGGTCGCGCAGCTCGATCACCGCGGCGAGGATCAGGTTGTCCGCCTTGCCGTGGTTTGCGCTGGTGCGCTGCTGGAAGTACAGCCGGCCCACCGCGCCGCCGCGCTTGAGCTTGATGCCCTGCGGGCTGGCCAGCTCCAGGCCGTTCGAGATGCCGTGGCCGTTGCCGCGCACGATCAGCTCGTTGAGGAAACGGCTGACCTGGCGGCCGTTGCGCGAGACTTCCGAGGCGCCTTTCTTCTTTTCGTCCAGCTCCTCCAGCACCGTCATCGGGATGAACACGTCGTGTTCCTCGAAGCGGAACAGCGACGTCGGGTCGTGCAGCAGCACATTGGTATCGAGGGCGTAGATGCGCTTGCTTCCGGTCATGCGGCTGGAACCTCGTGAGTGGAGATGCAACGGGACCGCGGCATGCGGGATGCCGCGGCGACTGCGACGAAAAGGGCGGCGGTCACTTGGCGGGGATGGCGTCGAGCACGGCTTGGGCGTGGCCCGGCACCTTCACGCCGCGCCACTCGGCGGCGAGCTTCCCATCCGGGTCGATCAGGAAGGTGCTGCGCACCACGCCCATGTGGCGCTTGCCGTAGAGCACCTTCTCGTGGATCACGTCGAAGGCGCGGCACCAGGTCTCGTCCGGGTCGGACAGCAGCGGGAACGGCAGTTCCTGCCTGGCGGCGAAGTTGGCGTGGGATTTCGCCGAATCGCGCGAGACGCCGACGATCTCGGCGTGGCGCTTCCTGAACTTCGGGTAGAGGTCGCGGAAGTCCTTCGCCTCGTTGGTACAGCCGGGGGTGGCGTCCTTGGGGTAGAAATACAGCACTACCCATTGGCCCTTGAGGTCGGCGAGCTTGAGCGTGCTGCCGTCGCCGGTGGTGCCGCTGAGGGCGGGGGCCTTCTTTCCGAGGTCTGGCATGGTCTCTCCGGAAACCCGACGGGGTTTCGCCTGTGTTCGGACAGAGACTAGCGCGATGAATGTTACGGATGACAGCCTTGTCAGACCGTCATGGGCGGAGCATCCTAGAACTTCACCGGATCCATGATCGCGTCCAGGTTCAGGCCGTCGCACAGCTCCAGGAAATCGTCGCGCAAGGCGGCGATGTGGATGTCGGCAGGAATGCCGATCGTGAACTGCGCCTGGAACATCTCCGCGCCGGTCTGCATCGCGTGGTAACGGGTGGAATGCAGCTGCTCCACGCTGATGCCCTGCTGGCTGAAGAACTCCACGATACGCACCACGATGCCGGGGCGGTCCGCGGAGATGATCTCGACCATGTAGGGCAGCAGGTGCGAATTCGGCTCGCGCGGCGCCGTGCGATAGTGGCTGAGCCGCAGGTTCTCGTCGCGCGCCAGCTTGTTCAGCGCCGTCTCCAGCTTGGCCAGTGCGTCCCAGGCGCCGTTCGCCAGCAGCATCATCGATACCTCGTTGCCGATCGTGGCCACGCGCGACTCGGCCAGACTGCAGCCGGCGTCGGCGATGCGGCGGGTCAGCGCGGTGAGCGGCGAGTGGGTGGCGGAGGTCAGCGCGTGGATCAGCAACTGGTTGTCGCTGCCCGAACGGGCGGAGGGCGTCGGTTTCAATGGGATGGCCTGTGCCGGATCCCGCGCGGCGCGGGAATCGCGCCGGCCAGCTTACTTGCCGCTCCGGCAAGGCCGCAAGTAACATGGCCGGTCTGAATCTGCAGCGGAACCGAGCCTTGGATATTCGCGGAAGCATCTGCGCGCTGGCGACGCCGTTCGCGCCCGATGGCACGCTCGACCTGCCGGCGTTCGCGCGCCTGCTCGACCATCAGCTCGCCGGCGGCACGCAGGCGCTGGTGGTGGCCGGCTCCACCGGCGAGGCGCACATGCTCGAGCACGACGAGTTCGACCGCCTGCTCGCGTTCGCGGTGGAGCACGTCGCCGGCCGCGTGCCGGTGATCGCCGGCACCGGTGAGGCGGGCACCGCGAAGACCGTCGCGGCGACGCGTCGCGCCAAGGCGCTGGGTGCCGATGCCGCGCTGGTGGTGACGCCGTACTACGTGCGTCCCACCCAGGAAGGCATGCGCCGGCACTTCCTCGAAGTGGCCGAGCACGGCGGCCTGCCGCTGGTGCTGTACAACGTGCCCAGCCGCACCGCCTGCGACCTGCTGCCGGAGACGGTGGCGCAGCTCGCCGGGCATCCGGCCATCGTCGGCATCAAGGAGGCGCGCGCCGACGCCGAACGCATCGCCGCGCTCGCGGAACTTGCGCGCCCGGATTTCGTCTATCTCTCCGGCGACGACGGCACCGCCGGGCAGGCGATGCTGGCCGGTGCGGCCGGTACCGTGTCGGTGGTGGCGAACCTGGTGCCCAAGGCGTTCCGCGCGCTGTGCGACGCGGCCATCGGCGGCGACCGCGCCGCCACCGCGCGTTGCGGGGATGCCCTGGCGCCGCTGCTGCAAGCGTTGGACTGCGCACCGAACCCGATCGCGGTGAAGGCCGGCCTGCCGGAGCTGGGGCTGGGTTCGGCGCTGCCGCGGCTGCCGCTGGTGGAACTCGCCGAGGGGCCGGATCGCGCCCGTTTGCGCGAGGCGCTGTCCAGTCTGGCATCCTTGGCGCATGCCGCCTGACTGAATTCGATCCTGGCTGTGCCGTAACCGACCTTTCCACGGAATCCCTTGCATGAAGAAATCCTCGCTCCTCGTGACCCTGCCGGCGCTGGCCTTCGCGGGCCTGCTGCTCTCCGGTTGCGGCATGTTCCGCTCCACGAAGGCGTGGGAAACCGCCAAGCAGGAGTCCCCGCTGGAAATCCCGCCGGGCTTGGACACCCCGCCGGCGAATGCCGCGCTGGTGATTCCGCCGCCGGGCTCGAACCAGCCGCAGGCCGCGCCCGTGCCCGGCGCAATCTCCGACGCCTTCGTGGTGTCCGATACCGTCGACGGCACCTACCAGAAGGTGGGCCAGTTCCTGGCCGGTGGCAGCGCGGGCCAGGTGACCGGCCATGACGACAGCGCGCACAGCTACGCGGTGAACGTGGTGGGCGGCGTGGCGCCGGCGCAAAAGCGGGGCTTCTTCGGCCGCATGTTCCATCACGGCAAGAGCAAGGCCAGCTCCGACACCGCCACGCATGTGGTGCAGGTCACCGTGAACCCCAGCGGCAGCAGCGCCAGCGAAGTGCGCGTGCAGGGTGACGAGGGTGCGGTCGCCAAGCTGATCGATGCGCTGAAGAAGGGCATGGGCAGCTGATTCCGCCGCGGCTCCCGCCCATGAAAAATGCCGCCCGATGGGCGGCATTTTTCGTTGCGGCGTCTTGAAGGGGCGGCTTCGGCGTTTTGCCGTCCCCCGATCCCGGAACTTCAGCGCTCCAGCAGCTTGAGCTTGTCGGGCTTGCCTTCCCAGTCCTTCGCATCGGCGAGGCCGTCCTTGCGCTCGGTGATCACCGGCCACGCCTTCGCCAGTTCGGCGTTCAATGCCACGTAACCCTCCTGGCCGGCGGGCACGTCGTCTTCCGGGTAGATCGCGTTGATCGGGCATTCCGGCTCGCACAGCGTGCAGTCGATGCATTCGTCCGGATCGATCACCAGGAAGTTCGGGCCTTCGTGGAAGGCATCGACCGGGCAGACTTCCACGCAGTCGGTGTACTTGCACTTGATGCAGTTGTCGGTGACGACAAAGGTCATGGGGCGGGGCTCTTGCGTTGTGGCGTTGGCAAGTATGACTGCAACGCGCGCCGGGTGAGAAGTCGCCGATGGCAGTGCCGGCCGCTACCCGGGCATGGCCGATGCGTCCACGTGCACAGGCTGGAGGGCGGTTGCCGTGGTTATCGCTGCAAAAGCATTGGCGCTGCGCAAAAGCAACTGGCACGACCGTTTGATCGTGCCGGTTGTTCCTGAGGAGTGCGGCCATGGATGGCCGCGGTTGGCGCTTGGGCAAGGCGAGTGCTTGAAGCTTGTCGCATTGCCGCGCCGAGCAGCGATTCCGGACGAATCGCATAGATAATGGCGCTCCCAACGAGGTTCGAACTCGTGTTCCCGCCTTGAGAGGGCGGTGTCCTGGGCCACTAGACGATGGGAGCGGATTGACGCGGAGCGCGGTAGTATAGCGGAAATGTTTCGCCCGGCAATGCCCCGGCGAAGGCAGGTAAGATGAGCGGCTGCAGGCCGTTGCGCCGCCGCCTTGGCTGCGTGCCGGACCCGATACCCGCAAGGACTCCACACGCTTGAATTCCGAAGCCAGGAACGACGCCAGGCCCGCGCTGCGCATCATCCCGCGCGAGCAGCACACGATTTCCCGCAAGAACATCAGCAAGGCCGCACTGCGCGTGCTGTACCGCCTCAACGAGGCCGGCTACGACGCGTTCCTGGTCGGCGGTGCCGTGCGCGACCTGCTGCTGGGCGGCCGACCCAAGGATTTCGACGTGGCCACCAGCGCCACGCCGGACGAGGTGAAGAAGCTGTTCCGCAACTGCCGGCTGATCGGCCGCCGCTTCCGGCTCGCCCACGTGGTGTTCGGGCCGGAGATCATCGAGGTGGCCACCTTCCGCGGTACCGGCGAGGAGGAAGGCGCGGAGGGCGAGCGCCATATCGTCGACGGCCGCATCGTGCGCGACAACGTGTGGGGCTCGATCGAGGAGGACGCGCTGCGCCGCGACTTCCGCGTCAACGCGATGTACTACGACATCAGCGACTTCTCGGTGCGCGATTACGTGGGCGGCATGCAGGATCTGCAGGACCGCGTACTGCGCCTGATCGGCGACCCGGACACGCGTTACCACGAGGATCCGGTGCGGATGCTGCGCGCGGCGCGACTGGCCGCCAAGCTCGGCTTCAGCATCGATGCGCCTGCGGCTGCGCCGTTCGAGGAGCTGGGGCCGCTGCTGGCCGAGGCAGCGCCGGCGCGGCTGTTCGACGAATCGCTGAAGATGTTCCTCGCCGGGCACGGGCTGAAGAGCTTCCGCATGCTTGAACAGTGCGGCCTGCTGAAGTTCCTGTTCCCGGCCACCGCCCGCGCGCTGAAGCGTGGCGACGAGGCGTTGCGCGCGCTGGTCGAGCAGGGCCTGGCGAACACCGACGCGCGCGTCGCCGAGGGCAAGTCGGTGACGCCGGCGTTCCTGTTCGCGGTGCTGCTGTGGGGCGAGGTGCGCGACCTGGCGCAACAGCAGACCGCCCGCGGCAAGGACGCCACCGAAGCCTGGGCGCGCGCCGCGCTGCAGGTGGTGGGCGAGCAGTGCCAGCGCGTGGCGATCCCCCGCCGTTTCACCTTCACCATGGAGGAGATCTGGTCGCTGCAGCCGCGCTTCGAGCAGATCCAGCGCAAGAAGGTGCTGCGCCTGCTGGCGCATCCGCGCTTCCGCGCCGCATTCGATTTCCTGCTGCTGCGTGCGCACGAATCGCCGGCGATCCGCGAGCTGGGCCTGTGGTGGGACCACGCGCAACAACTGCCGCACGAGACGCTGGCGGCGGCGCTGCCGGCACACGGCGGCGGCAGCGAACCCGAGGCGGCCGCACCGACTGCCGGCCCGGCGCGCAAGCGGCGCCGGCGCAAGCCTGCGACGAAATCGAAACCGGCGTGACCGCAGCCTACGTCGCGCTGGGCGGCAACCTGGGCGATCCGCGGCGGCAGTTGCTGGAGGCCATGGATGCGCTGGCGCATCTGCCCGGCACGCGCGTGCTGCGCCGCTCGCGCCTGTACCGCACGCCGCCCTGGGGCGTGCTGGAGCAGCCGCCGTTCCTCAATGCCGCGGTACTGCTGGATACCGACCTCGCGCCACAGGCGCTGCTGGATGCGCTGCTGGCGATCGAGCAGCGCGCCGGCCGCGTGCGTGCCGAGCGCAACGGCCCGCGCACGCTGGATCTCGACCTGCTGCACATGGACGACGTGCAACTCGACGACGAGCGGCTGACCCTGCCGCATCCGCGCATCGCCGAGCGCGCCTTCGTGCTGCTGCCGCTCAACGACATTGCGCCGGACCTGCGGCTGCCGGGGCAGGGCCGCGTGGCCGACCTGCTCGCCGCGGCGGATACGCAGGGCTGCGAATGCCTGATCGAAGACCGGCTGGCCGAATGATGCGGTGCAGCGGATAATCGGCCGATCCCTCGCCTTCGAGACGACGCCGTGTACGTGGACCCCGCCAACATGCCCGCCCGCAAACCGGTCACCGTGCCCGGCCTGCATGCGATGAAGGCCGAAGGCCGCCGCATCGTGATGCTCACCGCCTACGACTACAGCCTCGCCGCGCAACTGGAACTGGCCGGCATCGACGTGGCCTTGGTCGGCGACTCGCTGGGCATGGTGGTGCAGGGCCACAAGAGCACCCTGCCGGTGACGCTGGACCACATGGTCTACCACACGCAGGCGGTGGCGCGCGGGCTGTCGGCCACGCTGCTGGTCGCCGACCTGCCGTTCATGGCCGACCGCGACCTGCCGCACGTGCTGGAGGCCGGCGCCCGGCTGGTGGGCGAGGCGGGCGCGGCGATGGTGAAGATCGAGGGCGCCGCGCCGCACATCCTCGATGCGATCGCCGCGCTGGTGGCGCGCGCGATCCCGGTCTGCGCCCACCTGGGCCTCACGCCGCAGTCGGTGCACAAGTTCGGCGGCTTCCGCATCCAGGGCCGCGAGCAGGAGACGGCCGACCGCATCTTGGCCGAGGCGCAGTCGGTGCAGGCCGCAGGCGCCGATCTGCTGGTGCTGGAAGGCGTGCCCGTTGCGCTGGGCGAACGGGTGACGAAGGCGCTGAAGATCCCGGTGATCGGCATCGGCGCGGGCCCGCACTGCGACGGCCAGGTGCTGGTGATCCACGACATGCTGGGCATCACGCCCGGCAAGCGGCCCAAGTTCAGCAAGGATTTCCTCGCCGGCCGCGATGCTGTGGCGGCGGCGATCGCGGCCTATGCGGCGGACGTGCGCAGCGGGGCGTTTCCCGCGCCCGAACACTGCTTCAACTAGACAACGGCGACCTTATGCAAACCGTGCAAGACCTCCCGGCCCTGCGCGCCGCGATCCGCAGCTGGCGGAGCCAGGGCCAGACCGTGGGGCTGGTGCCGACCATGGGCAACCTGCATGCGGGGCATTACTCGCTGCTGAAGTTGGCGCGCGCACGGGCCGATCGCGTGGTGGCCAGCGTGTTCGTGAACCCCACCCAGTTCGGCCCGAACGAGGATTTCGCGCGCTACCCGCGCACCCTGGCGCAGGACCAGGCCGGCCTGGCCGAGAACGAATGCGACCTGCTGTTCGCGCCCGAGGTGGCGACGATGTATCCGTTCGGCGCCGAGCAGGGCGCGAGCATCCACGTGCCGGGGATCACCGACACGCTGGAAGGTGCGCATCGCCCCGGTCATTTCGACGGCGTGGCCACCGTGGTGTGCAAACTGTTCAACATGGTGCAGCCGGATCTGGCGGTGTTCGGCCAGAAGGATTTCCAGCAGCTCAAGGTGATCGAGCACATGGTTGGCGACCTGGCGCTGCCGGTGAAGGTGATCGGCGCGCCCACCCTGCGCGCCGACGACGGGCTGGCGCTCAGCTCGCGCAATCAGTACCTGTCGGCGGAAGAGCGCGCGCTGGCGCCGCAGATCCGCGCCACGCTGGCGCAGATGCGCGAGCTGGTCGGCAAGGGCCATGCGCGACGCATCGTGGAGGAGGCGGCGCAATCGAAGCTGGAGCGCGCGGGTTTCGCGCCCGACTACGTGGCGATCCGCCGTGCGGAGGACCTGTCCGAGCCGGCCGACGGCGAGGGCGAAGGACTGGTGGCGCTGATTGCCGCGCGATTGGGCACGACACGATTGATCGACAACTTGCAGTTCGACTGAAGCGCCCGCATTTCCACGCTGAACGGCCGATGTTGCGGTGCAATGTCGGCAGTTCGATAATGCGCAGCCACGCGGGCCGTTCCCGCAGGAACCCGAAGTCATGCAACTGAACATGTTCAAGGCGAAGATCCACCGCGCCACCGTCAGCCACGCCGAGCTGCATTACGAGGGCTCGATCGCGATCGACGGCAACCTGCTGGATGCCGCGGGCATCCGCGAGTACGAGCAGATCCATGCCTGGGACATCAACAACGGCGAGCGCTTCGTCACCTACGCGCTGCGTGCCGAGGAAGGCTCGGGCATCATCTCGGTGAACGGCAGCGCCGCGCGCAGCGTGGAAGTGGGCGACCTCATCATCATCGCCGCGTTCGCCCAGCTCGACGAGAAGGAACTGGCGCAGTTCCAGCCCACCTGCGTCTACGTGGATGCGAACAATCGCATCACCCACACCAACCGCTCGATCCCGAAGCAGATGGCGGCCGCCTGAGCCTGCTGATGTAGGAGCGCACCCTGTGCGCGAATGCTCTTGGTTTCGATCAGGCGCCAGGGCACTCGCGCACAGGGTGCGCTCCTACAGGTGAATCAGAACGCCGGCAGCACCGCGCCCTTGTACTTCTGCTCGATGTAGGCCTTGATCGCGGGGCTGGTCAGCGCCTGCACCAGCTTCTGCACGCGCGGGTCATGCTCGTTGTCGGGGCGGCCCACCAGGTAGTTCACGTAGGGCGAGTCCTTGCTCTCGATCAGCAGCGCGTCCTTGACCGGGTTCAGGCCCGCCGCCAGCGCGTAGTTGGTGTTGATCAGCGCCAGGTCCACCTCGTCCAGCGTGCGCGGCAGCATCGCCGCCTCCAGTTCCTTGAACTTCAGCTGCTTCGGATTCGCCGTGATGTCCTTGGGCGTGGCCAGCGCGTTGGCGGGATCCTTCAGCGTGATCAAACCGTGCTTCGCGAGCAGCAGCAGGGCGCGGCCCTCGTTGCTGGGGTCGTTCGGCAGCGCCACGGTGGCGCCCACGGGCAGCTGGTCGATGTTCGTGTATTTGCGCGAGTAGGCGCCGAACGGCTCGATGTGCACGCCCGTGATCGGCACCAGGTGGGTGCCGTGCTCGCGGTTGAACGCGTCGAGGTAGGGCCCGGTCTGGAAATAGTTCAGGTCGATGTGCTTCTCGACCACCTGCGTGTTCGGCTGCACGTAGTCGGCGAACACCTTGATCTCCAGCTTCACCCCTTCCTTGGCCAGGATGGGCTGCACCTGCTTGAGGATCTCCGCGTGCGGCACCGCGGTGGCGGCCACGGTGAGCGTGTTCGCGTCCTCCTTCGGCGCCGAGCAGCCGGCGAGCAGCACGGCAAAGGCCGCGGCGCCCAGCAGTCGCTTCACGAGGGCTTGCGGGCGATGCCGACGAGCAGCAGCAGGGCGAGGATGGCGGAGATCGCGGGGAGCAGCAGCATCGGTCATGACGGGTTCCAGGGGGAGTTCCAGACTAGACGTCCAAATCTTGGCGGGGAAATAACCGGATCAGTGGCGCTTATAACGCGCCACGATGCGGTCGCCGATCATCTGCAGCAACTGCACCAGCACCACCAGCAGCACCACGGTCACGACCATGTAGTCGGACTTGTAGCTGAGGTAGCCGTAGCGGTAGGCGAGGTCGCCGAGGCCGCCCGAGCCGATCGCGCCGCCCATCGCGGTATAGCCCACCAGGGCGATCGCGGTCACCGTGATGCCGGCGGCGAGGCCGGCGCGCGCCTCCGGCAGCAGCACGTGGCGCACGATCTGCCAGGTGCTGGCGCCCATCGCCTGGGCCGCCTCGATCACGCCCTGCTGCACCTCGCGCAGCGCGGTTTCCACCAGCCGCGCGAAGAATGGCGCGGCGCCGATCACCAGTGGCGGAATCGCGCCGCGCACACCGAGCTTGGTGCCCACCAGCACGTAGGTGACCGGCATCAGCACGATCATCAGGATGATGAACGGCACCGAGCGCAGCACGTTCACCACCAGCGAGGCGACGCCGTACAGCTTCGGCATCGTGCGCAACTGGCCGCGGCCGGTGAGGTAGAGCAGCACGCCCAGCGGCAGGCCGATGGCCACGGTGAGCGCCAGCGCGCCGCCCAGCATCAGCAGAGTGTCGACGCAGGCGCGGCCCAGTTCGCCCCAGTCGTCGATGTTCGGGAACAGGGAGTGCAACGGGTTCATCGGGACAGCTCCTCGATCTCGATACCGGCCTCGCGCAGCGCGGCCAGGGCGGCGTCGGTGTTTGCGCCTTCCAGCGTCAGGGTGAGCTGGCCGTAGGGCAGCTCCTTGATGCGGTCGATGCGGCCGGCGAGCAGGTTGAAATCCACGCCGCTCTCGCGCATCACCCGGCTCAGCACCGGACTCAGCGTGGTGGCGCCGCGGAAGGTGAGGCGCAGCACGCGGCCGGCCACGATCGGTGCCCGCGTGCTGGCAGCTTCCTCCGGCAGCGCCTCGTTGACGAAGCGCCGCGTGGTGGCGTGCCGCGGGTGCAGGAACACGTCGGCCACCGTGCCGCTTTCCACGATGCGGCCGGCATCGAGCACCGCCACGCGGTCGCAGATGCGGCGCACCACGTCCATCTCGTGGGTGATCAGCACGATGGTGAGCTTGAGCTCGCGGTTGATCGCGGCGAGCAGATCGAGCACGGACGCCGTGGTCTGCGGGTCGAGCGCGCTGGTGGCCTCGTCGCACAGCAGGATCTCCGGCCGGTTCGCCAGCGCGCGGGCGATGCCCACGCGCTGCTTCTGGCCGCCGGAGAGCTGCGCGGGGTACTTGCCCGCGTGCTCGATCAGACCCACGCGCTCCAGCAGCTCGCCCACGCGGGCGCGGATCGCTGCCTGACCGCGCTCGCCGGCGAGCCGCAGCGGGAACGCGACGTTGTCCGCCACCGTCTGCGAGGCGAGCAGGTTGAAGTGCTGGAAGATCATGCCGATGCGTCGCCGCTGCGCGCGCAGCGCCGGCTCGTCCAGCGCGGTCATCTCGGTGTCGCCGATCAGGATGCGCCCGCCGCTGGGTCGTTCCAGCAGGTTGATCAGCCGGATCAGGGTGGACTTGCCGGCGCCGGAATGGCCGATGATGCCGAACACCTCGCCATCCAGGATGTCGAGACTGAACGGCTGCAGCGCGGGGATGTCCTTGCCGTCCACGCGGTAGGACTTGTGCACGTCGAGAAAGCGGATCACGGCGGTTCGAGCGGGGGCGGGCGAGTATTCTAGCGGTTCACGGACTTCCATACGGCCATACCGGAGTTTTCGCCATGAGCAGCGTCCACGACTTCAGCGCACGTGACATCGACGGCAGCGAACGCTCGTTGTCGGAATGGCGAGGCAAGACCTTGCTGATCGTCAACGTGGCCTCGAAATGCGGCTTCACGCCGCAATACGCCGGCCTGGAAAAGCTGTGGCGGGACGACCGCGACCGTGGCCTGGTGGTGCTGGGTTTCCCCTGCGACCAGTTCGGCCACCAGGAGCCGGGCGACGAGACGGCGATCCGCGAGTTCTGCGACACCAGCTACGGCGTCACCTTCCCGCTGTTCGCGAAGATCGAGGTGAACGGCGAGCATGCGCATCCGCTGTACCAGTGGCTGAAGCACGAGGGCAAGGGCATCCTCGGCAGCGAGGCGATCAAGTGGAACTTTACCAAGTTCCTGGTCGACGGCCATGGCCAGGTGGTGAAGCGCTACGCGCCCACCGACACCCCGGAGAAGATCGGCAGGGAGCTGGATCGCCTGCTGGCGGACTGAACGGCGTTGCCCTCGTAGGAGCGCACCCTGTGCGCGAAGCTTAGGCACCGATCGGAGCGAAAAGCGTTCGCGCACAGGGTGCGCTCCTGCAGGCGCTTCAGTCGGCGCCGCGCCAGCCGGCCAGCAGTTGCACGATGGCGTCGATGTCGCGGCTTGCGCGGGGTTCGTCGGGGCCGCGCGCGTAGTTGTTGAGCAGGATCGCGAAGGCCAGTTGCCTGCCGCCCGCCGTGGTGACATAGCCGGCGAGGCTGTGCACATGGGTCATGCTGCCGGTCTTTGCCTGCACCTTGTCGGTGGCCGGGCCGTCGCGCATGCGCCATTCCAGCGTGCCGTCCACACCGGCCACCGGCAGCATGCCGCGCAGCGTCGTCGCGTATGGCTGTGCGGTGAGGTATTGCAGCAGCTGCACCATCGCCCCGGGGGTGGCCAGATTGCCGCGTGACAGCCCGCTGCCTTCCTCCAGCAGCACCGACGATGGCGGGATGCCGATGCGTTCCAGCAGCGCCTGCAGCGCGCGCAGTCCCCAGGCTTCGCTGCTGAGGAAGCCGGTGGGGGCGTCGGGCTGGTTCGCCGCCGCGGCCTGCGCGCTGACGCCGTCGATCTGCAACAGGTTTTGCAGGTACAGGTTCTGCGAGCGCTTGAGGCCCTGGGCAAGGATCTCGCTCACCGGCGGCGACAGCACTTCGGCCAGCACCTGCGCGTTCGCGCGCAGCGTGTCGTCGCGCTCCGGCCATACGAGTACGCGCAGCCCGCCGGTCAGCCGCACGCCGTGGCGCGCCAGCGCCGCGCGCAACTCTTCGCCCGCCTGCCGTGCCGGGTCGGGAATGGCCAGTTGGTAGATGCGCGCGGGTGTACCGGCAGCGATACCGCCGAAGGCGTGCAGCAGCGTGCCGCCGGGCGCGCGGTAGAGGTTGATGTCGTCCGGAGTGTGTGGGGGCGCGGTGGTCAGCGTGTCCGCCAGCGGCGGTGCCGCCACGGCGGGCGCGAAGTCCAGCCGCGCGGGTTCGCCGGCTCGCGCCGCCGGCGTCACCGTCAACGCCACGGTGTTCTCGTGCACGCTCAGCGCGGAAGCGGGCGCGGCGAACCAGCCCAGCAGGTCGCTGGTCTCCCAGCCGTTGCCGAGCGGCGGGCCGGAAAAATACGTGGTGTCGGCAATCAGGTCGCCGCGCACCTCGCGGATGCCATGCGCGGCCAGTTGCGCGGCCAGATCATCCGCCCAATCGGGATTCGCGCCGGGCGTGCCCAGCGTGGGGTCGCCCATGCCATACAGCAGCAATGGGCCATCCAACCGACCGTGGCGGATCGTCGCGGCCGAGAGCAGGCGCGTGGGGATGCGATAGCCGGGATCCAGCGTGGCCAGGCTCAGCGCCGCGGTGAACAGCTTGGCGGTGGAGGCGGGCTGGAACAGCTTGCCGGCCTGGTGCGCATACAGCGTGCGGCCACTGTCCAGCGCCATCACGGCGATGCCCCAGTCGGCGGCGGCGTAGCGCGGCTGGCGGATGATCGCATCGATCTGCGCGGTCAGCGCAGTTCGATCAGGCGGTGCACCGGATATCGGTGCAGTGGCTGCCATCGACAGGTCGGCGACCAGCAGAAGGCACAGCAGCAGGACGATTCGGGTTGCGATCCGTTTCATCCGCCGAGTATCGCGCAGACGCGGGCCGCTTTCGGCGGCCAGGCCGGGTGATCTGTTAAACTTGCCTGTTCCCGCCGGTGCGATGCCGGTGCTCTTCCCGTTACCGGAACCCGTCATGCAGATTGCCGCCAACGCCGCCGTTGCCTTCCACTACACCCTCACCGACGACGACGGCCAGGTCGTCGACAGCTCCGCCGGTCGCGAGCCGCTGGCCTACCTGCACGGCCAAGGCCACATCGTGCCGGGTCTGGAGAAGCAGATGGAAGGCCGCCAGGCCGGCGACAAGTTCGACGCCCACGTGGCGGCGGAGGAAGGCTACGGCGTGCGTCACGAGGAACTGGTGCAGGAAGTGCCGCGCGAGGCCTTCCAGGGCGTGGCGGACATCCAGCCCGGCATGCAGTTCCAGGGCCACGGTCCGCAGGGCGTGATCAACGTCACCGTGACCAGGGTCGAGGACGACAAGGTCCACATCGACGGCAACCATCCGCTGGCGGGCAAGGCCCTGCACTTCGCGATCGAGGTGACCGAGGTGCGCGAAGCCACCGAGGAAGAGCTGGCGCACGGCCACGTGCATGGCGCGGGCGGCCACCACCACTGACCGCATGGCGGTGGCTCGCCGCCACCGCGCGACACGACGAGGGCCCGGCAGTGCGCTGCCGGGCCCTTGTCGTCAGAACAGTTTGCGGTAAACCACGAAGCCCGACTTCTCGGCCACCTGGTCGTAGAGCCGCATCGCGGTGGCGTTGGTTTCATGGGTTTGCCAGTACACGCGCGGCGCATGGGCCGCTCTGGCGCATTCGCAGACCTGCTCGATCAGCACACGGCCCACGCCGCAGCCGCGCGCGGCGGCAACGGTGAACAAATCCTGCAGGTAGCAACTCGGCTCGAGCTGGATCGTGCTGCGGTGAAACAGGTAGTGCGCCAGGCCCAGCAGCGAGCCGTCGCGTTCGGCGACCAGCGCATGCACCGGTTCGGCCGGATCGTGGAAGCGGGCCCACGTCGTGCGGGTGATTTCCTCCGGCAGGGCCGTGGGTCCGCTGCGGCCGTAGAACGCGTTGTAGCCGTCCCACAGCGGTTTCCAGGCGGCGTAGTCGGCGGCCGTCGCTGGCCGGATCAGGATCGTGTCGCTCACGGCGGTGCTCGCATGCATGGGCGGGGATGGTCGGCGTGCTCAATACCAGTCGAGCAGCGACACGCCCAGCCCCAGGTAGGTGGCGTTGTGGTTGTAGTCGATCAGGCTTTCGCCGTAGCCCTTGAACAGCTCCATGTAGCCGCGCAGGTTGCCGGCGATGGGGAAGCTCCAGGTGAAGCGCGCGGCGCCGTGGCTGCGGCTGCCGCCACGTAGGGAGTGGCGCAGCATCATGCCGAACTCCTGGCCGTGCCATTCGTGCACGATCTGCATGTCGGCGCGACCGATGTAGTCGCTGATGTCGGGATTGTCGTCGTCGCGACGCGCCTCGGGGATGCGCCACCACGGGCGGAACATCACGGTCCAGCCGTCGCGCTCGAAGCCGACGTCGGCGATCACCCGGTTCCAGCTGCGCGACAGCGGGTTGCCGCGGCCGTTGGACTGATGGTCGACGCCGATGCCGAACAGGCGGCCGTTCCAGCCCAGCACGCGGTAATGCGTGTCGAACACCAGCAGTGCCTCGGGCTCGTAGTTTGTCTCGCGGAACGGGCGCGACGCCTGCGCGTTGTAGACCTGCCAGCGCGAGCTCTGCGTGTAGCCCAGCCACAGGTCGCCGGCATCGCCGAACACACCCTGCCAGACCTTCGTTTTCAGGCTGAGCTGGAACTTGCCCTCGACGTTCTGCAGCTGCTGCGGCGTTTGCACGGTGTTGTCGGGATTCGGGCTGTGCGGCTCGCGGTTCTGGTTGCTGGTGGCGAACAGCGGCATCGCGTACACCGGCCTGTAGCCGCGCAGGTTGAAGGTGCCGAGCTTGCTCTCCGGCGACAGCTCCCAGCGGCTGTCCAGCAGCGACAGCGGCGCGGCCACTTGCGGCTCGGCCGCGGCGACGACGCTGGTCTGGCGGTCGTGCGCGAACATGCCTTCGTTGGTCGTGGCGGGCTGCTCGTTGCGCTTCTGCGCGGCCGGCAGCTGGTCGCGTCCGGTCGCGCGGTCGTAGCAGGCCAGTCGTTGTGCGTCGCTCTCGATCGCGGTGCAGGCGCGGATGTCCATCGGGTCGGGATTCTGCGCATGGCAGACGCCGGCGATGAGACAGCCGGCCAGCAGCAGGATGCGGCGACAAGGCATGGGGACTCCGGCGCATGGGGGCGTGGAATGACCGGAGTCTAGTCGATCGAGCAGTTCGCCTTTCCGTCGACCGTCGCATTGCCGCGATCATGGAAGATCGCATCGGTAAAGCCAAAAAAACGGCCACGTCGTCGACGTGGCCGTTTGCTTGCTTGCCTGGTGCTTTACTGGATCTGCTTCACCCACGCTTCGTACTGCGTCTTGCTGACGCGCTTGCCGTCGTGGCTGGCGTTGAGGAAGTCGTTCGCCAGCGGCGGATAGGCCGCTGCCTGCTCCTCGGTGATCCACTTGCTGTTGCCGGCGAGCTGGCTGAACGGCGGCGGCGTGGCGATCTGCGGCGCGGCAGGCGGCACGCTGCGCACGGTCACGTCGGGCGGTGGCGTCTGCGTGGGAGCCGGCGCCGGCTGCATGGTGTTCTGTGAGGGTGGCGGCGCCTGGCCGGTGATGTCCTGGGCGAAGGAGGCGCCAGCGAAGATCAGGGCGCCGGTGACGAGTGCGGGCAACAACACATTGCGTGCTTTCATGATGATTACTCCATGCCAGAATGTCTGAGGGAGTGCGAGCCTCGCGGGCGGTGAAGGGGATCCGCGTTCCGCGAGGCCTGTGATGGACGCTAGCAGAGGCTGCATAAATGTCGCCGCAACATTCTTGTCGAGCCGGTGTGAAAACGACGTGCCGTTGAACGCAGCTTCAGCGAACACTGCAGCATTGAGCCTGCCGCAGGCGCGCGCGCTGCAGCTGCATGCGCAAGGCCTGCTGCAGGCACCACGACGCAAGCCGCGTCGCGCCGACGTGGTGGCGGCGATCGAGCGCATGCGCCTGTTGCAGATCGATTCCATCCACGTGGTCGCGCGCAGCCCCTACCTGGTGCTGCATGCGCGCCTCGGCGATTACCCGATGGCGTGGCTGGACGAGGCGCTGGCCGATGGCCGCATCGCCGAATGCTGGGCGCACGAGGCCTGTTTCGTCGCCGCGCGCGATCTGGCCACGCATCGTGCCTGGCGCGAGCGCGGCAGCCACTGGGCGCAGCGCCACGCCGAGCGCATGCATCGCGAGCACCGTCCCGCGATGGACGCGCTGCTCGCGCGCATCCGCGAGAGCGGCCCGGTGCTGGCGTCGGATTTCCCGCGCGAGGATCGCGGCGTCTCCGGCTGGTGGGAGTGGAAGCCGGAGAAGCGCTGGCTGGAAGCCTGGTTCGCGCAGGGCGAGTTGATGGTGCCGCGACGCGAGCGCTTCCAGCGCGTGTACGACCTCGCCGAGCGGGTACTGGCGAAACTCGACCCGCCGTTCGCGCCCAGCCTGCTGGATTCGGCGCAGCTGCGCCGGCACTTCATCCTCGACGGCGTGCGCGCGCTGGGCATCGCGCAGGCGCGCTGGATCGCCGACTACTTCCGCCTGAAGCCGACGGTGACCGCGCGCGAGCTGGCGCCGCTGCTGACCGAAGGCGAACTGCTGGAGGTGGCGGTGCGCGGCTGGGACGAGCCGGGCTACGTGCATCGCGTGCATGCCGCGGAACTGGAACGTGCGCGCGGCGGCCGCCTGCGCGCCACGCATACCACGCTGCTGTCGCCGTTCGATCCGCTGGTCTGGGATCGCGCCCGCGCACTGGCGATGTTCGATTTCGATTACCGCATCGAGTGCTACGTGCCGGCGCCGAAGCGACGCTACGGCTATTACGTGCTGCCGATCCTGCATCGCGGCGCGCTGGTCGGCCGGCTGGACGCGAAGGCGCACCGCGACGCGGGCGTGTTCGAGATCAAGGCGCTGTACCTGGAGGATGGCGTGGAGCCGGCGCCGCGGCTGGCGGGCGAGCTGGCTGCCGCGATCGCGCGCACCGCGCGTTGGCACGGCACGCCGCGGATCCGTCTCGCGCGCTGTCGGCCGGCGGCGCTGGCGCCAATGTTGCGGGCCGCGTGGAAGGCGGAGTCCGCCTGAATCAGTGCGTGCCGGGCACCGCAGCCGTCGCGCCGGGCGGACGCCCCGGCGGGCTCTGGCTCAGCTGGCTGGACAGCAGGCGGCAGCGGGCATCCAGATACGGGCGGGTCTGCGGATCGCTGGCGGCCTGCAGCAGGCTGTCGCGCATGGCTTGGTAATGCGCCTGCAACTGGTCGGCCGGGAAGACCGCCGCGGCGCGATGGCCGGCCAGATAACCGGCCAGATAGGCATCGCAGGAAGGCACGCCGGTGACCGTGGCCGGTGCGGGCGGCGCGGTCGGATGCGTCGGCCGGGTGGTGGCGCAGCCGGCCAGCAGCAGACCGGCGCACAGCGTAAGCAATAGGCGGGTGCTCATGCGGGGAGTCCTCGGGGAAGGGCGACACGACATGATATTCGCGCTCCTCGCATCCGGATATCCGCTGCGGTTATCATGTGCGGGCTGAGTTTGCCGGGGTCGCCAAGCACCGGTGACCCGATGCAGCCGATCCGCGATCTGCCTCATCTGTTCACCCCGGGGTTGTTTTCCTTTGCACACCAGTAAGCCGGCCGCCGCATTCGCGGCGGTCGAGTCTCCTTTCATGCAATACCCAGTGGAGTGATTCAATGTCTGATCGTCAGATCGGTACCGTCAAGTGGTTCAACGACGCCAAGGGCTTCGGCTTCATCGCCCGTGACAATGGTCCGGACGTGTTCGTGCATTTCCGCGCGATCTCCGGCAATGGCTTCAAGAGCCTGCAGGAAGGCCAGCAGGTCAGCTTCAAGGTGGTGCAGGGCCAAAAGGGCCTGCAGGCCGACGAAGTGATGCCGGCCTGAGCCAGCGCTCATGCGTCATCCGAAACCGGGCAGCGATGCCCGGTTTTTTGTTTTGAGAAGTGCGGCCATGGATGACCGCCCGTGTGATTCCCGCGATCAGGGATGATCGCAAGGATGTACACCATCCATGGCAAGCCCCCTGCGGGCCATTGCCGTGCGATGCCATGTCGTTCCAGGCGATTTTGTGCCTTGCATCCATGCCGGATGCCCATTTGGGCCATTGCTCACGGCGATTTAGTGTCCGCGGACACTTTCCGGCGATGACGCTTGACATATCGCTTGCATTCGTGAAATTCCGTTATGCTTTGCCCACTGCGTCTGCTTGGCCACGTGCGTGCCCGGTATGGAACCCCTGTCGATTCCATGTCGCTACACCCGACCCCGGCATGCCCAGTAAGTCGTCGGCCCGCGGGGTCGGCTCGTCTCAAGCGTCTGGAATGGATCGGAGTGAGTCATGTCGGATCGTGAAACAGGTACCGTCAAGTGGTTCAACGACGCCAAGGGGTTCGGCTTCATCAGCCGCGAGAACGGCCCCGACGTGTTCGTGCATTTTCGTGCCATCACCGGCACGGGCTTCAAGAGCCTGCAGGAAGGCCAGAAGGTGACGTTCAAGGTGGTGCAGGGCCAGAAGGGCCTGCAGGCCGAAGAAGTCGCTCCGGCTTGATGGCGATGGCGCATGTGGAAAAGGCCGGCGCAAGCCGGCCTTTTTCTTTTGCCTTTGCGATCCCTTGGCTTTGCGATCATCCCTGATCGCGAATATCACACGGGCGGCCATCCATGGCTGGTCTTGCTTTTGCGATCGTCCCTGGTCGCGAGGATCAAATGGGCAGCCATCCATGGCCGGTCTTGCTTTTGCGATCGTCCCTGATCGCGAGGATCAAAGGGCGGCCATCCATGGCTGCATTTTTCGATGAGCATCATGACAACCACCTCGGAACCCACCGTGCTGCCGTTGGCGATGACCGACGGCGCGCGTGCGGAATTGCTGTGCGTGGCGCCGGACGGCGTGCCGCGCGCGGCGGTGTACTGGGTGCCGGCGATGGGCGTGCCGGCGAAGCATTACCTGCCGCTGGCCGCCGCACTGGCGGCGCGGGGCGTGGCGGTGGCGTTGCACGAGTGGCGTGGCATCGGTTCCAGCAGCCTGCGGGCCGGCCGTCGCAGTGACTGGGGCTACCGCGAGCTGCTGGAGATCGACCTGCCTGCCGGCTTGGCCGCGATGCGTGCGCGCTGGCCGCAGGCGCGTCCTTGGCTCGGGGGGCACAGCCTGGGCGGCCAACTGGCCTGCCTGTACGCCGCGCTGCATCCCGACGAGGTGACGGGTCTTGCCCTGGTGGCCAGCGGTGCGCCGTACTGGCGGCGCTTCCGCCGCGGCGCCGTGATCGGCCTGGCCTACGCGTTGGCGCCCGTGCTGGCGACGCTGCTGGGGCATTTGCCCGGTCGTCGTATCGGCTTCGGCGGCAACGAGGCGCGCGGTGTCGCGGCCGACTGGGCGCGCAGCGGCCGTACCGGCCGTTACGCCGCGGCGGGCATGGACACGGATTTCGAGCAGCACCTGGCCGCGCTGGAGCGGCCGGTACTGGCCCTGCGCCTGCGCGACGACTGGCTGGGCCCGGCCGCCTCGCTGGACTGGCTGCTGGGGAAAATGCCGCACGCGCCGCGCCGCCATGAGCTGGTGCTGCCGGACGAACTGGCCGGCCAGCCGGCCGACCACTTCGGCTGGATGAAGGCGCCGGCCGCGGTCGCCGCGCGCCTGGCCGACTGGATCGCGGCGCACGACGCGGTGTTCGTGGCGCCGGCTCGCCCCGCCCCTTGATGCGCGGGCGAGGCGCCTGCACTGTAGGTGTCTCCCTCTCCCGGCCGGACGACCGATGAAATTGTTCGAACCCCTCCCGCAGCGCAGCCTGACGCTGCGCAACCGCATCGTGGTGTCGCCGATGTGCCAGTACTCGGCGATCGACGGCATGCCCGACCACTGGCATCTGGTGCACCTGGGCAGCCGTGCGGTGGGCGGCGCGGCTGCGGTAATCGCCGAGGCTACCGCGGTGTCGGCGCAGGGGCGCATCTCGCCGGGCGACACCGGCATCTGGAACGACATGCAGGCCGCGGCTTGGCGGCAGATCGCCGCCTTCATCGCGGCGCAGGGTGCGGTGCCCGGCGTGCAGCTGGCGCATGCCGGCCGCAAGGCCAGTGCGCACCGGCCCTGGGACGGCGGTGGCGCGCTCACGCCGGCGCAGGGCGCGTGGGCCACGGTGGCGCCGTCGGCGCTGCCGTTCGACGCGGGCTGGCACACGCCGCTGGCGCTGGATGCGGCTGGCATCCGCCAATTGATCGCCGATTTTCGGGCGGCGGCGCAGCGTGCGCTGGCCGCCGGCTTCCAGTTGATCGAGTTGCACGCCGCGCACGGTTATCTGCTGCACCAATTCCTGTCGCCGCTCAGCAACCGGCGCGACGACGGCTACGGCGGCAGCTTCGAGAACCGCACGCGGCTGGCGCGCGAGGTGATCGCCGCAGTGCGCGAGGTATGGCCGGCGGAGTTGCCGCTGTGGCTGCGCATCTCGGCCACGGACTGGGCCGAGGGTGGCTGGGATGTCGAGCAGAGCGTGCGGCTGGCGCGCGAGGTGAAATCGCTGGGCGTGGACCTGGTCGACATTTCCAGCGGCGGCCTGCTGCCGCACGTGAAGGTGCCCGTGGCGCCGGGCTACCAGGTGCCGTTCGCCGCGCAGATCCGCCGTGAAGCGGGCATCGCTACCGGCGCGGTGGGCCTCATCACCGGATCGAAGCAAGCCGCCGACATCGTGGCAAACGACGAGGCCGACGTGGTGCTGATCGCCCGCGAGAGCCTGCGCGATCCGTATTTCCCGCGCCGCGCCGCGCAGGAGCTGGGTGCAGAGCTGCCCGCGCCGGCGCAATATCGACGAGCCTGGTGAGCGAGGAGTACCGATGGATGCGCAACCGATCCTGATCGATGGCCGCCTGCACGATCTCGGCGACGGCTTCACCGTGCGCCGGCTGCTGCCGGTGCTGCAGGCACGCCACGTGGGTCCGTTCGTGTTCTACGACCACATGGGCCCGGTGGATTTCGCGCCGGGCCGCGGCATGGACGTGCGACCGCATCCGCACATCGGCCTCGCCACGGTGACCTGGCTGTTCGAGGGCACGGTCCGCCATCGCGACAGCCTGGGCAGCCTCGCCGACATCCGTCCCGGCGCGGTGAACTGGATGACTGCCGGCAGCGGCATCGTGCATTCCGAGCGCACGCCGCCGGAAGCGCGCGCCGCGGGCCAGCGGCTGCACGGCATCCAGGTGTGGGTGGCGCTGCCGCGCGATCACGCGGAGATCGCGCCGGAGTTCCATCACCACGAGGCCGAGGCCTTGCCGTGCATCCGCCAGCCCGGCGTCGAGCTGGTGCTGATCGTCGGCACCGGCTGGGGCGCGGCCTCGCCGGTGAAGGTGTACGCACCGATGTATTTCGCCGAAGCGCGGCTGGAAGCCGGTGCCGAACTGGCCCTGCCGACGGAGCATGCCGAGCACGGCGTGCACGTGATCGAGGGTGAACTGGCGTGGGGCGAGCTGTCCGTCGCGGCGGGCCGGATGGCGGTGCAGATGGGCGCAGCGGCGCCGTCGTTGCGAGCGAAAGTCGCCAGCCGCGTGATGCTGTTCGGCGGCGCGCCGCTGGATGGCGAACGCCACCTGTGGTGGAACTTCGTCGCCAGCAGCCGCGAGCGCATCGAGCAGGCCAAGGCCGACTGGCGCGAAGGCCGCTTCGGCAAGGTGGCCGGCGACGAACAGGAATTCATTCCGCTGCCGCCCGACTGACGGAGTGCCCATGAGCGAATTCGCCAGCTTCCGCGCGTTCTATCCCTACTACCTCGGCGAGCACAGCCAGCGCCTGTGCCGGCGCTGGCATTTCATCGGCAGCTCGCTGGTGCTGCTGATCCTGCTGCTGGCGATCGCCAGCAATCGCTGGGCCTGGCTGTGGCTGTTGCCGGTGGCCGGCTACGGCTGCGCGTGGATCGGCCACTTCGTCTACGAGAAGAACCGCCCGGCCACCTTCCGCCACCCGCTGTACAGCCTGCTGGGCGATTGGGTGATGTACGCGCAGATGCTGCGTGGGAAGGTCAGTTTCTAGCGGCGCTTTGGTCAATCCCGTTCGCGGCTGAAGCCGCCCCTACGGCGCGGGGTGCAGGAGCGGCTTCAGCCGCGATAGGTGCCTCAGCGGTACTGCTGATGGCAGCTCTGGCAGGTCTCGCCCACCGGCTTCAGCGCCGCGGCCAGTGCCGCACAGCTGGCCGGGGCAGACACGGTGGCCTGCTGCAGGCGCGTCTGCAGCTGGTTCGCGTCGTCGGTGAAGCCTTTGTCGGCAATGCCGAAGGTGGGCAGGATGTCGGTGGCGGTGGACTGCAGGCGCAACAGATGGTGCTGGATCGTCGCCGCGTCGCACTTCTGCGCCTTCATCGCCTGCTTCAGCTCGCCCATGTGGTAGCCCATGGTGTGCATCACCGCCTTGGGCATCGGGTTGCGCGCGGCGAGCGCATTCATCACCTGGGACGTACCGAGCACGCCGATGACCAGGCCGAGCAGGATCAGGAGGGCGGCACGCATCATGGATTCCTTGCGGGAGACGAGCCCGCGAGGATAACCCGGTTCCCTGGGACGGGCGATAGAATGTCCGCTTTGCGCAGCGCGTGTCCCGCGCCACACCATCAGGTTTTCGATGAGCGAATCCGCCTACCCGCACGAACGTTTCGCCGGCGTCGAACGCCTGTACGGCGCCGGCAGCGTGGCGAAGCTGGCGCAGCGCCACGTTTGCGTGGTGGGCGTGGGCGGCGTGGGCTCGTGGGCGGCCGAGGCGCTGGTGCGCAGCGGGGTGGGGCGGCTCACCCTGATCGACGCGGACGAGGTCTGCGTGTCCAACACCAACCGCCAGCTGCACGCGCTGGACGGCGAATACGGCAAGCCCAAGGTGGGCGTGATGGCCGCGCGATTGCTCGCGATCAACCCCGCGCTGCGGCTGGAGGCGATCGAGCGCTTCCTCACCACCGCCACCCTTGACGAGCTGCTGGACCGCGGCTACGACGTGGTGCTGGATGCCTGCGATGCGTTCCGCGTGAAGCTGGAGATGATCGCCTGGTGCCGCCGCCGCAAGCTGCCCATCGTCACCGTGGGTTCGGCCGGCGGTCGCACCGATCCGACGCGGATTCGCGTGCGCGACCTCTCGCGCACCGAGCACGATGCGATGTTCAGCCTGATCCGCAAGAAGCTCCGCGCGGATTTCAATTTTCCGCGCAGCCCGCAACGTTACTTCGGCGTGCCGGCGGTGTACTCGCTGCAGAACGTGCAGTACCCGCAGCCGGACGGCACGGTCTGCGGCACCCGTCCGCCCGGTGGCGACGCGCTGAACCTCGCTTGCGGCGGCGGACTGGGAGCGGCGACGCATGTCACCGGCGCGTTCGCGTTTGCGGCGGTGGGGAAGGTGATGGAGCGATTGCTGCAGGCGGACGACTAGCTGCGCCGGTGCGTCGGGAGCGTCAGCTGCCGGGAACGTCCACGGCATCGACGCCGCCGGCGACCCGGGTCTGGTTGCCGCCCGCCTGCTTGGCACGGTACATGGCGCGATCGGCGGCACGGGCCAACTGCTCGCCGTCCTCGCCATCGGCGGGAAAGATGGCCACGCCGATGCTCGCCGACATGGGGATCGACTGTTCCGCGAGCTGGAAGACCGGGCCGAGCGCCGCGCGGATCCGCTCCGCGATGTCCACGCCGTGGCCGGGCGAGGCCAGCGCATCGAGCAGCACCACGAACTCGTCGCCGCCGATGCGCCCCGCGACGTCGCGCTCGCGCAGGCAGCCGCGGAGGCGGGTGGCGACTTCACACAGCAGCAGGTCGCCGGTGGGGTGGCCGTGGCGATCGTTGACCTGCTTGAAGCCGTCCAGGTCGATGTAGAGCAGCGCCACCTGCGTTTTCCGGCTGGCGGCGCGCGCCAGCGTGGCGTCCAGCTGGCGACCGAACAGGTTGCGGTTGGGCAGGTCGGTCAGGGGGTCGTGCAGGGCGAGATGGTGCAGCCGCGCCTGTGCCTGCTTGCGCTCGATCGCGGTGCTCATCTGGGTGGCGACGAATTGCAGCAGTTCGCTGTCGGCGTCGCTGTAGCCGGCCTTGCCGCGATGCTCGATCACCAGTGCGCCGATCGCGCCGTCTTTCGATTGCAGTGGCACGCCGAGCCAGCGTGTGGCGCCATCCCCCGCCGCAGCGGCCAGTCGCACGGGCTGGCCGCTGCGGATCACCGCGGCGATGCGCGGGTCGGCGGCAAGCGCCTCCGGTTCGGGCACGGCCTCGTGCTCGCCGTACGCCACGCAGGGAAAGCGCAGGCGATTCTCCGTGCGGTCGTGCAGGGCGACGAGGAAGTTCGTCGCGGGCAGGATGCCGCCGATGATCCGGTGCACCTGCTCGAACAGCATGGGCAGGTCCTGTGCGGCATGTGCCGCCTCGGCGACTGCGTGCAACGCCAGCCGCATCGATTCGCCGCGCTTGAACGCGGTGATGTCGCGGGCGACGGCGATCCTCACCCGGTCGGCTTCGGACCAGCGTGCCGACCACATGATGTGCACCACCTCGCCGTCCTTGCGCACGTAGCGGTTCTGGAAATTCGATTCGGGCTTGCCGTCCATGATCGCCGCGGCGGTGCGCAGCGTCACTTCGCGGTCCTCCGGATGCACGAGCTCGATCATCCGCCGGCCGATCACTTCCTCCGGCGCATAGCCGAAGATGCGCTCGAATGCGGCGCTGACGAACACATAGCGCCCCTCGGCGTCGACGACGCAGATGGCGTCCAGCAGGAGATCCAGGATCTTGCCCAGCGGGGTGATTGCAGTCGTTTCCATCGGGTCCGGACGAGTCGCGGCATTCGCGCCGAATCGGCATGCACGCCTTGTGCCATTGCGCGGCGGCGTTCTTGCGTCGCCGCCGGTTCGGCATCCATGCCCCACCGGGCCATCGCCGCGCGGGACGCGCTTCAACGCCTCTGCTTCGTTGCGGGGTATGGCAAGCAGGCGTCCCTGCGACGCCGCCCGTTCGGCATCCATGCCTCACCTGGTGAAATGCGCTGAAGCTGCCACCGGCAGCTTCAAAGCGCGCATTTCACCAACCCATGTAATGCCCGCCGTTGATGGCGAGGTTCGCGCCGGTGATCCAGGCGGCTTCCTCGCCGGTGAGGAAGGCGACGGCGTGGGCGATTTCCTCCGGCTTGCCCAGTCGCCCGACCGGGATCTGCGCCACGATCTTGGCGCGCACGTCCTCGGGCACCGCCATCACCATGTCGGTGCCCACGTAGCCGGGCGAGACGGTGTTGACGGTGATGCCGAACTTCGCGTTCTCCTGCGCCAGCGAGATGGTGAAGCCGTGCATGCCGGCCTTGGCGGCGGCGTAGTTGGCCTGGCCGTACTGGCCCTTCTGGCCGTTGATCGAGCTGATCTGCACGATGCGGCCCCACTTGCGGTGGCGCATGCCGTCGATCACCGGGCGGGTGACGTTGAAGCAGGCGTTGAGGTTGGTGTTCACCACCTCGGTCCACTGCTCGTAGCTCATCTTGTGGAAGGTGGTGTCGCGGGTGATGCCGGCGTTGTTGACGAGGATTTCCACCGGACCGCACTTCGCTTCGATCGCCTGGATCATTGCCGCGCAGGAGGCGGGATCGGCGACGTCGCCGGCGACCATGCACACCTCGATGCCGTCGGCGGCCATGGACTTGCGCCAGGCCTCGGCCTTTTCCGCGTTGCGGTAGTTGGTGGCGACCCGGTGCCCCTGCCGGGCGAGGTAGCGCACGATCGCGCTGCCGATGCCGCCCGTGCCACCCGTGACCAAAGCCGTGCGTTGCGTCATGTCCAGTCTCCTTGGGTTCGCTGCAGGGCGCGCGTCGCGACGGTCGGCGACCGGCGTTGGCCCATGGAGAGGTTTATAACTGCTCAGCCGGCAAAGCAACCACCGCGTTTTGGAACAAGCGCCGGATCGAAGCGCGACAACGCCGCGGCCAGCAGCGTGGGTGCGTCGGCGGCGTCCGCGGGCACCGGCTGGCCGAGGAAGGCCAAGGCGCGGCGCAGCGCCGGCAGCGGATCGGCCGGGTCGACCGGCCAGGCCTGCGCGGACTTGGAGAGCTTGTGCCCCGCGCCGTCCAGCGCCAGCGGCAGGTGCAGGTAGCGGGGCGTGGGCAGGTCCAGCAGTCGCTGCAGGTGGATCTGCCGCGGCGTGGAATCGAGCAGGTCGCAGCCGCGCACCACCTCGGTGATGCCCTGGTGGGCGTCGTCCACCACACAGGCCAGCTGATAGGAGTACAGGCCCTCGACGCGGCGTATCACGAAATCGCCCGCGCTCTCGCGCAGGTTCTGCCGCTGCGGACCCTGCACGATGTCGTCGAAGGCGATCTCGACGTCGGGCGCACGCAGCCGCCAGGCCGGCTCGCGCCGCGGGTCGGGTGGCGCCACGCAGCGGCCGTCGCGATGCAGTTCGCCCATCGCGGCCAGTTCGCTGCGGCTGCACCAGCAGGGGAACACCGCATCGATGGCGCGCAGCCGCGCGAACGCGGCGTCGTACGCGGCCTGGCGTTGCGACTGGTGCAGCACCGGCTCGTCCGCCGTGAAGCCGAACGCGGGCAGGGCGGCGAGGATGGCGGCGGCCGCGCCGGGCACTTCGCGCGGCGGGTCGATGTCCTCCATGCGCAACAGCCAGCGGCCGCCGGCTTCGCGGGCACGCAGCCAGCTACCGAGCGCGGCGACCAGCGAGCCGAAGTGCAGCAATCCGGTGGGCGAGGGGGCGAAGCGGCCGCGGTAGTCCATCCGCGGCAGTCTGCCTGCCCAAGGGGCGACTGGCGAGAGGGCCGGATGCTTGAAACGGGGCGCCGTCGGCCCCACCCAACATCGCACCCTCTTTCTTCAACGTGACTGCCAAAGAGACAGCCATGCGCCGCATCGCACTATTCCTCGGTACCAACATCGCCGTCCTGTTCCTGCTCAGCATCGTCTGCCACCTGCTTGGGGTGGACCAGATGGCTGCCGCCCAGGGTTTCGGCGGCAGCACCGGCCTGCTGATCTACGCCGCGGTGTTCGGCATGGGCGGTGCCTTCATCTCGCTGGCCATGTCCAAGTGGATGGCGAAGATGTCGACTGGCGCCCGGGTGATAGCGCAGCCCGCGAACGAGGCCGAGCGCTGGCTGCTGGATACCGTGCGCCGCCACGCGCAGAACGCCGGCATCGGCATGCCCGAGGTGGCGATCTACGACGCGCCGGAAATGAACGCGTTCGCCACCGGCATGACGAAGAACAGCGCGCTGGTGGCGGTGAGCAGCGGCCTGCTGCAGCAGATGGATCGCGAGCAGGTCGCGGCCGTGCTCGGCCACGAGATCGGCCATGTCGCGAACGGCGACATGGTGACGATGACCCTGATCCAGGGCGTGCTGAACACCCTGGTGATCCTGGCCGCGCGCATCGTGGGCCGGCTGGTGGACAGCTGGATGTCGGGCGGCCGCGACGACAACCGCGGCGGCAGCGGCATCGGTTACTTCGTCACCGTGATGGTGCTGCAACTGGTGTTCGGCCTGTTCGCCTCGATGATCGTGATGGCGTTCTCGCGCTGGCGCGAGTTCCACGCCGATGCCGCTGGTGCGAAACTCGCCGGCCGCGGTGCGATGATCTCCGCGCTGCAGCGGCTGAAGGGCGACCACGGCGAAAACACCTTGCCGAAGACGCTGGCTGCGTTCGGTATCTCCGGCCCGCTGGCCGAAGGCTTCCAGCGCCTGTTCATGAGCCACCCGCCGCTGGACGAGCGCATCGCGGCGCTGCAGAACGCCTCGCCGCATGCTTGACGCTTGAGCCCCTCTCCCGCTTGCGGGAGAGGGGTTGGGGAGAGGGCTCGTTTCGCAGGGATTGCCACGCTCCGCCCGAACCCTCTCCCGCCCCCGGATCAAGTCCGGGGCAGGCTCTTCGGGCACCCTCTCCCGGAGGGAGAGGGGATCAACTCACTACCACTCGGAAGCACCCCGCATGACCGCACCCGCCGAAACCCGCAAGTTCGAAGCCGAAGTCGCCCAGGTGCTGCACCTGGTCACCCACTCGCTGTACTCACACAAGGAGATCTTCCTGCGCGAGCTGATCTCCAACGCCTCCGACGCCTGCGACAAGCTGCGCTTCGAGGCGCTGGGCAAGCCGGAGCTGATGGGCAGCGACAGCGAGCTGCATATCGACGTGAGCTGGGACGAGGCCGCGCGCACCGTGACCGTGCGCGACAACGGCGTCGGCATGACGCGCGACGAGGTGGTGGCGAACATCGGCACCATCGCCAGTTCCGGCACGCGGCGTTTCCTCGAAGCGATGAGCGGCGAGCAGAAGGCCGACGCGCGGCTGATCGGCCAGTTCGGCGTGGGCTTCTATTCCGCCTTCGTGGTGGCCGACAAGGTCACCGTGCTGACCCGCCGCGCCGACGCCCCGGTGGGCGAGGGCGTGAAGTGGGAGAGCGACGGCAAGGGCGAGTACGCGCTGGAGCCGATCGAGTTGGCCGAGCGCGGCACCACCGTGGTCCTGCACCTGAAGGCCGACGAGGACGAGTTCCTCAAGGGCTGGCAGCTGCGTTCGCTGATCACCAAGTATTCCGATCACGTGGCGTTCCCGATCCGCGTGCCGCAGGAGAAGGATGGCAAGCCCACCGGCGAGTGGGAGACCGTCAACGACGCCTCCGCGCTGTGGGCCAAGCCGAAGTCCGAGATTTCCGATGCGGACTACCAGGGCTTCTACAAGTCGCTGGGCCACGATTTCAACGACGCGCTGGCCTGGACGCACAACCGCGTCGAGGGCAGCCAGAGTTTCACCACCTTGCTCTACATTCCGTCGCAGCCGCCATTCGACCTGATGATGGGCGGGCGCGACGAGCGCAAGGGGCTCAAGCTCTACATCAAGCGCGTCTTCATCATGGACGCGGCCGAGGAACTGCTGCCGAACTACCTGCGCTTCGTGCGCGGCGTGGTGGACGCCGACGACCTGCCGCTCAACGTCAGCCGCGAGATCCTGCAGCACAACCGCCAGCTGGAGCGCATCAAGGCGGCCTGCGTGAAGCGCGTGCTGGACCTGATCGAGAAGCTGGCGAAGGACGAGCCGGAGAAGTTCAGCACTTTCATCAAGGCCTTCGGCAACACGCTGAAGGAAGGCATCAGCGAGGATGCGTCGAACCGCGAGCGCATCGCCAAGCTGTTGCGCTTCGCGTCCACGAAGGGCGAGGGCGCGCAGCAGAACGTCTCGCTGGACGACTACATCAGCCGCATGGCGGTGGGCCAGGATGCGATCTGGTACATCACCGCCGACAGCTACGCCGCCGCCGCCGGCAGCCCGCAGCTGGAAGCGTTCCGCGCCAAGGGCATCGAAGTGCTGCTGATGTTCGACCGCATCGACGAATGGATGGTCGGCTATCTCGGTGAATACGAAGGCAAGAAGCTCAGGAACGTGGCCAAGGGCGAGCTGCCGCTGGATGAAGCGGAGAAGAAGCAGCAGGAAGAAGTCGCGAAGGAAGCCGAGCCGCTGCTGAAGAAGCTGAAGGATCTGCTCGGCGAGCGCGTGGGCGACGTCAAGGTGTCCGCCCGTCTCACCGACTCGCCTTCCTGCCTTGCGCTCAGCGACTACGAGATGGCGCCGCACCTCGCGCGCCTGCTGCGCGAAGCCGGCCAGGAACTGCCCGAGAGCAAGCCCACGCTGGAGGTCAACCCGGTCCATCCGCTGCTGAAGCGCGTGGAAACGGAGGCCGACGAAGGCAGGGCAAGGGACCTCGCCAACCTGCTGCTGGAGCAGGCCGAGATCGCCGCCGGCGCCCCGTTGTCCGACCCCGCCGCGTTCGTGCAACGGATGAATCGGGTGCTGTTGGGGACCTGAGTCGTCGCATCGGTAGCCCCGCGCAACGAAAAGGCCCGTCGCTTGCGACGGGCCTTTGATTTCGGCACGGGGATTTACCGGGTGCGGGGCGGCGGATTGGACGCGTTGCCGGGCATGCTTTGCACCGCAGGTGCCGGCGCCATGGCCGGTACCGGCTGGCTGCTCCCCTTGTAGGTTGCCCGGTAACCGTCGTGGTAGTAGTGCTGGACCGGCAGGGACGGACGCATGCCACGGAAGCGCATGCCCTGGCTGGCCAGCGCGAGACGGTCGCCGTCGAGGTGCACCCAGTACCAGGAACCCGGCGGCACCGGCTTGGTCGAGACGTAGGCGAACCAGGCATCGTAGTTGCCGTCGGTGCGTGGCTCGGTGCGTACGGCCATGTTCATGATGAACTGGCTGGGTATCGGCTTGCCGTGCTTGTCGACGGCGGGCTTGCGGATCATCCCGTCGAGGTTCGCGCGCAACAGGCGGTTGAGTTTGGGCGTGAGCTGGTAGGCCGGCGAAGCGCTGGTGACCCTGCCCTGCGCGTTCACCTGCACCAGCACCGGCTCGACCCTGTGGGGGAACTGGTTGAGCGACATCGTATCGTCGGCGATGGCGCCCGTGCTGCCCAGCACTGCCATGGCGGCAACGGCAAGAAATGGGGTGCGCATGATGCTCTCCTTGCGTGTGGGGGTATCCACCCCATACGCCGGTACCGATGAGTTTGTCAATTCAGCATTGCACGCGCCCGCCGGCCAGTGTCGTGCAGCTCTTCACCCGCGGTTGATCGCGTACCGGCGGTGGCGGCCGCGCATGCGGCTGCCCGGGCTCGTGGCGGTCGAAGCGGGGTGGATGGAACGGCGGGTATGGGCGCGATCCGGCCCAGCCGTAGGGCGGGACCAGATAGGTCGGCTGGCTCAGTTCGGCCTGGTAGGTCGCATTCTGCTCGCGCAGCGCGTCGTTCTCGGCTTGCAGTTGCTCGCGCTCGGTGGCCTGCTCGGCCTGCGCCTGCAGTGCGGCGGTCTGCCGGGCCTGCGCGCGGGCCTGTTCGGCCTGCTGCTGCGCGAGTTCGGCCGTCTGTCTGGCCTGTTCGGCGCGGGCTTCCTCCGCGGCCTGGTGGATGGCGAGGCGCTCGCGATAGAGCGCATCCAAATGGTGGGACTTCGCCCAAGCCGCGGCGAGACTGTCCTGACCCAGGCGCAGGTAATAGTCGATGGTTTCGGTGGCGTCAGCCTGGTGCAGCAACTCGCCCTTGCCGGCGGGGCAGGGCCGGTCGGTGTAGGCGACTTGGCCGCCTTGCATGCACTTGTAGATGTCCTGCGCGCCAGCGTCGAACGGGGCCAGGGCCAGCAGCGCAAGCAGCGCGGATGCGAGGGCGGGAAGGCGGTTCATGCCGCCATTCTGCATCGCGCGGATGTTGTCCGGGCGTGACCGGGCATGCCTGGTCGGTTCGGTGGTTCCGGCACGCGGCGACGGGATGGCGCCGGCTGCCGCATCTCAGGTCGAGGGGGTCTGCTTCCGTCGCCGCGGCTTCTGCTCCGCCGACGCCAGCAACTGCTGCAGATAGGCGATGCCTTCCTCCTCGGGAAAGAACGCCACCACGTCGGCGACACTGAGATTGTGGCGGTCGCGCAGGGCGAGGAATTCGTCGCGGGCGCGGGCGAGGCGTTCGGCTTCGGCGGCCTTCTTGCCAAGCGGCTTGGATTTCGGTGCGGGCTTCGGGGCAGGCTCCGGTGCCTGCTTCGGTTCGGGGTTGCCTTGCTCGAGTGCGGCGAGCTCGGCCTGGAACTGGCGGAAGTCGTAGGGCTTGGAACTCATGGTGCTCGCGCGGTTCGGGGTCCCGGCCATTCTCGCATGCCGGCGGCGTCCGCTTCCGGCGGTCGGCCGGATCGCGTCTAATGCGGCGCTGGTCCCCGCGAAATGTCCGCAATGAGTGCCTTGCTGTTGCTGTTCGTCTGTCTGGTGCTGGGCGTGCTGGTGCGCCGCTTGGCGCAGCCGCCGGCCGGCATCGTGCACGGGCTGAACTGGTGGGTGCTCAACATCGCGCTGCCGGCGCTGGTGCTGGAGCTGATTCCGCAGGTGCGGCTCGACGCGCAGCTGTGGTTCCTGGTGGCGGCGATGTGGCTCACCTTCTTCGGCGCCTGGCTGCTGTTCGCGTGGATCGGGCCACGGCTGGTCTGGTCGCGCGGGCGCGTCGGCGCGCTGGTCCTGGTGTGCGGGTTGGGCAACACCTCGTTCATGGGCTATCCGATGCTGCAGGCGCTGCACGGGGAGGCCGGGCTGACGCTGGCCGTGGTGGCCGACCAGCTGGGTTGTTTCCCGCTGCTGGCCTCGGTGGGCGTGGTGGTGGCCTGCCTGTATGCGGGGCGTGATCCCGACCCGCGCCGGATCGCGCGACGCATCGCCACGTTCCCCGCCTTCATCGCGCTGGTGGTCGGCGTCGTCGCGGGCATGCTGGGCGGCTGGCCGGCCGTGCTGGACGGCGTGTTCCATCCGCTGGGCGCCACGCTGACGCCACTGGCGCTGTTCTCCGTGGGGCTGCAGTTCCGTCTGCAGGTGGGCGGGCGTCAACTCGGCGCGGCGGCGTGGGGCCTGGGCTGGAAGCTGCTGCTGGCGCCGGCGCTGTGCTGGGCGCTGGGCGTGGCGGCCGGCGTGGGCGGGCTCACACTCACCGCCGGCGTGCTGCAGGCGGCGATGGCGCCGATGGTCTCGGCCACCATCCTCGCCGACGAGTACGGGCTGGATCCGGAACTGGCGAACACCGTGCTCGGCGCAGGCATCGTGCTGTCGCTGGTGACGGTGCCGCTGGGCAACTGGCTGCTTGGGGCGTGATGGCATCGGCAATGCGGCGACAATGCCATCCATGAATGATCTGCACGACAACCCATCCGCCGAAGTGCGCGTCGACGTGTGGCTGTGGGCCGCGCGCTTCTTCAAGACGCGCAGTCTCGCCAAGCAGGCGATCGACGGCGGCAAGATCGACGTCAACGGCGGCGGCTGCAAGCCGGCCAAGTCGTTGCGCGCGGGCGACAAGCTGAAGATCAGCCGGGGCGAGGAGCGGCTGGAGGTCGAGGTGCTGGCGCTGGCGGACAAGCGCGGCCCGGCCAGCGTGGCGCAGGCGCTGTACCGCGAGAGCGAGGCCAGCCAGCTGGCGCGCGAGGCATCGCGCGAGCAGCGCCGGCTGGTCGGCGCGCAGGCGCCGCGCCAGCGGCCCGACAAGCATGCACGCAGGGAATTGCGTCGGTTGAAGGACCGGCATGAGACGTGATCGACATCTCCCGCACAGGCACTGAGCAGTGCATCGCAGATTGCGCCATGGTTCTGCCCCACCATCCGCAGCAACGACGGGTCGCGCCAAGTCTGCGACTTTCACTGGACAGGGATGGTTTCGGGGAGCCTCACGATGAACGGCATGGGATTCTTCAAGCGGTGGCTGGGCGGTGCCGACGCGTCGGCGCAGCAGTCGGAAGGCCGGCGGCAGGCGCCGCTGGGCACGCGCATGCTGGTGGTGGACGACTCGCCCACGATTTGCGCGGTGCTGGGCCGCATGCTGGAGCAGGACGGCTACGCGGTGCAGAAAGCGGCTGACGGCGAGCGGGCACTGGAGCTGGCGAAGGCCGAGCTGCCCGAACTGATCTTCCTCGACATCGTGCTGCCGGGCATCAACGGTTTCGCGGTGCTGCGCACGCTGCGCCACGACCCGCGCACCGCGCATATTCCGATCGTGATGATCAGCGGCAACCCGCAGGCCACCGAGCAGTTCTACGTGCAGCGCTACGGCGCCGACGACTTCCTGAAGAAGCCGTTCGGCCGCGCCGAAGTGCAGGCCAGCATCGAGGCGCTGGTACGCGCGGGCCGGCTGGCCGCCCGTCCGGTCGAGCCGCCGGTGGTGGCCGTGCCGCCAGTGGTCGAAGTCGTGCACGAAGTGATGACCGGCATGGCGGCCTGAGCCGCCGCCGGAACCTGTTTCGACGCCGACGGCCCGCGATAGCGGGCCGTCGGCTTTTGGCACACCTGCGGGCTCAGGGCTTGAGCCCCAGTGCCTTGGCCACGCCCTCGCCATAGGCCTTGTCGGCCTTGCTGCAGTGCCCGATGTGGCGGCGCTGGATTTCCTCCGGCACGCCCTGCATCGCGCGCGCGGTGTTCTCGAACAGCGCCTTCTTCTGCTTCGCGTTCATCAGCCGGAACAGCGCGCCCGGCTGCGAGTAGTAGTCCTCGTCCACACGGTGGTTCCAGTGGTCGGCCGCGCCTTCGATCGACAGCGGCGGCTCGCGGAAATCCGGCTGCTCCTGCCACTCGCCGTAGCTGTTCGGCTCGTAGGCCAGCGTGCTGCCGTGGTTGCCGTCCACGCGCATCGCGCCGTCGCGGTGGAAGCTGTGGACCGGGCAGCGCGGCGCGTTCACCGGGATCTGGTGGTGGTTCACGCCGAGCCGGTAGCGCTGCGCGTCGCCGTAGGAGAACAGCCGCGCCTGCAGCATCTTGTCCGGCGAGAAGCCGATGCCGGGCACCACCTGGGCCGGGTTGAACGCGCTCTGCTCGACGTCGGCGAAGAAGTTCTCCGGGTTCCTGTTGAGCTCCCACACGCCCACTTCGATCAGCGGGTAGTCCTTGTGCGGCCACACCTTGGTGAGGTCGAACGGGTGGTACGGCACCTTGGACGCATCCTTCTCCGGCATGATCTGCACGCACAGCTTCCACTTCGGGAAGTCGCCGCGCCCGATCGCGTCGAACAGGTCGCGCTGGTGGCTTTCGCGATCCTTGCCGATGATTTTCTCCGCCTCGGCATCCGTGAGGTTCCTGATGCCCTGCTGGCAGACGTGGTGGAACTTCACCCAGTAGCGCTCGTTCTTCGCGTTGATGAAGCTGAAGGTGTGCGAGCCGAAACCGTGCATGTGGCGGTAGCTGGCGGGGATGCCGCGCTCGCTCATCACGATGGTGACCTGGTGCAGCGCCTCGGGCAGCGAGGTCCAGAAATCCCAGTTGTTCTGCGCGCTGCGCAGGTTGGTGCGCGGGTTGCGCTTCACCGCGTGGTTGAGGTCGGGGAACTTCAGCGGGTCGCGGAAGAAGAACACCGGCGTGTTGTTGCCGACCAGGTCCCAGTTGCCTTCCTCGGTGTAGAACTTCAGCGCGAAGCCGCGGATGTCGCGTTCGGCGTCGGCTGCGCCGCGCTCGCCGGCCACGGTGGTGAAGCGGGCGAACAGCTCGGTCTGCTTGCCGACCTTGGAGAAGATCTTCGCGCGCGTGTATTTGGTGATGTCCTTCGTCACGGTGAAGGTGCCGAAGGCGCCCGAACCCTTGGCGTGCATGCGCCGCTCCGGAATCACCTCGCGGTCGAAGTGGGCCAGTTTCTCCAGCAGCCACACGTCCTGCAGCAGGGCCGGGCCGCGCGGACCGGCGGTGAGGGTGTTCTGGTTGTCCGGCACCGGTGCGCCGGCGACGGTGGTGAGGCGGGGTTTGCGGTTCCTGGGCATGGCGGGCTCCGGATGGCGGTGGGTCTGTGGATCGAATCTACGCAGTGGCGACGGCCGTTGGAATTCGCTTGTTTCGATGTGGCCGATAGCGCATGGCTATGGGCGCCGTCCGCGACGCTGGCGGACGCACAGACATGCCATGTCCGCGGTGGACGACAGGTGATGCCGCTGCGCGCGGCGCGGCTCAGTCGATCAGTTCGTGCGCCGTGGCGCGTGCCGCCGCGCGGATTTCCTCGCGGAAGGCGTCGTCCTCGATGGTGCGCGCCAGCACCATGCCGCCCACGCACAGTGCAGCGAGCGCGAGTCCGCGCTGACGCGCGGCCTCCGCGCCGGCGGATGCCTCGGCGCCTTGCGCGAGCATGCCGGCCATGCGTTCCAGCAGTCCGTGGTAGGCACGTTTCACGCCGGTGCCGGCACGCGCCACGTCGGAGGGCAGGGCGATCATCGGGCACTGGCCCTCGACGTCGTCCAGGTGTTCGTGCGAGAGGTAGACGTCGACCATCTGGCGGGCGAACGCGCTGCCGCGGCGCGCGGGATCGAAATCCAGCTGCGGCCAGCGCTCGTGCGGATTGAAGTCCCGGTAGGCCGCCACCGCTTCCACGTACAGGTCTTCCTTGGTCTTGAAGTGGTTGTAGAAGCCGCCGCGGGTGAGGCCGGCGCTGGCCATGATCTCGTCGATCGAGACCTCGGCGAAGCCCTTGCGGTTGAACAGTACGCGGGCGCACTCGACGATGTGCGCGCGGGTCCGCTGCTTGTGCTCGGCGCTGTACGGCATGGCGTTTTCCTCCGGTTCCGGCAAGCGTAGCGCCGACGCTGAATATGTTCTTGAACATATGTAGATGCGGCGCAGACTGCGCTCCACCACCCCCGAGGAGCGTCCCCATGAAGCTGTACTACGCCGAGACCTTCAATCCGCGCAGAGCCTGTGCGGTGGCGAAATACCTGCAATCTCCGGTCGAGTACATACGCGTCGACCTTGCCCACGGCGAGCACCGCCAGCCGCCGTACCTCGCGCTGAATCCGAACGGCAAGGTGCCGCTGCTGGTCGACGGAGCGCTGCGCCTGTGGGAGGCGGACGCGATCATGGTGCATCTGGCGACCCGGGCCGGCTCGGACCTGTGGCCGTCCGTCCCCGCGTTGCAGGTCGAGGCGCTGCGCTGGCTGTCGTGGAACCAGGCGCATTTCTCGCGGCACGGCGGCTCGCTGTACTTCGAGCATCTGATCAAGCCCTGGCTGGGCATGGGCGAAGCCGATGCGGCCGCGGTGGCGGAGGCAGCCAAGTTCTTCCGGCAGTTTGCGGCTGTCCTCGACGCGCATCTGGCCGAACACGAGTGGCTGGTCGGCGGGCGGCTGGGCGTGGCGGATTTCGCAGTCTCCACACCGCTGGGCTGGGCGAAGGAAGCACGGCTTCCGCTGGACGGCTTCGAGCACCTCGCGCGCTGGCACCGGCAATTGCAGGCCCTGCCGGCCTGGCGCGAACCGTTCCCGCAGGCGTCCGCCGCCAGCGCAGTGGCCTGAATCGCCTGCTTGCGTCCGCCCGCGCCGGCACCGAAACTGCGCCGGCGCGGGCGCCTTCGCCGGCGAAGGGGCAGGGGAATGGCCGGTTTCGGTTTGTTGAAGCGCCTGGTGGCCGGCGGCGAGCGCCGCCACAGCGAGCCGCGCGTGCGCGCGGCGACCAGCACCCGGGTGCTGGTGGTGGACGACTCGGCGACGATACGCGCGGTGCTGGGCAAGATGCTCGGCCAGGACGGTTACGAGGTGCTCAAGGCGGCCGACGGCGAGAGCGCGCTGGAACTGGCGCGCAGCGAGCGCCCCGACCTGGTCTTCCTCGACATCGTGCTGCCCGGCCTGTCCGGTTTCACGGTGCTGCGCACGCTGCGCCACGACCCGCTGACCGCGCACATCCCGATCGTGATGATCAGCGGCAACGTGCAGGCCACCGAGCAGTTCTACGTGCAGCGCTACGGCGCCGACGATTTCATGAAGAAGCCGTTTGGTCGCGCCGAGGTGTTCGAGCGCATCCAGCAACTGGTGCTGGCGGGTCGCCTGACGGCGCGCGCGCCGGTCGGGCAGGCCCGGCCGCCGGCCGGCGTGAGCCAGGCCGAATGGGACGCGATTCCCGACATCGCGATGCCGGACGAGGCGCATGTAGCGCAAGAGGCAGCTGCGAAGCTGGACGATTCAACCCGGCAGGTGCAGGGACACCGTCTGCGTGAAGGAAAGGAGTGAGTGCGGAGGAGAGGAAAGTGAGAGAGAGGCCGGGCGCATCGTTTCCCATGCTTCCTCTGTCTGCTCATTTCTCTTCACTCACTTCTCGCTGTCGTGCACAGGGTGCACGGCTGGATCAGCGCAGGCTTTTCAACCGGTACAGCGCCTCCAGCGCCTCGCGCGGCGTCAGCGCGTCGGGATCGATGGCGTCCAGCGCGTGTTCCACCGCCGACGGCGCCGGCGGCGCAAACAATCCCAGTTGCGGCGAAGCATCGGCGGCGGCCACCAGCGCGCCGGCGTGTGCGTGCATGCCGCGTTCGAGTTCCGCCAGCGTGCGCCGCGCGTCGGCGATCACCGGCTTGGGCAGGCCGGCCAGCGCCGCCACCTGCAGGCCGAAGCTGCGATTCGCGGGACCGTCCTTGACCGCATGCATGAACACCAGTTGTTCGCCGTACTCGACGGCATCCAGATGCACGTTGGCGATGCCGGAGTGTTCGGCCGCCAGTTCCGTCAGCTCGAAGTAGTGCGTGGCGAACAGGGTGAACGCGCGGCTCGTCGCAGCGAGATGCACCGCGGCGGCACGCGCCAGCGCGAGGCCGTCGTAGGTGCTGGTGCCGCGGCCCACCTCGTCCATCAGCACCAGGCTGTGCGCAGTGGCGTTGTGCAGGATGTTCGCGGTTTCGCTCATCTCCACCATGAAGGTGGACTGGCCGCGCGAGAGGTCGTCGCCCGCGCCGATGCGGGTGAAGATGCGATCGACCGGGCCGATCACCGTGCGGCTCGCAGGCACGTAGCTGCCGATGTGGGCGAGCAGCACGATCAGCGCGTTCTGCCGCATGTAGGTGCTCTTGCCGCCCATGTTGGGACCGGTGATGACCAGCATGCGGCGGCCGTCGGCTAGCTTCAGGTCGTTCGGCTCGAACGGCTCCTCGCGCACCTTCTCCACCACCGGATGGCGGCCGCGCTCGATGGCAATGCCGGGCTCGTCGGTGAGCTCGGGCGCGCTCCAGTCCAGTGTCTCGGCGCGTTCGGCCAGCGTCGCCAGCACGTCCAGTTCGGCGATGGCGGCCGCGGCCTGTTTCAGCGGTTCGAGTTTTTCGGTGAGCGTGTCGAGCAGCGCCTCGTACAGCGCACGCTCGCGCATCAGCGAGCGTTCCTTCGCGCTGAGCACCTTGTCCTCGAACTGCTTCAGCTCCTCGGTGATGTAGCGCTCGGCGTTCTTGGTGGTCTGCCGGCGCGTGTAGTGCGTGGGCGCCTTGTCCGACTGCGCCTTGGAGATCTCGATGTAGTAGCCGTGCACGCGGTTGTAGCCCACTTTCAGCGTGGAGATGCCGCTGGCGGCCTTCTCGCGCTCCTCCAGTTCCACAAGGTACTGGTCGGCATGGGTGGAGAGGCGGCGCAGTTCGTCGAGCTCCGCGTCGTAGTCGTCGGCGATGACGCCGCCGTCGCGTTGCAGCACGGGCGGCTGCGGCACGATGGCGCGGGCGAGCAGGGCGGCGTTGTCGGCGTGGTCGCCGATGTGTTCGACCAGGGCGTGCAAGAGCGGGCTGAGGCTTACTTGAAGAGTGCGGCCATGGATGGCCGCTTCCTGATTTTCGCGATCAGGGATGATCGCACTGGTACAGAGTGCGCGTGCAAGCTCCGGCGCCGCCAAGAGACCATCGCGCAAGGTGGACAGGTCGCGCGGCCGCGCCGAGCGCAACGCCACGCGGGCGAGGATGCGTTCCAGGTCGCCGATGCCGCGAAGTTGTTCGCGCAACGCTTCGTAACGGCGATTGTCGACCAGCGCGGCGATGGCCTGATGCCGCCCACGCAGCACTTCGCGCGAACGCAGCGGACGGTTGAGCCAGCGCCGCAGCAGACGCGCGCCCATCGGCGTCACGGTTTCGTCCAGCACGCCGAGCACGGTGTGTTCGGTGCGGCCGCTGGGATGCGTGTCCAGTTCCAGGTTGCGGCGGGTGGCGGCATCCAGCGCGATGGTCTCGCTGGCCGCTTCCACCGCCATGCCGCTGAGATGCGGCAGCGCGCTCTTCTGGGTTTCCTCGACGTAGCCGAGCAGGCAGCCGGCGGCACCGATCGCCAGCGGCAGCTTGTCCACGCCGAAGCCACCGAGGTCGCGCGTACCGAAGAAACGGTTCAGCTCGCGCCGCGCCGCATCGCTCTCGAAATGCCACGGCGGCCGCTTGCGCAGGCCTGGCAGGGCGGCGACCAGCTTCGGCCACGCCACGCTTTCGTCCACCAGGGTCTCGGCGGGCTGCAGGCGCGCCAGCTCCGCGGCCAGCGCTTCGGCGTTGGGCACCTCGCTGAGCAGGAAGCGGCCGCTGGACAGGTCCACCCAGGCGAGGCCGTAGCCGTCCTTCGCACCCGCGGCGATCGCCAGCAGCAGGTTGTCGCGGCGTTCCTCCAGCAGCGCGGCGTCGGTCACCGTGCCCGGCGTGACCACGCGCACCACCTTGCGCTCCACGATGCCCTTGGCCAGCGCCGGATCGCCGATCTGCTCGCAGATCGCCACCGATTCGCCCAGCCGTACCAGTTTCGCCAGGTAATTCTCCACCGCGTGGTAGGGCACGCCCGCCATCGGGATCGGCGCACCCGCCGACTGCCCGCGCTGGGTCAGCGTGATGTCGAGCAGCCGCGCCGCCTTGCGCGCGTCGTCGTAGAACAGCTCGTAGAAATCGCCCATGCGGAAGAACAGCAGCACATCCGGGTGCGCCGCCTTGGCGGTGAGGTACTGGCGCATCAGCGGGGTGTGCAGGGAGAGATCGTCGTGACTCATGGACGCCGCGGTCGGGAAAGGGTGGAACGGGCTTGCCGGTCGCGTTACCGTGCCGGTCTCAAGACCGGGAGTCTCGCATGGAGTCGTCGTCCGTTCCTACCGATGCCGAATTGCACGCGCTGGCGCAGGCGGTGGCGGAGGAGACGCTGCGCCAGCGCCTGATGCTGGTCACCGCCGAGTCCTGCACCGGCGGCTGGATCGCCAAGACGCTCACCGACCTGCCTGGCAGCTCGGCCTGGTTCGACGCCGGCGTGGTGACCTACAGCTACGAGGCGAAGCAGGCGCTGCTCGGCGTGGATCCGCGCACGCTGGAACACGTCGGCGCGGTGAGCGAAGAGACGGCGCTGGAGATGGTTTCCGGCGCGCTGGCGCGTTTCGGCGCGGGCGTGGCGGTGGCGGTCACCGGTATCGCCGGTCCCAGCGGCGGCACGCCGGACAAGCCGGTGGGCACGGTATGGATCGCGTGGAAGCGCCGCGGCGGCTACGCCCACGCACAGCTGTTCCATTTCGCCGGCGATCGCGAGGCGGTGCGCCGGCGGACCGTGGCCGCGGCCCTCGCCGGCCTGCGGAAAACCCTGACGGCATGAGGCGCCGCGGGCCGGCTGGCGGGCTTGACCGCTGTGGGATACTTGGGACTCGTCGCTGATCGCAGCCCGTGAGACGCGATCCGGGCATCATGCCTCCCATTCACAGCCCAACCGGAACCAAGACGATGGATGACAACAAGCGCAAGGCGCTCGCCTCCGCCCTCGGCCAGATCGAAAAGCAGTTCGGCAAGGGTGCCGTGATGCGCATGGGCGACCGCGTCAACGAGGCGATCGAGACGGTCTCCACCGGTTCGCTGGGGCTGGACATCGCGCTCGGCGTCGGCGGCCTGCCGCGTGGCCGCGTGGTCGAGATCTACGGCCCGGAGTCGTCCGGCAAGACCACCATGACCTTGCAGGCGATCGCCAACTGCCAGCGCGCCGGCGGTACCGCCGCGTTCGTCGATGCCGAACACGCGCTCGATCCCACCTATGCGGAAAAGCTCGGCGTCAACGTCGACGACCTGCTGGTCTCGCAGCCGGACACTGGTGAACAGGCGCTGGAAATCGCCGACATGCTGGTGCGCTCCGGTGCGGTGGACATGGTCGTGGTCGACTCGGTCGCCGCGCTGACGCCGAAGGCGGAAATCGAAGGCGAGATGGGCGATTCCCACGTCGGCCTGCACGCCCGCCTGATGAGCCAGGCGCTGCGCAAGCTCACCGCCAACATCAAGAAGTCGAACTGCCTGGTGATCTTCATCAACCAGATCCGCATGAAGATCGGCGTGATGTTCGGCAGCCCCGAGACCACCACCGGCGGCAACGCGCTGAAGTTCTACGCCTCGGTGCGCCTGGACATCCGCCGCATCGGCGCGGTGAAGAAGGGCGAGGAAATCATCGGTTCGGAAACCCGTGTCAAGGTGGTGAAGAACAAGGTGGCGCCGCCGTTCCGCCAGGCCGAGTTCGAGATCCTGTACGGCGAGGGCACCTCGCGCGAAGGCGAGATCATCGAGCTGGGCGTGGCGCAGAACCTGATCGACAAGTCCGGCGCCTGGTACAGCTACAAGGGCGACCGCATCGGCCAGGGCAAGGAAAACGTGCGCCAGTTCCTGCGCGACAACCCCGCCATCGCCAACGAGATCGACGCCGAGCTGCGCGCCCGCCTGCTGGTGGGCGGTGCCGGCAAGGCCGCCGCGGCGTCCGAGGAAGCGCTGGAAGAGGCGTGATCGCTCGTCGCTCCATTCCCTCCCTTGTGCGCAGGGGAGGGTTGGGGTGGGGCAGGCCTTCTGCATGAAACGCCGCGACGGCGACTCCGGCAAATCCCGCCCCAGCGCCTACGACAAGGCGTTGGGCCTGCTCGCACGCCGCGAGCAGTCGAAGCGCGAACTGCGCCGCAAACTCGGCCAGGGCGGCTACGCCACCGACGAGGCCGATGAGGCCGTGGTCAGGCTCAGCGAGCAGCACTACCAGGACGACGAACGCTTCGCCGGGATGCTCCTGCGCAACCGCGCCGCCCAGGGCTACGGTCCGGCGCGCATCCGCATGGAATTGAAGACCCACGGCCTGTCCGACGCGGCGATCCGCCAGCTGCTGGACGAGTGCGAGGTGGACTGGAACGTCAGCGCGATGAACCAGTTGCGCCGGCATTACGGCGGCAAGGCCGCCGCGGATCGCGCCGAGCAGGGCAAACGGGCACAATTCCTCCTGCGCCGCGGCTTTGCCGCCGCCACGGTAAGATACGCAACCCACGCCGAAGTGGACGAGGCCGACGAGGAAACTTGATCGCGGCAGCGCTGCGGCGTGTCTCTCATGGACATTGCCGCCACCGCATGAAAACCGCCGACATCCGCTCCGCCTTCCTCGACTTCTTCCGCGCGAAGGGCCACACCATCGTGCCGTCCGCCTCGCTGGTGCCGGCCAGCGACCCGACCCTGTTGTTCACCAACTCGGGCATGGTGCCGTTCAAGAACGTGTTCCTGGGCAGCGAAAAGCTGCCCTACGTGCGCGCGGCCGACGTGCAGCGCTGCCTGCGCGCCGGCGGCAAGCACAACGACCTGGACGCCGTGGGCTACACCGCGCGCCACCACACCTTCTTCGAGATGCTGGGCAACTGGTCGTTCGGCGACTACTTCAAGCGCGAGGCGATCGCCTGGGCGTGGGAGCTGCTCACCGGCGTGTTCAAGCTGCCGGCGGAGAAGCTCTGGGTCACCGTCTACCACACCGACGACGAGGCCTACGACATCTGGCACAAGATCGTGGGCGTGCCGGCCGAGCGCATCGTGCGCATCGGCGACAACAAGGGTGCGCCGTTCGCTTCCGACAACTTCTGGCAGATGGCCGACACCGGCCCCTGCGGTCCCTGCACCGAGATCTTCTACGACCACGGTGCGGAAATCGCCGGCGGCCCGCCCGGCTCGCCGGACGAGGACGGTGACCGCTACATCGAGATCTGGAACCTGGTGTTCATGCAGTTCGACCGTGCGCCCGACGGCACGCTGTCGCCGCTGCCCGCGCCCTGCGTGGACACCGGCATGGGCCTGGAGCGCCTCGCCGCCGTGCTGCAGCACGTGCATTCCAACTACGAGATCGACCTGTTCCAGCACCTCGTCAAGGTGGCGGCCGAGCTCACCGGCACGAAGAACCTCGCCAACCAGTCGCTGCGCGTGATCGCCGACCACGTGCGCGCCTGCTCGTTCCTGATCGTCGATGGCGTGCTGCCGTCCAACGAGGGGCGTGGCTACGTGCTCCGTCGCATCATCCGTCGGGCCCTGCGCCACGGCTGGATGCTCGGCGTACGCGGCGACTTCTTCTGGAAGATGGTGCAGCCGCTGGTCGAGGAAATGGGCGAAGCCTATCCCGAGCTCAAGCAGAAGCAGAGTTTCGTGGAAGACGCGCTGCGCACCGAGGAAGTGCGCTTCGGCGAGACACTGGAACATGGCATGCGCCTGTTCGACGAGGTGGCTGCGAAGTCGGGCAAGACCATCCCTGGCGCGGACGCGTTCCGCCTCTATGACACCTATGGCTTCCCGGTCGACCTCACCGCCGACATCGCGCGCGAGCGCGGGCTCACAGTGGACATGGCCGGCTTCGAGCAGGCGATGAACGAGCAGCGCGAGCGCGCCCGCGCCGCGGGCAAGTTCGAGGCGAAGGGCCAGATGCCGGCCGAGCTTGCCAGCCAGCTCGCGCCCACCGCCTTCCTCGGCTACGAGGCGCTGGCCGCGCGGGGCTGCAAGGTGCTGGGCATCGTGCGCGACGGTCGCGAGGTGCAGCAACTCGGCGAAGGCGAGCAGGGCTACCTGATCCTCGACCGCACGCCGTTCTACGCCGAGTCCGGCGGCCAGGTGGGCGACACCGGCGTGTTGTCGAACGGCACGGGCCGCTTCGCCGTGGCCGACACGCTGAAGATGGGCGGCGTGTTCTTCGGCCATGCCGGCAGCTGGCATGGCGCGCAGCCGCTCAAGACCGGCGACGTGGTGGATGCGCAGGTCGACGTCACGCGTCGCCAGGCCATCGTGCTGAACCACTCCGCCACCCACCTGCTGCACGCCGCGCTGCGCAAGGTGCTGGGCACCCACGTCACCCAGAAGGGTTCGCTGGTGGCGCCCGAGCGCCTGCGTTTCGACTTCGCCCACCACAAGCCGGTGAGTCGCGAGGAGCTGGCCGAGGTCGAGGCACTGGTCAACGCCGAAGTACGCCGCAACGCGGATGCCGAAGTGCGCCACATGGCCTACGACGACGCGATCGCCTTCGGCGCGATGGCGCTGTTCGGCGAGAAGTACGGCGACGAAGTGCGCGTGCTGAAGATGGGCGATTTCTCGACGGAACTCTGCGGCGGCACCCACGTGGGTCGCACCGGCGACATCGGACTGTTCAAGATCGTCGCCGAATCCGGCGTGGCCTCCGGCGTGCGCCGCATCGAGGCGGTCACCGGCGCCGGCGCGCTGGCCTTCGTGGCGGACGAGGAACGTCGTCTGGGCGAACTGTCGCAGCTGCTTTCCAGCAGCGGCGACGACGCGATCGACAAGCTGCGCCAGCTGTTCGACAAGCAGAAGAAGCTGGAGCGTGAACTGGAATCGTTGCGCGCGAAGGCCGCCGGCAGCGCCACCGCCGAACTGGCCGGCAACGCGCACGAAGTGGACGGCATCAAGGTGGTCGCCGCGCGCCTGGAAGGGTTGGACGCCAAGGCCTTGCGCGACAGCGTGGACCAGCTCAAGCAGCAACTGGGCGACTGCGTGATCCTGCTGGCGGGTGCGGCCGACGGTCGCGTGTCGTTGATCGCCGGCGTGCACGGTCGCGCGCTGGGCCGCGTCAAGGCGGGCGACGTGGTCTCGCACGTGGCGAAGCAGATCGATGGCAAGGGCGGCGGCCGCCCCGACATGGCGCAGGGCGGTGGTGTGGATGCGCCCGAGCTGTCGACAATCCTGGCTGGCTTGCCGTCGTGGGCAGCCGGCCAGCTGTCGGCCCGAACCTGACGTCAACCACAATCCCTGCCACAGGTCATGCCTGTGCGCATTGCACCGGTGATGGTTGCTCGCTAGTATCGCCCGAATACCGATCGGCGCCTGCCGCGCACGGCCAACCGGTTGTCGCGACAGGTAGCTGGATGGAGAGCCGGGAAGGCGGTAGGGCCTTCGACGGGTCGATCGTCGAACCGCGGTGATGGACGCTCAGGGGTGAGGCACCATCTTCGCGGTCTGGAACCAGGAATTAATGGAGTAGTAACCATGTTGATTCTGACCCGCAGGGTTGGCGAAACCCTGATGATCGGCGACGAGGTGACCGTCACCGTTCTGGGCGTGAAAGGCAATCAGGTGCGCATCGGCATCAATGCGCCGAAGAACGTCGCCGTGCATCGCGAAGAGATCTATCAGCGCATCAAGGGCGAGCACGAAGCAGGCGGTGGTCCCGCCTCCGGCGGCGACGAGCACTGATCGCGGCATCCGGGCTTTACCTCAAGCCGGTCGGCGGTTATCCTTGCCGACCCTGCCGCAGCACCACAAACCCGGAGAGATGCCCGAGTGGCCGAAGGGGCTCCCCTGCTAAGGGAGTATAGGGTCAAAAGCCTTATCGAGGGTTCGAATCCCTCTCTCTCCGCCAGATACGCAAAACGCCCCCTCGTGGGGCGTTTTGCGTATCTGGCGAAGAGACGAGGTGTGGACGAAACCTCTCGGGTTCGACCGATTCGCCGGGAGCGAATCGGGACAGCCGAAGGCTGGCCCCGTAGCGCGCAGCGCGAAGGGGTGAGCCCCATGGATGGGGCGAACAATCCCTCGCGCCACGCCAACGTGACGCTGATCGAAGCGCGCCCCCTCGTGGGGCGTTTTGCGTATCTGGCGGAGAGAGAGGTGTGGACGAAACCTCCGGTGATTCGGCGCAGCTTGCTGCTGCGGCACCCGCGCCACTTCCGGTAGCGGGAGCAGCATCGGTCTGTCTTCACCCCTCCCTCAGGTGATCAATGCCCGTCCTCGTCGCTCTCCTGGCCCAGCCTCACCCAGTCGACGGCTTCGAGCACATAGGGAGCGAACAGGAAGTCCCGGATCCGGGTGATCCGGTTTTCCGCCCAGTCGATCAGGACAAAATGCGCGGGACTCTCCATCGGGACGGTGCTGTCGAAGACCAGCATCGCCGGCTGCCCTTCGACCGCACCGAGGGCGAACCGCCATTTCGTCACTTCCGCGTAGCGCGTGAAATAGGGAACGATCTTGTCGCGCCCGTCCAGTTGCAGCCGGTTCACCAGGTCGAGCTTCACGTCGTCGGCGAGCATGGCGCGGATCGCATCGAAATCGCCGCTCTGGAACAGGTCCACATAGGCGGCGATCTTCCGCCGGGCTGCGTCGGGCATCAGCGGCAGCCGGGCGTCTTCGGGTGCCTGCGCGAGTCGGCGCAGCGCGGCGCGCCCGCGCTGCAGCGCCGACTTGGCCGCCGCCGGAGAGCACTCGGCGATGCCTGCGATCTCGTCGATCGAATGACCCAGGACGTCCTTGAGGATCACCGCGCAGCGCTGGAGCTCGGGCAGCCGCAGGAACGTCTGGAAGCTGATCGCGACGATGTCCGCCTCGGGCATCGGCGCGGCCTCGATGTCCTCGGTGAGCGGAACGACCGTGCCCCGGGACCGGACGCGCAGGAAATCGAGACTCGCGTTGTGGGCGATGCGGAACAGCCAGCCTTCGAGATGGTCCACCCCGGCGCCCTGGGCGCGCGCGTACAGGGCCTTGACGAGGACGTCCTGCAGGATGTCCTCGCCATCGATCGCCGATCCGGTCATGCGCGCGCAGTAGCGATGGAGGCGCGGCCGCAGCGCTGTCAGGCGATCCTCGAATTCGTCCGTGCTCATGTCGGAACCTGCTGCGCTGGTGTGCCCCGGCGGGCCAGGGATGGGATGCCGGCGAGTATTCGCGCGAGGGCGGCCGGTTGCGACAGGAAGGGAGAGTGGCTGCTCTCCAGCGTGTGGGGAGTCGTCTTGCCGCCGATGGCGGCGTCCATCGCCGCCATCATGTGATCCTGGCCGGCCAGGGGAATGGCGCAATCCTGCGTGCAGCGGATGTAATGGCGCGGCACCGTGCCGAATCGGCCCTGGGTGACTGCCGATGGCGCCAGCGCGCCAGCGTTTGATTCGTCGCAATGGAGCTGCGATGCGGCGTGCGTGAAATCGGCTTCGGGCACATCGTGGTAGAACGAGGCCTTGAGCAGCGACCGGTAGGCGTGGTCGGTCGACCCCGGGTGAATCCGGGTGGCGCCGATGATGGCGGGGTTGCCCACGAACAGCCGGGGCGCCAGTGCCGAGGACAGCGTTTCGTGCCGGAGCATTTCGAGCAGCGTCATGCCGGTCGGCACCATGAACCCGGCGAGATACACGACCGCATGCAGCAGTGTCGGCACCTGCTCGGCCACCGCCGAAATCGTCATGCCGCCGGCCGAATGCCCGACCAGGACAACCCGGCCCCGCGAGGCAGCCTCCTTCACCAGTGCGACGACCGCCTGCGTCCGCTGGTCTTGCGTCACGTCGGCGCTGGGCGACGGCTCGGTGGCGAATGCGACGGGGTCGAACGGCACGCGATCAAGCGGTGCCGGCGCAGTCGCATGAACCCCGGCGCCGGGGAGATCCAGCGTCATGGCCTCGAAGCCGCCGGCTTCGAGCAGGGGTGTGACGCGGTTCCACGTTGAACGGTTGTGCCAACCGCCGTGGACCAGGACAAAGACCGTCTTGCTTGCTGACATGGATGGGCTCTCTTGGTGTGCTGCCATCGTAGGCCGGGTCAAACGTCCCGGTTGGCGAACAGGAACATCTGGACGCCCGAGTCATCCGGCGCGAAAAGCCGGCGGTCCGCCCCGGCCGCTCGTCCCTCGGGGCTTGCGAACGCCTTTTCGATCGCCGCGAGGTCGTCGAAATGCAGCGTGCCGATCCGATGGATGCCGGCGGCGCCCACCGGGGTCGCGATGGGGCCATCGCTCACCTCGTATTTCCTGAGGCCGGGAATCTTCCAGGCGAGAGGCACGTGGATGTCAAAGTAATGCCGGTCGAATGCCTCGCTGTCCTTCGGTGTACGGTAGATCACCAACATCCGGGCCATGGCGGTTCTCCTCGTGGGTTTGCGTGGCGCAGGTTCTGGACGGAGTGTCATCAACGGGCTTCGCGCGCCACCGTCGAGCCCATGACCGAATCAAGGCTTGCCAGCTCGGCGATTTTCGGGAAGCAGGCTTTCATGCGCGGATCGTTGCGCATCGCCTCGACGGCGGCGGGATTTTCCCACTCGGAATAGATGACGACGCCGGCGCCATCCGTGGCCGCGATCAGCCGGGTCTTCCTCCAGCCGTGGAGCGTGCGGACCACGCTGTCGATGTTCTGCTTCAGGAGCGCGACCAGCGCATCCTGCTTGCCGGGTTCGACCTTCAGCAGGTTGATCAGGACGACGGACTCGTCGGACATGGCATGCCTCCTTCTGTTCGGGACATGCCAAGGACGATCCGGCAGGTGGAAACGGATCGCGGCGCGGAAGATTTTTTCGAGGCCCGGCTTCGCCCGTCATCTCGCGGCCAGGCCCGGTGCGGTCGCGCATGCGTGCGGCGCGGAGGTCGGATACAAAAAAAGCCGCGGCATCGCTGCCGCGGCTTTCCCGTTCAACCGGGCGCAATTACCAGATCTTCACCCGCTTCTCCCCATCCCGCACCATCGCGTCGCCGCCCTTGCACTGGAACGCCTCGGCGAACGCGGGCATGTTGGACGGCGCGCCGATCGCGCGGAATTGCGCGGGGGCGTGCGGGTCGGTGTTGAGCAGGGTGAGCTGGGCTTCGGGACGGATGCTGCCGCGCCACACGCGCGCCCAGTTGAGGAAGAAGCGCTGATCCTGGGTGTAGCCGTCGATCTTGGCCTTCGCCTCGGCGGGATTCTTCGCCAGCGCCATCTGCAGCGCGTCGTAGGCCACGTTGAGGCCGGCCAAGTCGCCGATGTTCTCGCCCATGGTGAGGCGGCCGTTGACGTGCTTGCCGGGCAGCGCCTCGTAGCCGTCGAACTGGGCGGCGAGCTTGTCGGCGCGTGCGTCGAAGGCCTTGCGGTCGGCGTCGGTCCACCAGTTCGCGTTGTTGCCCTTGGCGTCGAACTTGCTGCCCTGGTCGTCGTAGCCGTGGCCCATTTCGTGGCCGATCACCGCGCCGATGCCGCCGTAGTTCAGGGCGTCGTCGGCCTTGGCGTCGAAGAACGGGCTCTGCAGGATCGCGGCGGGGAACACGATCTCGTTCTTCTGCGGGCTGTAGTAGGCGTTCACCGTCTGCGGGGTCATGCCCCATTCGTTGCGGTCCACCGGCTTGCCGATCTTGCCCACCATGTAGTCGTAGTTGAACTTGCGCGCGGCCTGCACGTTCGCGTAGTAGTCGCCGGGCTTGAGGGTGAGGCCGCTCCAGTCGCGCCACTTGTCCGGATAGCCGATCTTGGGCGTGAAGCTGGCCCATTTCTCCAGCGCCTTCTGCCTGGTGGCGGGGCTCATCCAGTCGAGCTTCTCGATGCGCGCCTTGTAGGCGGCGCTGAGGTTCGCCACCAGCTCCTGCGCGCGCTGCTTGGAGTTGGCGGGGAAGTGGTCGGCCACGTACAGCTCGCCCAGCGCCATGCCCATGCTGCCGTTGACGGTACCGAGCACGCGCTTCCAGCGCGCCTGCATCGCCTGCTGGCCGTTCAGCGTCTTCTCGTTGAACGCGTAGTCTTCCTGCTGGAACGGCTTGGAGAGGTAGGGCGCGGCACCGTCGATGGCGTGGAAACGCAGGTAGGCCTGCCACTCGGCCACCGGTGTCCCGGCCAGCATCTGGTCGAATTCGGCGAAGAACTTCGGCTGCGACAGCGAGAAGCCGTCGCCCACGTTCGCACCCTGCGCCTTGAAGAACGCGGCCCAGTCGAAGTGCGGAGTGACCTGGTCGGCTTCGGCGAGGCTGACGTAGTGGTAGCGGTTCTCCGGCTTGCGCATCTCGGTGGGCACCAGCGAGGCGGCGGCGAGTTTCGTCTCGAACGCCAGCACGGATTTGGCTTGCGCCTGCGCGGCGGCGGCCGGCGTACCGGTCAGCTCGAACAGCTTCGCGATGTGCGCCACGTAGGCGCTGCGGATCTTCGCGAAGTCGGGCTTGCTGTAGTAGTCGGGCGTGGGCAGGCCGAGGCCGCCCTGGCCGGCGTAGGCGATCTCGCGGTTGGAATCCTTGAAGTCGCCGTTGCCGTAGAAGCGGAACGCCACCGGGCGGCCTTGCGCGTAGCTGTCGCGGATGTAGGCGGCGATGCCGGCGCTGTCCTTGAGGCCGGCGACGCGCGCCAGCACCGGCTTGATCGGCGCGTAGCCGGCCTTGTCGATCGCCGCCTCGTCCATGCCCGAGGCGTACAGCCAGCCGATCTTCTGCTCGATCGAACCGGGCTTGGCCTGCGCGACGTGCTTGGCCGCCTGCTCAACGATCGAGTGCTGGATGTCCAGGCTGTCCTCGCGCAGCGCGTCGAACGAGCCCCAGCGCGTGCGGTCGGCGGGAATCGGGTGCGCGGCCACCCATTTCGCGTTGACGAAGCCGTTGAAGTCCTGGCAGGCGTTGATCTTGGTGTCCAGCTCGCGGATGTCGAACGAAGTGGCGGGCGCGGCGATCGCGCCGGTGGTGAGCGACAGGGCGACGGCCAGTGCCAGCGGCTTCGTGTAGCGATGGGTCATGCAGGTGATCCTCGGAGCGTTGCGGTGCCGCGCGATGCACGGATGAAAGAATTTGCGAAACCGCAGGCTAGGGCAAATCCGCAGGGCAGGCCACAGTGACTTAGGTCATGGATGCGCCGGCGCATGGCGGCGACGATGGACCGGTCGCCAGCGTCGGCGACAGCCCCTAACATGCGCGCATGAACGAATCCGTCCCCACTGTTTTCCGCCCGGCCACCACGGCCGACGTCCCCGCCATCGTGGCCCTGGTCGAATCCGCCTATCGTGGCGATTCCGGCCGCCGCGGCTGGACCACCGAATCCGACCTGCTGGACGGCCAGCGCACCGATGCCGCCGGTGTTGCGGCGCTGCTGGACCAGCCCCACGGCATGGTGCTGCTGGCCGAGCGCGACGGCGTGCTGCTGGCCAGCTGCCACATCGAGCGGCACGACGATTCCGGCTACTTCGGCATGTTCGCGGTCGATCCCGCGCAGCAGGGCGGCGGACTCGGCAAGGCCGTGCTGGCCGAGGCCGAGCGCATCGCGCGCGAGTCGTGGCAGTGCCGCGCGATGCACATGACGGTGATCGTGCAGCGCGCGGAGCTGATCGCCTGGTACGAGCGCCGCGGCTATCGCCGCACCGGCGAGTACCAGCCGTTCCCCTACGGCGATGCGCGTTTCGGCATCCCGCGCCGCGACGACCTGCGCTTCGAGGTGCTGCGCAAGGAGTTCGCCGGGGTGCCGGCATGACCCTGGTGGATGAGGGTTGGGTGCGCGTGGGCACGCGCAGCGAATTGCTGCCGGGCGAGTTCAAGGTGGTGTTCGACGGCGACACGCCGATCGCGGTCTACAACCTCGGCGGCGACTTGTACGCGATCGAGGATGTGTGCACCCACGACGGCGGCGACCTCGCCGGCGGCGAGGTGTTCGGTTTCGAGGTGGAATGCCCGCGCCACGGCGCGCGCTTCGACTTGAGGTCCGGCGCGGTGACACGCCCGCCCGCGGTGGAGCCGGTGAGCTGCTTCCCGGTGCGCGAGGAAGCCGGCGCGATCTGGACGCGCGACGACCGCTAGAAGTGGTAGACGAAGGACAGCGATTCGGTGAACTGGCTGCGTGAGCCGTACTGGCGCACCAGCGGGCTGGCGGCGGCATCGCCGAGCAGGCAGCCGTATGCCAGCGATGCAGCCAGCCCGGTGTGCTGGCTGGTGGGCAGGAACAGGTCGTACTCCAGTGCCGCGAGCTCGCCGCCCGTGTCCGGTTGCCACACCGGCACGCCCAGCGCCTGCGCCGAAACCGGCGTGATGCCGAAGAAGCGCTGCATCGCGCCACCGTTCATGGCCTGCCAGCGCAGCTGCAGCGACTGCTCCACGAGACCGATCTTGGGCGGATCCCATTCCGCGTACAGCTCCAGGTAGGCGCCCGCGCCGTTGATGTCGTGGCTGAGGCGCATGCCGGCGTCGAGCTGCTTGCTGAAGTCCCATTCCAGATAGCCGCCGCCGGTGGCGCGCGGCGCCAGCGTGGGAATCTTGCCGGCCAGCCGGCCGAGGTCGTCGTGGTCGCGGCCCCACTGGTAGTCGCCGTACAGGCCGCCGTGCAGGTGCGTGCCGCGGATCAGGTCGTACTGCAGGCCGTCCTCGGTGGACAGGCTGAAACCGTATTGCGGCAGCTCGATGTCCACGAACGGGATCGGGTCGCTGCGGTGCGTGCGCGCGCCGGCCCAGCTCGGCATGCGCTGCACGCCGGCACCGATCGCCAGCGTCGACGTGTCGGCGGAGTCGGCCATTGCGCCGAATGGCAGCGCGAGGCACAGCAGGGCAGGCAGCAGGCGGGAGCGGGCGACGGACATTGGGGCAGTAGCGATGGGGAGCCGGATCAGCTTAACGGCCATACGCGCGTCCGGTTGTCAGCGATCACATTTCCGCTCAGCGGCGGTTCGGCTCGCGATCAGGGACCAGTCGTGGGAAAGGGCGCCGAAAGGCAGCCTGCCTACCGTGCCACTCATCATTGTTGCGAGCGTGCCCCCGATGCCCGTTTCCGGCTGGACCATCCTGTGCGACTTCGACGGCACCATCTCCGTCGAGGACGTGATCGACTCGCTGCTCGACCGCTTCGGCCGGCCGGGCTGGGAAGTGCTGGAGCAGGACTGGCGCGCCGGCCGCATCGGTTCGCGCGAGTGCATGGCCGGCCAGGTCGAGCTGCTGCAGATGACCCGCGCCGAGCTGGACGAGCACCTGCGCGAGCTGTGGATCGATCACGCCTTCCCGGGCTTCGTGGCGAAGGCGCGCGAGCTGAATGTGCCGATCCGCATCGTCAGCGACGGCCTCGATTACGCGATCCACCAGATCCTCGGCCGCTACGGCCTGGACGACCTGCCGCTGGCCGCGAACCACCTTGCGCCCGCCACGCCGCCGAAACAGTGGCAGCTCACCTCGCCGTTCCAGGCCGAGGGCTGCCGCAGCGGCACCTGCAAGTGCGCCTGCGTGGCGCAGGCCCGCACCACGGGCGGCAAGACCCTGCTGATCGGCGACGGCGCCTCGGATTTCTGCGCGGCCGACCGCGTGGATTTCGTATTCGCCAAGCACCGCCTGATCGAGCATTGCCGCGCCGCCGGCATCCCGTACATGCCGATCACCGGCTTCGAGGACGCGCTGGAATACCTGCCGCGCCTGCTCGACGGTACGCTGGCGCAGCACGCGCGCTATCACGAAGCGGCGGCGGCCTGAGCGGCCGCTTCTTCGCTTTATCCGCAACACCCTCCGTCACCGCTCCCCCGGATCGATACCCATGAACATCGACAAGAACGCCGTCGGTTTCATCGACGACGCGCAACTGCTCGCCGACGAGGCCAAGTACAGCTCCTTCGGCGATACCGTGCATTACGTGGACCCGCCGAAGATCTTCCGCCACGGCGAAGGCAGCTACATGTTCGACACGGCCGGCACGCCGTTCCTCGACCTGCAGATGTGGTACTCCGCGGTCAACTTCGGCTACGGCAACAAGCGCCTCAACGACGCGCTGAAGAAGCAGATCGACGTGCTGCCGCAGGTGGCCAGCCAGTACCTGCACCAGACCCGCATCGAGCTGGCCAAGACCATCGCGCTGGACGCGAAGAAGAAGTTCGGCCTCGACGGTCGCGTGCACTTCAACGTGGGTGGTGCGCAGGCGATCGAGGATTCGCTGAAGATCGTGCGCAACGCCTGCAACGGCAAGAGCCTGATGTTCGCGTTCGAGGGCGGCTACCACGGCCGCACGCTGGGCGCTTCGTCCATCACCTCCAGCTACCGCTACCGCCGCCGCTTCGGCCACTTCGGCGAGCGCGCGATGTTCCTGCCGTTCCCGTATCCGTTCCGCCGCCCCAAAGGCATGACGCCGGAAGAGTATTCCGACAGCTGCGTGCGCCAGTTCGAGCGCCTGTTCGAGACCGAATACAACGGCGTGTGGGATCCCAAGACGAACCAGTGCGAATACGCCGCGTTCTACGTCGAGCCGATCCAGGGCACCGGCGGCTACGTGCTGCCGCCGATGGGTTTCTTCAAGGGCTTGAAAAAGGTGCTCGACAAGTACGGCATCCTGATGGTGTCCGACGAAATCCAGATGGGTTTCTGGCGCACCGGCAAGCTGTGGTCGATCGAGAATTTCGGCGTGACGCCGGACATCGTGGTGTTCGGCAAGGCGCTGACCAACGGCCTGAACCCGCTGTCCGGCCTGTGGGCGCGCGAGGAGCTGATCAACCCGACCGTGTTCCCGCCAGGCTCCACCCACTCGACGTTCAACTCCAACCCGCTGGGCACCTCGCTGGGCCTGGAAGTCATCAAGATGGGTTACGAGCTGGACTACGAGACCACCGTGCCGAAGAAGGGCGCGCACTTCCTCGACGGCCTGCGCGACCTGCAGAAGAAGCACAAGGAAATCGGCGACGTGGATGGTCTGGGCCTGGCGCTGCGCGCCGAGATCTGCACCGACGACGGCTTCACCCCGAACAAGGCCCTGCTCGACAAGATGGTCGACATCGGCCTCGCCGGCGACCTGGAGCACAACGGCAAGAAGATCGGCCTCGTGCTCGACGTGGGCGGCTGGTACAAGAACGTGATCACCTTCGCGCCCTCGCTGGACATCACGCACGAGGAGATCGATCTGGCGATCGCGCTGCTGGATCAGCTGCTGACGAAGGCCAAGAAGGGCTGATAGCTGGCCACGCGTTGCAAACGAACGGCCCGGCGGGAAACCGCCGGGCCCTTTGCTTTTCTCCCTCTCCCCTCCGGGGAAAGGGTTGGGGTGAGGGGTCGGTGCTCGCGACGAACTCGATTTCCCCTCGCCCGGTTGCGGGAGAGGGGTAGGGGAGAGGGGCTTTTGCTCTCGTGTATTTCGCAAGCGATAAAGCGGTTTCGTGCGCCTGCCGGCGCCCGAGCTACTTTTCTCTTGCGTGAGGGCTAGGTCGTACGCGGTATCAGTAGATCTTCAGAAAGCTTGCCACGGCGAAGGAAAATTCTTTGAGCCTCGCGCGCGCGGTCGACGAAAACACTCCACTCTGGCTTCTCAAAAGCATCGGAATCGCGAGCAATGTCTTGCTCTGTTACAGAGCAGAGCAGGTCCCATGCCACATCAAGAGCACTCAAAGCGTGGATTTCTTCTGTCGTATAGACGGGTGCTGGAAAGTTCGTTTCGCAAATAGGACGAGTGATGAAATCTTCCCATTGGTTGAGCAACTCATTCATGCCGAGCCTCGGCTCCGGTTCGTCCGCGTACTCACATACCCACCCAACGTACTCGATGAGGTGGTTGCGGATGTGTTGTTCGACGAGCCGACTATCCATAGTGAACCACCCCAGTGCCCGTTGATTCGCTCGTGATGTAAGGGTTTAACACTTGGCGGGCCCGTATCAGAAATGGTGCCGGGAACAAATAGTCACATATGGTGGCGTTGCGCTGAAGGTAGTACCGATTCGCGCAATGCTTCTGGCGCGCAGGATACGCGCCCGCTTCTCCGGGCCCCTCGGCGACGGTGAGACGGGGACGATCAGGCCGCGCAGCGGGCGTTGCCATGGATGGCAACGCCTTTTCGCGCGTGCAGGAGCCCGCTCGAAAAGCCCGGCCACGGCTCACGGACTTTCCGGCCATGGATGGACGGAAAGCGGCGCCGCGGGGTGTCGTTTCCTCTTGGTTACTTCTACTTGACTCCGGGCATCCTGCCCTCCGCCCTTCGGGCCAGCTTCGCTGTTCGCCACCGCTCCTGCGGTGGCGTGGACAAGCAAAGGAGAAGTAACTCGGGCGCCGGCAGGCGCACGAAACCGCTTTATTGCTGGCGATGACGCAGAGGCGAAGCCCTCTCCCCAACCCTCTCCCGCAAGCGGGCGAGGGAGCAAACGAGAGCGCCGCTGTGCGGCGCTGGCTTTGATCTGATCAGAGCGGGGCGCGCTTCAACGCCAACACGGCGTTCAATCCCCCAAATGCAAACGAGTTGCTGAGCACCGCCCGCACCGGCATCTCGCGCGCCGTGTTCGGCACGTAGTCGAGGTCGCAAGCCGGGTCGGGCTTGTCGAGGTTCGCGGTGGGCGGCACCACGTTGTCGCGCAACGCACCGATCGCGGCCACCAGTTCCAGCGCGCCGGAGGCGCCCAGGGCGTGGCCGTGCATAGATTTGGTGGATGACACCGCAAGCTTGTCGGCATGCGTGCCGAAGGCGAGGCGGATCGCGCGGGTTTCGGTGACGTCGTTGGCTTGGGTGCCGGTGCCGTGGGCGTTGATGTAGTCCACGTCCTCGGGGTTGAGTTCCGCCTCGGTCAGCGCCTGGCGCATCGCGGTCGCGGCGCCTTCGGCGCTGGGCATCACGATGTCGCTGGCGTCGGCGCTCATGCCGGAGCCGGCGAGTTCGGCGAGGATGGTGGCGCCGCGCGCCCTGGCGTGTTCCAGCGATTCCAGCACGAAGATGGCGGCACCTTCACCCAGCACCAGACCGCGCCGGTTTGCGCTGAACGGGCGGCAGGTGTCGTCGGAGAGCACGCGCATCGCTTCCCACGCGCGCAGCGCGCCGTAGCTGAGGCAAGCCTCGGTGCCGCCGGTGACTGCCACCTCGGCCATGCCGAAGCGGATCATCTGCGCCGCCTGGATGATCGCGTGGTTGGCCGAGGCGCAAGCGCTGGCCACCGCGTAGGTGGCGCCGCGCAGGCCGTAGGCGATGCTGATCTGGCTGGCCGAGGCATTGGTCATCAGCCGCACGATGGTGAGCGGGTGCGTACGGCTGGCCTTCTCCGCGTACAGCCGGCGGCTCTGTTCGTCCTGGGTGGTCTCGCCGCCCACGCCGGTGCCAACGATCACCGCGGTGCGCTGGCCCAGGCCGTCGCGGGTGAAGTCGATGCCCGAATGCGCGATGGCCTCGCGCGCGGCGTGCAGCGCGAATTCCGAGGTGCGGTCGAGCAGGGGCAGGGTGCGCTCGTCGATGCCGGTGGCCGGGTCGAAGCTTTCCGGCACCTGGGCGGCGATCTTCACGCGCAGCGTGTCGCTGTCGCGGTGGCGCAGCGGGCCGATCGCGCTGTGTCCCTCGCGCAGGCCTTGCCACAGCGCGCGGGCGCCCACGCCCAGCGGGCTGATCGCGCCCATGCCGGTGATGACGACCCGGCGTGTCTCGATGGTGGGCATTACGCGTGGCCTTCGCCGGCGGCGGCCTTCTCGTCCAGCGCATGCTGCACGGCGTCGACCAGGCTCTGCGCGGTGTCGCTGTCGAAGTTCGCGCCCTGCTGTTCGGGGAAGTGGATGTCGAAGTGCTCCTCGATGTCGAAGATCAGCTCGATCGCTTCCAGCGAGGCGATGCCCAGGTCCTTCAGCGTGGATTCGGGTTTGACGTTCGCCACGTCGACCTTGGCCTGTTTGGCGATGATCTCGAACACTTGCTGCTGGGTCGTTCCGGTCATGACGGATCCTTGGTGGCAGGCGACAATGGGCGCACCCGAACCGGCTGGGCCGGCCCGGGCGCCCCCCATAGTCTAGGCAAACCCGCTTACTCATGCCTTTCATTTCGCAACTGGAACCGGACGCGCTGCTCACGGCGTTCATGGACGAGCCACCGATCGGCTTCACGGTGGCGCGCTCGCCGCAGGGCATGCCGGGCTTCATGGCGCCGTTCGACCTGCTGACCACGGCCGACGACGCGCTGCGCCGGCGCGTGGCCGCGCTGCCGCTGTACCGCCACTGGCGCCGGCTGCTCAGCTGGCGTACCCGCTTCGCCGGCACCACGGTGTCCGAGTACGCGCCGCTGCCGGCCGGGGTGGCGCCCGCCGAACTGGCCAAGGGTCTGAAGGCCGCCTGGGGGCGCGAGTGCCGGCTGCTGATCGTGAAGGACATCGCGCAGGATTCGCCTCTGCTCGACGGGGCCGGCAACGCCCATGCGCACGACTTCGCCGCCGCCTGCGCGGCGGAAGGCTTCGTGCTGCTGGAAGGCCAGGCGCTGGCCTACGTGGCTATCGACTTCGCCACGGACGACGACTACCTGGCCCGGCTCAGCTACAGCCGCCGGAAGAACCTCCGCCGCAAGTTGCGTTCGCGCGCGCAGCTCGACATCGAAGTCGTGCGCACCGGCGACGCACGCTTCCGCGACGAGGCGACGCTGGCGGCGTACTACGCGCTGTTCGATGCCGTGTACGCACAGAGCGAGATCCACTTCGACCGGCTGAGCCTGGACTTCTTCCGCCGCGTGCTGCGCGACGCGACGAGCGGCGGCGTGCTGTTCGTCTATCGCCATGAGGGAAAGATGATCGGCTGGAACCTCTGCTACGAGCACGACGGCAAGCTGATCGACAAGTACGTCGGCTTCGCCTACCCCGAGGCGCGCGAGCACAACCTGTACTTCGTCAGCTGGATGCACAACCTGGGCTACGCGCGCGAGCGCGGCCTGAGCCATTACGTGGCCGGCTGGACCGACCCCGAGGTGAAGTCCTTCCTCGGCGCCAGCTTCACCTTCACCCGCCATGCGGTGTACGCCAGGAACCCCGTGCTGCGCGCGCTGCTGCGCAAGCTCGGCGGCCATTTCGAGAGCGACCGCCAGTGGCAGGACGCTGCGGAGAAAGACGATGAATGAATGTCATGCGATGAGTTGCCCCGACAACCCCGCACCCGTCGTAGGTCGGGCTTCAGCCCGACATGCCAGGTGCGTCGGGCTGAAGCCCGACCCACGAATCGCGGGGGGGCGCGCATGAACATTTCCGTGCCACGCCCCGTGGTGCTCGACATCGACGGCTCGGTGGGCGAGCTGCCGAACCGCCTCGTGCTGCCCTTGGCCGAATGGCAGGAAGCGATCCGCTTCGGCTGCTCGTTGGCCACGATGCGCCGCTTCACTGCGCAGCTGGACGCGCAGCTGCCCGCGCAGTACGGCACCGTGTTCACCGGCTCAGGCGATTTCCACCACCTCAGCTGGCCGCTGATCGCGCGACTGAAGCCTGCGCAGTCGATCCAGGTGGTGGTGCTGGACAACCACCCGGACAACATGCGCTTCCCGTTCGGCGTGCACTGCGGCTCCTGGGTGCGCCGCGTGGCCGCGTTGCCCTTCGTGGAGCACGTGCATGTGCTGGGCATCACTTCGCACGACATCGGCGCGGGTCACGCGTGGGAGAACTACCTGGCCCCGTTGCTGCGCGGCAAGCTCACCTACTGGAGCATGGGCGTGGACACCGGCTGGTCGCGCCGGTTGGGCATCGCGCGCGCGTTTCGCGGTTTCGACCATCCCGATGCGCTGGTCGACGCCTTCGTCGAAGCTCAGCGCAAGCAGGTGTTGCCGACCTACCTCACCATCGACAAGGACGCGTTCGCACCGGAAGTGGCGCACACGAACTGGGACCAGGGCCGCCTGCAGCTCGATCACGCCTTGGCGCTGATCGGCAGCCTGCGGCACGGCTTCGCGGGCAGCGACATCAACGGCGAGGTCTCGCACTACCGCTACCAGGCATGGTGGAAGCGCAAGCTCTCCGCGATGGACGAACAGCCCGCGATCGATCCCGTCCAGCTCGCCGGCTGGCAGGCGCAGCAGCATGCGCTGAACTTGAAGCTGCTTGAAGCCATCGCGGAGCGCGGCTGACTTCAGCCGTTGGTGATCCCAAGCACGCCGCGAGCCAGTTCGCATTTCTCGTCACTCTGCCGCGGTCTGTTGCCGTTGGTCATGCAGCAGCGTGGCCCGGGGGTATGCATACCCCCTCCGGCGCTGACGGGTAATCGGAAGCCACGCGTTGTCGAACACCAACAACCAAGAAACTGAGGCGCAGATCAGTCGGCATCGCCCCGGCCGGAAGGTGGCTGTTTTTCGGGAACGCAGGCCAGTTGCAGGGCGTCGCAGCGTTGCCCTTGCGCGCACCCGCCGGTTCGGCCGTAGCAGGTACAGACTGCATTGCCATTTCCCCCGCGTACGCCAAAGCCAAGGCAGGCCTTGCCGTTGATGCACGTTCCCCAACCGCCATGAAGGCCGTGCGGAGCACAGTCGCCTTGGCTGGCCACGCGTTCCCACACGGGCGCTGATGGCATCGCCGGCAGCGGCGCGAACTTGGGCGAAGACTGGGCGACCGGCGAGGATTTCGCGTGTTCGTTCGCGGGTGGTCGCCCGGAGCACCCCGGCAAGACCGCCAAGGCAAACAGCAGCAACACGAACGATGAGCGTCCGGAAAGCATGTGGCCAAGCATCGCTTTGAGCCTGATCATGACGATTGCCTCCTCGCCGGCCCTCAGTAGGCGTAGTTCGCCTGCTGCAGGTGTTGTGTCTCACCCAGGTAGGTCCAGCGCTTCGGGCACCCTTGCGAGGAATCGGTGAGAAACCTCATCCAGACCGAACTGGCGCCTTGCCAGCCAATCTGGAGCATGGCGTCGTAGTCGCCCCAGTAGCCACGGCCAGAGTCGGAGCACACCGGGGTGTTGCGCAGGATATCCACGGGAAAGATGACCAGTGGATTGTCCGTGTTGGGAAAATAGCCCAGCGTGGCGCGCGCGACATTCACCGTGCCGGTGTGGCCGTAGTGATACGCCCACGTCGCTTGCCAAGTCGGCGGCAGGCCGATGAAACCGGGCCATGCGGCCACTTCGGGATTGATGACATCGACCTGCGAGTTGCCCGGACCGCCGCCCTTGAAGGCCCACTGGGGTACCTGCGCACAGGCATGCAGGTCGGCGTAGCACGCGCTGGCGTCGATGTAGCGCGGGCCGTTCGAGTCGCGTCGGACGTACAGCAGGCGGATGGCGTCGCTGCCGTTCGGCGAGGATGCCCCGACGTCGTACGACATGCTGTTGCCGAACCGTAGCGTCAACTCGGAGCCGTCCACCTGGGTACCGAAATCGAGCGAGCCGTAAAACACCGTGGGATAACTCGCCTGAATCGGCTTGCCCCACGAACCGCCAGACCAGCGATTGAGATAGATGTAGCTGTTCTGGTCTTGCCCGATCACCTGGGCGGCGACGTAGACCGAACCGTCGCGGGCCGCGCGCAGGCGCGGATGGGCCGCAACATACATGCCCGGGAAAGGAGGTGCGGTGAGCTTGAAGCTGCCGCTGTCGCTGGGGCTGCGATACACGGCAATCTGGCTGGTCGCGACGTCCACGAACGCCGCGAAGACCTCACCGGTATTCGATGCCACCATGCTCCCGCCATCGTAAAAATGGCCTTGGGTGGCGTCACCCACGCCTTCCACGGGCGAGGTGTCGGTCACGCACTGGTAGTTGGCAAAGGTCTTGCCGGAGTCGGTCGACCTGGCTATGCACGCTCCGCCAATGTAGGACTCGGGAGCAAACGGGTCGACCGATCCATCGATGCCACCAGCCGGGAACTTGCTGTTGGGCATGGCGAGGTTTGAGATGAACACGACGCTGTAGTTGGTCTGCGAGGTGGTGATCGCCGGATCGCCCCACAGCACCGCCCAGCCCTTGGGAGGCTTGAGCTTGCCGCCGTAGTGCCAACTGCCGCCTCCGTTGTCCGAATAGGACCAGCCCAGGTTGGAGGCGCCCTTGCTGATGTGCCGGGTCGTGCTGGTATAGGTAACGGCATTGCCGGCGTTGGTGTCGTCGTTGTACGTCACCACGATGCGCGTGACGCCTCCGACCAGCGCAGTGGTCGCCGCTGTTTCGCTTTGGGTTCCCGATGCGGTGGGATCGCCCTTCGCCCCGGTTACCTCGTTGTCGTTGGAGCATGCCAACAACAAACCGGCCAGCAGCAAGGGGGCCAAGGCTTGGAAAAGCCTGGTGCGAGACGAGCGACTCACGGGTCTCGAAGTGAATCCGCGCATAAGGACCTCCTAGAGGACACAGCGCACATCCGACCGAGGCGGCGAGGATACATCCGCCGAGGAACGGGAAACCAGTGGCCGGACGTACCCGCGATTTGGTGCGGCGGGACCTTCTTCCGTCCGTGCGGCGGACTATTTCAACTTTGCGACAATACGGCCATCAGCGTCTGGCAAATGCCATCGAAATCCCGCTCGCCCATCCACGCGCTGTTGCCGATCGTGAGGCTGCGCGCGGCGAAGTCGCGGGCGTTCGGCACGGCGGCTGCGGGCACGATGCCGTCGAGGTAGGCGTAGTCGGGCAGGGCGTGGATGAACAGGCGGCTGACGCCGTAGCCGGCTTGCCAGAGTTGGTCCAGCGCGGCGTCGCGGCGGCGCTGGTCGGGCAGCAGCAGGAAGAAGAACGGCCAGCCGCCGTGCGCGCCGGCGGGATCGTCCAGCACGCTGACGCCGGGGAGTGCGCGCAGGCGTGGCAGGTGGTGCTGCGCGCGGGCGGCGCATTGTTCGAGGAAGGCGGGCAGGCGTCGAGCGGCGTGCGCGCCCACGGCCTGGCGCCAGCGGCCCACGGCGTGCAGGGGCAAGGGCAGCGAGAAGTCGTCGCCGACCGCGGCCACTGGGTCGCCATCGCGCAGCGCGCGACGCAGCGGATCGCCGTAGGCGAGGCGCAGGCCGCGCGGGCGGTACAGCGCGGCGTAACCCAGCAGCTCCATGCTGCGGCGCAGTTCCCAGCCGAGCTGGTATGGCGCGATGCGCGCGGCGGTGTGCGCCAGTCGTTCTTGCAGATCGGGATCGCGCGCGGCGAGCAGGCCGCCTTCGTAGATGGACAAGCCCTTGCCCGCGGCGAGACTGAAGAAGCCGAGGTCGCCGGCGAGGCCCACGCTGCCGCCGTCGCGCCGCGCGCCCAACGCCTGCGCGGCGTCCTCGATCACGTAGGCGCCCACGTTGTTGGCCACGGCCAGCGCGTCGTCCACGTCGGCCACGCGGCCAGCAAGGTGGGTGGGCAGGATCGCCAGCGTGCGTTCGTCGCAGGCGGCGCGCAGCCCATCCGGATCCATGTCGTAATGGTCGGCGCGCAGGTCGCACAGCACCGGTTCCAGCCCGGCCTGGTGCACGGCCAACGGCACCAGCGGGCAGGTATAGGCGGGCATCACCACGCGGCGACGTGCAGGCTTCAGTTCGCGCAAGGTGGCGAGTGCGATCAGCAGCGCGGCGGTGCCGGAGCAGGTGAGTGCCAGTGGCGGCGTGCCAAGCTGCGCGGCGACATCGGCGGCCAGCGTGGCCGCGCCGGGACGCAGGTCCGTCAGCTTGAGCGGCAGGCCGGCGGTGGGCGGCAGTTCGTGGTGGCGACGGGGCAGCATGCGCGCAGCCGGGGTTCAGGCCCGTGCCGGGCTTTCGTCCGCGTTCGGCACGTGCTCGCGGCTTTCGGCCAGTCCCAGGCAGACGATGCCGGCGACGATGGCGATGGCGCCCAGCACGCGCGGCAGGGTGAGATGTTCGTCGAACAGCCATACCGACAGCAGCATCACGGAGACCACTTCCAGGTGCGAGGCGGCGAAGGCGGGACCGATCGGCGCGTGCTTGAGCAGGCTCATCCAGGTGAAGAACGCGCCCACGTAGCCGATCACGGCACCGTACACCCAGGGCTTGCCGAACAGCCGCAACAGCCATGCCACGTTGGCTTCGACAGGCAACGCGTGCATGCCTGCGTACTTGAAGCTGATCGCGCCGATGGAGTCGAAGCCCATCAGCAGCAGGAATCCGATCAGATAGAACCAGCCGCGCTTCATGCGCCTATCCCCACGATGACTACGCCCAAGGTCACCAGCAGGATGCCGGCCACGCGCAGGCGGGTGAGCTTCTCGCCGAACAACATGCGCCCGGCGACCATCACCGCCACGATATTGATCGAGCCAAGCAGGATCGCTTCGGAAAGAGGGAGAAGCGAGAGGAAGGCAATCCATATCAGGAACTCGACCACGTAGCAGCCGATGCCCAACCAGATCCACGGGCGCCGCGCCATATACAGCCAGCGCGCGAATCCGTCACCGGCTGCAGGGTCGCCGGCTGCGGCCTTGAACGCAAGCTGGCCGCCGGTGTCGAGCACCACATTGAGCACCCACAGGATGGCAACGAGCGGAGAGATGGAACCCGTCGGCACGATCAGGCCGCGACGCGCTGGGGAATGTCGGCCGCGGCAACGCGGTCGAAGAACGCGGCGGAGCGCTCGATCAGGGTGCGGCGTTCCTTGTCGATCGTGATCATGTGGTAGCTGTCGTCCAGCAGCAGCAGCTCGACCGGCGCGCTGACCTCGCGCATCACCAGTTCGGCATTCTTGATGCTCGCCACGTCGTCCTCGCTGGCGTGCGCCACCAGGCAGGGCGCGGTGACCTGCGAGAGCTGGCGGCGCACCGCGGCGGACAGCCCGTACATCTCGGCCAGCGAATACCAGGGATTGCCGGGCAGGCCGGCGGCGGCGCTGTCGCCGCCCAGCATCGCGGCGCTGACCTGCGCGCGCAGGCGCTCGTCGCGGATGCCGTAGGGCGGCTGTTCCATGAAGCTGCGGTCGCGGCCGATGCCGAGCTTCTTCAGGAACGGCAGCATGAAGGACATGCGCGCCATCCGCGGAATGCTCCAGCCGTCGTAGCGGAAGGTGGCGCCGTACACGCCCACGCCCGCGATCTGCTCGGGGCGATCGGCGGCAAGCTTGAGCGAAAGCAGGGCGCCCATCGACAAGCCGCCCACGAACAGGTGGTCCACCTTCTCGCGCAGCGCGTCGGCGGCCTGCTCCACGCTGGCGTACCAGTCGCGCCAGCCGGTGGCGAGCAGATCCTCGGCGTTGCCGCAATGGCCGGCCAGCTGCATGCCGTGCACGGTGTAGCCGGCCCGGTTCAGGCCCTTGCCGAGCAGTTTCATCTCCATCGGCGTGCCGGTGAGGCCGTGAATCAGCAGCACGCCGCTGCGGCCACCTTCGAAGAAGAAATCGGTTTGCTGGATCACGCGCGACACCCAAGACGAATCGAGCCGCTGGAGGCGGCTTTTCAGGTGTACAGCTTCGCAGTGGGCGGTTTCCTCAGTCTTTCGACTGGTGTGGGATTGGCCTGCTCTCTGCTTTATTGCGAGATGCAAAGCTGTTTCGTGCGCCCTTTGGGCGCCCGAGTTACTTTCTCTTTGCGTGGCCAAAGAGAAAGTAACCAAAGAGAAAGGCCACCCCGATTGGCGCTTGCCGGGCATCCTGCCCGGCAAGTTCGTGAGACGGGGCCGGGCTTTTCGAGCGGGCTCCTGCCCGCGCGAAAAGGCGAGGTCATCCGTGGCCTCGCCCGCTGCGCGGCCTGATCGTCCCCGCCTCACCGCCGCGCAGGGGCCCCGGAAAAGCAGGCGCGCGTCGTGCGCGCCAGAAGCAACAGCAAAAGCAGAGCGCCGCTCATGGTGGTGCGCTCTTGCTCTTCTGAAAAGTGCGCGCCGGGAGCGCGCTGCTCTACCCGGAGCCCATGGATGGGCGCAGGGCGCGCCATCGGCGTGCTCTCTCTTTGGTTACTTTCTCTCGGGCACGCGAGAGAAAGTGACTCGGGCCGCGGCAGCGGCTCGAAACCGCCTTGTTTCGTGAGGGAGAGAGAGGACAGAGCCCCTCTCTCCGAACCTCTCCCCCACACGAGGGAGAGAGGCGAACATCAAGGTTTGCCGTCGGGCAGGAACCGCACGATCACCCGCTGCCCGATGCGCAGCTGCTGCTCGGGCTGGTCGAAGGCCAGCACGCATTCCACCGTGCGCGCGTTGGCGCGGATCTGCGGGTCGTTCTCCAGCGTGGCCGGGCCGTAGACCTGGCCCACGCGCAGCACATGGGCGCTCCAATGGCCGTTCTCGGCGTCGTCGTTGGCAACCACTTCGGCGCGCATGCCGGGTTTCACCGCGGTGACGAAGCTTTCGTTGAGCTCGGCGCGCACGATGCGCGGCTTGTTCGGCAGCAGGGTGAACAGCGGGCCGGCGCCGGGCGAGACGCTGGCGCCGGGCTGGGCCGTCACATGCACCACCAACGCGTCGAACGGCGCGCGCAGGCTGCGCTGGGCCAGTTCGTACTTCGCCTCGGCCAGCTTCTGCGCGGCCATGTCCACCGCGGCCTGGTCGGCGTCGCGTTCGGCGCCGAGCTGGTTGCTGGCCTCGCGCGCGTCGTCGGCGCTCTGGCCGTCGCCAGCGCCGGCGGCAGCGGCGGCGGCGAGCCGGTCGGCGCGCTGCTTGGCGGCGGCCTGCTTGATCGCCAGCAGCTTGAGCTGGGCTTGCGCCTGCTCCAGCTGCGCCTGGGCGGCGTCCACCGCGAGCTGGGCGGGGCGGGTGTCCAGCGCGGCCAGCAGCTGGCCCTGCTTCACCTGTTCGCCCTCGTGCACGGCGACGGTGGCGAGCGTGCCTTCGCGCGGCATCGCCAGCGTGAGCAGGCCGCCTTCGATGTCGACGCGGCCGCGCGCCACCGCGGCGTAGCTGGGCGCGGCCGCCGTGGCGGCGACCGGTTCCGCGTGCCTGGAGCAGGCGGCAAGCAGCAGGGTGGCGGCCAGCGCGAATCCGGCGGGCCGCAGCAGCGCCGCGAGGCGCGGGGGCGAAGACGGGCGGGAGGCGGTCGGCTTCATGGCGGGGTTTCCTTGGGGGCGACGGCGTCGGGGCGCCGGTCGCTGAGAATGCGGCCGTCTTCCATCGCCAGCACGCGATCGGCATGCGCGACCAGGCGCGGGTCGTGGCTCACGCACAGCACGGTGGTGCCGTGGGTGCGGGCGATGGTGTGCAGGATGTCGATGATGGTCTGGCCGTTGGCGGCGTCCAGCGCGCTGGTGGGCTCGTCGGCGAACAGCAGCTCCGGCTCCTTGGCCAGCGCGCGGGCGATCGCCACGCGCTGCTTCTCGCCGCCGGAGAGTTCCGAGGGGCGCAGCCTGATGCGGTGGGCCAGGCCCACTTCCTCCAGCGAGCGGCGGGCGCGTTCGCGCGCTTCCTGCTTCGACAAACCCATGTGGTTGAGCGGCAGTTCCACCTGTTCCAGCGCGGTGAGCGCGGGGAACAGGTTGAAGCCCTGGAACACGAAGCCGGTGTGCTGCAGGCGGAAATACTCCAGCGCGCGCAGGTCGAGCTGGCCCAGTTCGCTGCCCAGCGCATGCACATGGCCGCTGTCCACCTTCTGCAGACCGCTGAGGACCGCCAGCAAGGTGCTCTTGCCGCAGCCGGAAGGGCCGGAGATCAGGGTGAGCTCGCCGGGATCGATGTCCAGCGACAGCTGGTCCAGCACCTGGGTGTGCTGGCGGCCGGAGTCGAAGGCCTTGCACACGCGGTCGGCTCGCAGGATCGGAGCTCGTGGTGTCGTGGCGGTGGCGATGGCGTGCGGCATCCCGTTCACCTCAGCAAGGTAGCCGGATCGATGCGGCGCATGCTGCGCATTGCCGCCATGCCGGAGACCGCGGCCTGGCCCATCACCAGGGCGATGCATGCGATCGCGGCCAGCGGGCCCAGCTCCACCGGTACGTCCTGGCTGCGTGCCAGCAGCAGCACCACCACGCCCAGCACGGTGGCGCCGATCAGGCCCAGCGCGCCCACCCAGAACGCCTGTTCCAGCACCACCTTGCGCAGTGCGCCTACGCCCACGCCCAGCGCGTTGAGCGTGGCGTACTCGCGCACCGAGCCTTGCACCGCGCCCACCAGGGTCTGGCTGGTGATCACCGCGCCGACCAGGAACACGATGCCGGCGAGGAACAGCACGCCGGCGCCGGCGCCGGTGTCGAACAGCCAGTACATCACGGAGATGTGGGCGAAGTTGGCGGCGCTCCACGTGGTGTAGGGGCCGAACTCGCTGCTGCCGCGCAGGCGAATGGCCACGGCGTCGGCCTGGGTCGGGTCGCGCAGCTTGGCGACGAGGTAGGTGGGGCCGTTGTCGGCGGCGTCGGTGTCCAGTTGGCGCGCGGTGTCCAGCGAGGCGATCACGTTGATGCCGCCGAGGCCGCGCAGGCCGCTGCTGATGCCGACCACGCGCACGCGATGGCCGTTGATGGTGGCGGTCTGGTCCAGTTTCACGCCCAGCTTGTCGAGGTCGGCGCGATCCACGATCACTGCATCCGGTTCGGCCAAGCGTGCACGCAATGCGGGCGGCAGCACCCTTGAGAGCATCAGGCCGTCGGCGGCGGGGTCGATGCCGGAGACGAACACCGACACGCCGCCGGTCTCGCCGGTGCCGCGCCAGTCCCCGTCGATCCATTCGTAGGGCTCGACCCGCGTCACCGCCGGGTCCATCAGGATGCGCGATTCCACGTTGGCGTCGATCGAGCGGCCCGAGCCCACACTCTGGGTGCCGGGGAAACCGACCCAGACGTCGGCGGACGAGCCGGTGATGTAGACGCTGGTGGCGCCGAAGATACCCAGCACCAGCGCCAGCTGCAGCAGCTGCAGCAGGCCGGCGAAACCTACCGCGATCATGGCGGGCAGGAAGCGCCGCCATTCGTAGACCAGGGTCTTGCGCGCCAGGGCCACCATCAGGGGGCTGCCTCGGCGGACTTGCCGGATTTCGCACCGGGTGGCGCCTCGTCCGCCGGGAGCGGCGCGCCGCCCAGCGCCTTGAACAGCGCCACGTAGGCGAGGCTGCGGCTGGCGCGCGCATCGGCCAGCTCGATCGCGGCCTGCTCGGTGGCGAGCCGGCCGTCGGCCAGCGAAAGCGGGCTGTCCAGTTTCAGTTTCACGCGGGTCTCAAGCGTGCCGTCCACGCGCGCGAGCGCCTGCCAGGCGTCCTGGCTGTGCTGCTCGCGCTGCTGCTGCTGCTGCAGCGTGCCCAGCGCGGTTTCCACTTCCGCCACGCCCTGCAGCACGGCCTGCCGGTAGGCCAGCACGGCGGCCTTGAGTTCGTGCGACTTGGCGTGCTCGGCGGCGGCGCGGATGCCCCAGTCGAACAGCGGCATGTCGAACAGCGGACCCACCGAGACCAGCCCGTTGGAGACGGTGTGCCTCTTGTTGTTGTTGAGGTCGGAGGCCCAGATCATCGAGGCGCCGAGGCCGAGCTTGGGAAAGCGGTCGGCATGGGCCACGCCCAGCTCGCCGGCGGCGCGCAGCACGTCGGCTTCGGCATGGGCGATCTCGGGCCGCGTGCGCAGCAGGTCGGCCGGCGTGCCGGGCAGCGCCCACGCGCCGAGTTGCGGCTGCGGGCCGGGCTGCAGCCAAGCCGGATCGGGGTGGTTCTGGCCCAGCAACACGGCCAGCCGCTGCGCCGCGGCGTTGATCGCCTGCCGCGGCGCGGCCAGGGCGGCCGCCGCCTGCGCCACCGCCGCCTGCGCCTGGTCCACCGCGCCGGGCGGCGCCAGCTGCAGGCGCTGGCGCACGGTGAGCAGATCGAGCTGGCGGCCGCGCACCTCGCCGATCTGCAGCAGCAATTGCTCCTGCTGCTGGGCGGCGCGCAGCTCGATCCAGTTGCGCACCACCTCGGCCACCACCGACACGCGGGCCGCCTGCAGGTCGGCCGCACCGGCGTCCAGCGTGCCCTGCGCCTCGCGGCGGGTGCCCTTGGCGCGGCCGAACAGGCCGAGTTCCCAGGTGGCGTCGAAGCCGGACACCAGGTACGAGGCGCTGGCATCCGGGTCGATCGTCTGTTCGGTACGGGCGTTCAGTGAGGGCAGGTAGCGCGCATGCTCGTGGCGCTGCAGGATGCGCGCGGCGCGCAGCCGTTCGACCGCCTGCGCCACGTCGAGGTTGCGCGCCAGGGCCTGGTCGACCAGTGCGTTCAGCGCCGGATCGTCGAACGCGCGCCACCAGTCACGCAGGTCGGCGGGTGCGGCCGACTGGGCCGCCATTGCGTGCTGCCATTGCGCCGGGATCGGCGGGTCCAGCTTCGGCATCGCCACCGAGCATCCGGCGAGCGCGATGGCAGCGCCGAGCAGGGACGCGCGCCAGTGGCGGCGCGGCACGATGGCGGCCTCAGCCATGCCGATCTCCGCGTGTTGCGGAGCCGGCACGACGTCCGGCGTTTTCAATGAGGATCAGGGCCACGGTCAGGTCAAGGGAGCAATAGGAGGTGAAGGCGCGGGTAACGACCGTGCGAGTCCGCCCAAGGATACAGGCCGGGTGCGGGGGCTGTCAGCGCGCCGTTGGCGTTCCGGGGGGCGGCGCCGCGCCGTCGCGGGCGCGCGGAGCGGGAAAACGCACCTCCACGCACAGGCCGCGCTCCTCGCCGAGCTGGTAGATCACCTCGGCGTGGTGGCGTTCGGCGATACGCTGCACGATCGCGAGCCCCAGGCCACTGCCTTCCTCGCTGGCACCCGGCGCGCGGAAGAAACGCTCGCTGAGCCGCGGCAGCAGTTCGGGCGGCACGCCCGGGCCGTTGTCCTCGACCACGAGGTTGGCGCCGCCGTCGGGCCGCGCCTGCAGGCTCACGGTGACGGTACTGCCGCGGCCGGCGTAGCGGATGCTGTTGTCGATCAGGTTGTCCAGCAGGTCGTGCACGCTGGCAGCATGGCCGTCGATGCTTAGCGCCTGCTCAGGCCCCTGGTAGCCGAGGTCCACGCCGGCCGCCAGCGCCTCGTGCACGCGCTGCATCACCGCCTCGGGGATCAGTCGGGTGAGTTCCAGCGGCACGTGCTCGACCGTGTCGGTCGACGGCGCCTGCGCGCGGGTCAGCGACAGCAGCTGTGCGGTGGTGCGCGCGGCGCGCTGGGTGAGCCGGCGGATGTGGGTGAGCGCGTCGTGCACGTTCGCCGGGTCGGGGTCGGCCAGCGCACGCTCCACGTGCAGGCTCAAGCCCGTCAGCGGCGTGCGCAGCTGGTGCGCGGCGTCGGCGATGAAGCGGTCGTGCAGCGCCAGCATGCCGCGCAGGCGGGCGAACAGCGCGTCGATGGTGCGGGTCAGCGGCAGGATTTCCTGCGGCACGTCCGGGCCGCCGATCGGAGTCAGCTCGTGGTTGCGCCGGGCCAGCCGCAGGGTCAGCGGATCGAGCACGCGCAGGCCATGGGTGACGCCGAACCACACCAGCGACAGCACGCAGACGATCAGCAGCGCCTGGGTGAGGATCGCCAGCAGCAGGATGCTGCGCGCCTGCGCGTGGCGGTCGTGCAGGGTTTCGGCCACGGTGATGATCAGGATCTCGTCGGGATGGTTGCTCGATGCCGTGCTCAGCGTGACCGCGCGCAGCGGACGGTCGTCCATGCGGGTGTCGAACAGCTCCGGCGCCGCCCCCACCGCTGGTGCCTGCGCCGGCCGCGGCAAGTGGCCGTTGCCGGCCAGCAGGCCGTGCTTGCGGCTGACCACGCTGAAGTAGCTGTCGCCGTTGGGGTCGTACTGCAGCAGGAAACGCGCCTGCGGGGTCAGTTCGCCGCCCAGTTGCTCGTTGCCCATCATCTTGGCCAGCGTCAGCGCGTCGTTGCCGAGGTCGCGGTCGTGCACGTGATTGGCGTAGCTGAGCGCCACGCCGTAGGTGAGCAGGATGTCCAGCACCAGCAGGATCGCCACCGGAATCAGCAGGAAGCCCAGCAGGCGGCGGCGCAGGCTGGGGCGGCGGGCAGGGGCGTGGTTCATGCGGGCTTGCCGTCCTCGGCGGCTTCTTCCAGCAGGTAGCCCAGGCCGCGGATCGTGCGCACGCCGGTGCCGCTGCCTTCCAGCTTGCGGCGCAGGCGGTGGATGGCGATGTCCAGGCCGTTGTCGGTGAGTTCCTCGTCCCAGCTGCACAGCGCCTCGATCAGCTGGGCGCGGCTGGTGACGCGGTCGGCACGCAGCGCCAGCGCCTCCAGCAGGCCGAACTCGCGCGCGGTGAGTTCCAGCGGCTCGTCGTCCAGCCATGCGCGGTGGCCGGGCAGGTCCAGCCGCAAGCGGCCGAGCTTCAGCTCGGGCACGCCATGGCTGCTGCTACGGCGCAGCAGGGCGCGCACCCGCGCCTCGAATTCGCTGAGCGCGAATGGCTTGACCAGGTAGTCGTCGGCGCCGAGGTCGAGCACGCGGATGCGCTCGTCCAGCCCGTCGCGCGCGGTGACCACCAGCACCGGCACGCCGGTGCCGCGCGAGCGCAGCCGGCGCAGCACTTCGCTGCCGTCCAGCTGCGGCAGGCCCAGGTCCAGCACCAGCAGGTCGTAGTCGTGGTCGCGCAGCGCGGTATCGGCCAGCTGGCCGCTGGCCACGTGGTCCACCGCGTGGCTGCCGTGGCGCAGCGACGCACAGATGCCTTCGGCGATGGAGGGATCGTCTTCGGCCAGCAGGATGCGCATTGAAGTGGGAATTCCTTCGCGGTGATGGCGCACAGCTTGCCATGCGGCGCCAGTCCGCCAGCTTAGCGGGGGTGCAGCCCCGGATGTATGACCTCTGGCCTATGACGACAAGGCCGCGCAGGCGCAGTCTGGGCAGATCACCGGCGTAGGGGAACGCGAATGGGGTCGATCAGGGGCAGGGGCGGGCTGTGGCTCGCCGCGTTGGTCGTGGGTTGGTGCGGGTGCTGCGCAACGGGTCTCGCCCAGGAGGCACCTGCACCGGCTGCCACGGTGGCGGCCCCGGCCGCAGTGCTGGCGACGCCGATTCCGTTCGCGCCGGCGCACCGGACCGTCATCACCACGCCCAGCGCGGCGGATGCCTGGGGCGGCGAGCGCACGGGCCAGCAAGCCACGCTGTCCGACCGCGTGGTGAGCTACGCGATCGACGCCAGCCTCGATGCGCCGAAGCATCAGGTGACCGGCAAGGAGCACATGACCTGGCGCAACCGCAGCGACCGTCCGGTCGACCACGTCTATTTCCACCTCTACCTCAACGCGTTCGAGAACGACGGCAGCACCTGGTTCACCGAACGCAAGGTGCTCACCGCGCACGGCCGCTCGCGCGGCAACGCGGTGCTGAAGGACGGCCAGTGGGGCTGGATCCGCCTGCAGCAGGTGGCGCAGGACGGCACGGCGCTGAAGTGGAGCTTCGTGCACCCCGACGGCGGCCCCGTCACCGACCACACCGTGGTGCGCATCGACCTCGCCCAGCCGGTGCCCGCGGGTGGCACGCTGGCGCTGGACATCGACTTCCTCAGCCAGCTGCCGCGCGTGGTGGAACGCACCGGCTGGTGGGGCGACTTCAACCTCGTCGGCCAGTGGTTCCCCAAGATCGGCGTGCTGGAACTGGCCGGTGAACGCGGCGCCACTGCATCGCGCTGGAACGTGCACGAGTTCCATTTCAACAGCGAGTTCTACGCCGACTTCGGCAGCTACGACGTGCACCTGGACGTGCCCAGCGACTACACCGTGGGCGCGGTGGGCCAGTTGCAGGGTGAGCCGCAGACGGCGAACGGCCGCACCACGTACCACTACGTGCAGGGCGACGTGCACGACTTCGCCTGGGTGGCGGCGAAGGGCTACCAGACGCTGGACGGCACGTACACCGGCGCCGGCAGCCCGCAGGTGGACGTGCGGGTGATCTACCCGCGCGAATACGTGGCCAGCGCCGAGCCCACGCTGAAATCCACCATAGCTTCGCTGGGCTATTTCTCGCAGACCATCGCGCCGTATCCGTACCGCACGGTCACCGCGGTGATTCCGCCGTACAACGCGGACGAAGCGGGCGGCATGGAATACCCCACCTTCTTCACCTCCGAGGGCTACAAGGAGGTGAAGCCGGGCACGATCGACGAGTACATGAGCGACTTCGTGAACATCCACGAATTCGGCCATGGCTACTTCTACGGCATCCTCGCCTCCAACGAGTTCGAGGAGCCGATGCTCGACGAAGGCATGAACGAGTTCTGGGACGACCGCATGATGCGCGTGCGCAACGAGGATCTCGTGCTCGCCTCGCCGTTCATGAAGTGGCTGGGCATCACGCCGGCGCTGAGCGGTTTCCAGATGGAGCGGCTGGGCGCCGAACTGCGGCGACCCGAAGATCCGCTGGCGCAGAACAGCTGGGACCGGCTCTCCAGTTCCAGCTACGGCACGGTCTACACGCGCACCGCCACCGCGATGCACGACCTGGAGCAGCGCATCGGCGAGCCGGCGATGGAAAAGGCCATGCGCCTGTACTACCAGCGCTGGAAGTTCCGCCATCCCTCGGTGGCCGACCTGCGCCAGGCACTGGTCGACGGCTCGGGTGACACCAAGGCGGTGAACGAGATCTTCGACCAGGTCGTCTACGGCACCCGGCACATCGACGATCGCGTGGCCGACATCGACACCTACGAGGTGCTGCCCCAGGCCGGCGTGAGCTGGAAAGACGGCAAGCCGGTGGAGGCCGACCAGAAGGCGCTGGACAAGCAGATCGCGAAACGGCGCGCGGACTGGAAGAAGACCCACCCCGACGCCAAGCCCGGCAGCGGCGGGCCGTTCCCCTGGCACAGCACGGTGACCGTGCTGCGCGACGGCGCGCAGGTGCCCGAGACGCTGCGCGTCACCTTCGCCGACGGCAGCCACGAAGACGTGCGCTGGAACGACGATCGCCGCTGGGCGCGCTTCGACTTCGAGAAGTCGAGCAAGGTGGTTTCGGCCGAACTCGATCCCGCGCAACAGGCCTATCTCGACGCCAACAAGCTCAACGACAGCTACGCGACCAAGCCGAACGGCGCCGCCTCGCACCGCTGGACCGCCGACGTGGCGGCACTGCTGCAGACCTTCTACTCGATGCTGGTGACGCTGTGATGATGGCCAGGACGATGGCTCCGCGCGCCGGTTTCGGCGCCCTGTTCTCCGCGATGGGCGCCGCCCTGCAATGGCGCCTGCTGCTGCTGTGGCTGCTGCTGATGCTGCTGCCGGCCACGGTGGTGGCGTTGCCGCTGTGGCGTACGCTGGCTGCGCTGCTCGACCACTCGGTGCATGCCGACGCCTGGGCGCGGCAGTTCGACCCGCTGATGTTCGGCGATGCGCTGGGTGCGCTGTCCGGGCACACCGCGTGGCTGGGCGGCGCGGCCCTGCTGGGGCTGCTGCTCACCCTGCTGATGTCGCCCTTCCTCGACGGCATGGCGGTGGGCAGCGGACGCGCCGTGCGCACGCTGGGCTTCGGCGCCCTGCTGCAGAACGGCTGCATCGAGTACGGGCGCATGTTCCGCGTGATGCTGTGGTCGCTGCTGCCGTACGCGGTGGTGGTCGGCGCCGCCGCCGCGGGCATGCACCTCGCCGACCGGCACGCCGAGCGGGCGGTGCTGGAAGCGCAGGCCGACGCCTGGTCGCATGGTGTGCACTGGGCGCTGCTGGTGGTGTTCGTGCTGGCGCAGGCCATCGTGGAATCCACCCGCGCGGCCTTCATCGCCGACGCCGGCCTGCGCTCGGCTACCCGTGCCTTCGGTCGCGGCTTCATGCAGCTGCTGCGCCGGCCGCTGAAGACGCTGCTGTTCTACCTGGTGGTGAGCGTGCTGGGCCTGGCGATCGCGTCGGCGTTCGGCATCGCGCGCATCCACACCACGGCGGTCGACGGCGGCTTCTGGCTGGCCATCCTGCTCGGCCAGCTGATCGTGCTGACGATCGCGTGGATGCGCGTCGCGCGGTTGTTCGCGCTGGCGCGGTTGGCGCGTTCGCGCTGACATCGTCCGTTTCCCCCTCTCCACTTGCGGGAGAGGGGCTTTTGCTCTTCGCGTTATCGCAAGCGACAAAGCGCACAAGCAAAAAAACGCCGCGCTTGTGCGCGGCGTCGAGGAGCGGTTTGCGGCGGCGGAGCCGCCGCAAACCGAAGGGACTTACCAGATCTTCACCTGCTTGTCGCCCGAGCGCACCATCGCGTCGCCCAGCTTGCACTGGAAGGCGGTGGCGAAGGCGGTCATGTCCGACGGCGACGCGATCGCGCGGACGGCGATCGGCGAGTGCGGGTCGATGTTGAGGTACAGCTCGGCCTGCTTGTCGCGCACGCTGCCGCGCCACACGCGCGCCCAGCTGAGGAAGAAACGCTGGTCCTGGCTGTAGCCGTCGATCTTCTGGTCGGCCTCGGAGGGGTCCTTCTTCAGCGCGGCCTGCAGTGCATCGTAGGCGATGTTGAGGCCGCCCAGGTCGGCGATGTTCTCGCCCAGGGTCAGCTTGCCGTTGACGTGCAGGTCGGGCTTGCTCGCGATCGGGGCGTAGCCGTCGTACTGGTCCACCAGTGCCTTGGCGCGCGCGTCGAACTGCTTCTTGTCCTGCGGCGTCCACCAGTTGGCGCGGTTGCCGTCGCCGTCGAACTGGCTGCCCTGGTCGTCGAAGCCGTGGCTGGATTCGTGGCCGATCACCGCGCCGATGCCGCCGTAGTTGATCGCGTCGTCGCCCTTCGCATAGAAGAACGGCGGCTGCAGGATCGCGGCCGGGAAGTTGATGGTGTTGGTGCTGGGGTCGTAGTAGGCATTGACCATCTGCGGGGTCATGTCCCACAGCTTGCGGTCGGTGGGCTTGCCGATCTTGGACAGGTCGTACTGGTAGTTGTACTTCTGCGCGGCCTGCAGGTTGCCGTACCAGTTGTCCGCGCTGATGTTCAGGCCCGACCAGTCGCGCCACTCGCCCTCGTCGGGGTAGCCGATCTTGGGCAGGAACTTGTTCCACTTGTCGACGGCTTTGGCCTTGGTGGCGTCGCTCATCCAGTCCAGATGCTCGATGCGGTCCTTCAGCGCGTCGCGCACGTTGGTGACCAGCTCCTCGGCACGCTGCTTGGTCTCCGGCGTGAATACCTTGGCCACGTACAGCTGGCCAAGGCCCATGCCCATCGCGCCGTTGACGCCGCCCAGCACCTGCTTCCAGCGCGCCTTCTGCTCAGGCTGGCCGGACAGGGTCTTGCCGTAGAAGTCGAACTTGTTGTCGCGGAAGGCCTTGGACAGCGAACTGGAGGCGTCGTCGATGGCGTGGAAGCGCAGGTAGGCCTGCCACTCGGAGGCCGGCGCGCTGGTCAGCAGCTTGTCGAACTCGGCGAAGAACTTCGGCTGCGACAGCGAGAAGCCCTTGTCGATGGTCACGCCCTGGGTCTTGAAGAACTGCTCCCAGCTGAAGTGCGGGGTGACCTTGTCGGCGTCCTTGACGCTGACGAAGTGGTACTGGTTGTCGAGGTCGCGCAACTCGGTGGGGGCCAGCGAGGCGCCGGCCAGCGCGGTCTCGAACTTCATCACCGCGTCGGCCTGCTGCTTGGCGTCGGCCTCGGACACGCCGGTCAGCTGCAGCGTTTTGGCGACGTAGGCGACGTAGGCGGCGCGCAGGTCCTTGTACTCGGGCTTGGAGTAGTAGTCCTTGGTGGGCAGGCCCAGGCCGCCCTGGTTGGCGGAGCCGATCTGCTGGGTGGCATCCTTGAAGTCCGCGGTGGCGCCGAAGCTGAACACCTGGCCTTCGCCGTCGGCGGCGCTCTGGTTGAGGTAGGTCACGATGTCGGCGGTGTTCTTCAGGCCGTCGATGGCGGCGAGCTTCGGCTTGATCGGGTCGAAGCCGGCCTTCTCGATCGCGGCGTCGTCCATGCCGGACTTGTACAACCAGCCGATCTTCTGCTCGACCGAGCCGGCCTTGGCGCCGTCGGCGCCCTTGGCGGCGTCCTCGACGATCTGGTGCTGGGTGTCGAGGCTCTGCTCGGCCAGCTGGTTGAACGCGCCCCAGCTGGTGTGGTCGGACGGAATCGGGTTGGCGGCGACCCACTTCGCATTGACGAAGCTGTTGAAGTCCGTACAGGCCTCGTTGCTCGCACCCAGTTCGCTGATGTCGAACACGCTCTTCGGCGCGGCGGCCGCGGTGGTGGCTGCCGTGGCCGGAGCGGCGGCAGTGGCCGACTGGGCCGGCGCCGGAGCGGCGGCCTGCTCGCTCTTGCCGCAGGCGGTGAGCGCCAGTGCGACGGCGGCGGCCAGTGCCAGGGGCTTCAGGTACTGCTGGGTCATGGACTTCCCTCTCATAGGTGTGTGGTGCCGCCGAGGCGGTGCTCTGCGCATGCCGGTCGGTCGCGGGCATGCCTGCCCGCGCCGGCCGTGGCCGGCCACGCTATGACTATCGTCATGGGCGGCACAGTGTCAAAGGTCAGGGGTGATCCCGGCAATCAGGGCCAGCCAGGCGTGGTGCACTGTCTGGCGTGGCGCGGTTGCGTGTTCAGAGCGACTCCGGGCCGATGTGGGAGCGGCTTCAGCCGCGATTCTGGAAAGTCGCGGCTGAAGCCGCTCCTACAGCGCATCCGCATCGGTGGGCAGGCGGCGTGGCGCGGGCAGGGTGTCCGGTGACACCGCGCCGCCGGAGATGATGAAGGCCATCGCCTGGTCCATCGTCCAGTCGGTGGGCGTGAGCTCGTCCATCGGCACCAGTTCCAGATAACCGCCGGTGGGGTTCGGCGTGGTGGGGATGTACACCGCCGCCATCTCGCGGCCCGTGCCTTCCTCGATCAGGGTGCGGGTGACGAAGCCCACCACCTTCATGCCCGGTCGCGGGAACTCCACCAGCACCACGCGCTGCGTGCCGCCGGGCTTGTTCTGCAGCACTGCCGTCAGTTTCTTGGTGCCGCCGTAGATCGTTTGCACCAGCGGGATGCGCTGCAGCAGCCCATCGAACGTGTTGATGAGGCGCCGCCCGATCACGCGGTTCGCCAGCCAGCCCACGGCGTACAGTCCGCCCAGCGTCAGCAGCAGGGCGAGCACGAACACCAGTCCACTCTTGTTGAGCGTGTCGGCGGCGTGCGGTGCCACCAGCGCCAGCGCTTCCGTCAGCGCCGCCACCAGCGGTGCGCCGATGCCGGCCAGGAGGCCCAGCACGAACTTGAATACCAGCACCGTCACCCACAGCGGCAGGAAGGTGAGCAGGCCGGTGATCAGGTAGCGTTTGAGGCGGAGGGGAGGCATGGCAGCACGCGCGGGGAAGGGTGCCTCATTGTAGGGAAGTGCTCAGCGTGGCGGATGCACGCCGTGCCGCCACCCCTTGCGATACAGCTTGCGCAGGCCGATCAGCGCCACCAGCAACCACACCGCCAGGCTCACGTAGATGCCGACGGCGGGGATCGCGCGCAGGAAATCCGCATGCAGCGCCTGCGCCAGTTCGTAGGTGCCCACGGTGTACATGCCGATCGGGAACACGATGTCCCAGTCGTCGGTCTCGTAGCGCAGCGGCACGTGGCGCCACACGTGGCGCCACACTTCCAGGATCACCAGCAGCGGAATCCACCAGGTGGCGGTGGCCCAGAAAAACAGGGTGAAGCCCTTCACGAACGGCAGCAGCTCGGTCAGCGTGCTGTGCGCGGGCGCGTGGATCACGATCAGGCTGCCGGCGAGGGTGGTCACCGCCAGTGCGCCCATGTCGATCCAGTACGGCGGGGTGAACTCACGCGCGCGCAGCGGGAAGAACACCATGCGGTACACCACCAGGGTGATGATGAGCAGGTACAGCGCCGCACCCAGCATGTACAGGCTGAGCGCCACGAACTGCAGGCGGTCGGGATCGGCGCGGCTGGCCGCGACCAGGGTGACCAGTGCCGACAGTGCCTGGGTGGACACCACCGCCACCAGCCAGCCGCCGTTGATGCTGCGGGTGAAGCCGGGCTTGAAGCGCGCGGTGATGGTGGCGGCGAAGAACAGGTAGATCAGCGCGATCCACAGCAGCGCGCCGGCCACCGCCAGCACGGTCGCCAGCGCGGGTAGCGGCCGCACCAGCACGCACTGGCTGCCCAGCACGCAGGTGGCCGCGGCCAGGGTGAGGAAACCGGCGCCGCGCGAGGGGTCGGTGAAATCCATCACCATCTCGTGGCGGAAACGCGCCAGCCGCAGCAGGCTGAGCGCCAGCAGCCAGACGTAGGCGAGCAGGTTGAACGCGAACAGCGCCAGCGCCACCCGCGGCAGGCCGTGCTGGCTGGCGTCCACCGACACGATGCCGGTGGCCATCACCAGCGCGAAGCAGCCTGGATCGAGCCGGCGCACGCGGATCAGCAGGTTTTCGGCCAGCGCCATGCGGCCCTCCGGAGCCCCATTGCGGCGATTATGCGGAAGCGCCATGTCGTCGCCCGGTGACGTGTGACTTTTTCCGCGGCCATGCGAATCATGTTGGCAACGACGGAGATGCGGACAGGCATGGGCGGCAAACCGGACCAGCAACGTTTCGAGGCGCTGTGGCGCGAACACCGGGGCATCGTGCTCAAGGTGGCCGGCGTCTACGCGCGCAGTGCCGAGGAACGGCTGGACCTGGCGCAGGAGATCGGCGCGCAGTTGTGGCGTTCTTTCGCCAGCTTTGACGAGCGACGCGCGAAGTTCAGCACCTGGCTGTACCGCATCGCGCTGAACGTGGCGATCTCGCACCTGCGCCGCGCAGGGGGCGAGGCCGGGCGGTTCGAGCCACTGGACGATGGGCACCTCGAAACCATCGCGGGCGAACCCGCCGCGGAACCGGACGAGCGCCTCGCCGCGCTGCACGCCTTCATCGGCGAGCTCGATGCGCTCAACCGCGCGCTGATCCTGTTGTACCTCGAAGACCGCAGCTACGCCGAGATCGCCGAGGTACTCGGCATCAGCGCCACCAACGTGGCCACCAAGATCAATCGCATCAAGCAGAAGCTGCGCGGCCGGATGACCGCCGCGACCGTCACCGGAGGAGCATGACCATGGAACTCGATGAGATGAAGCAGTTGTGGGCGCGAATGGAATTGCGGCAGGACGGCATGGAAGCGCTGCTGCGCCAGGATTTTCGCGAGCGGCGGATGGACCAGGCGCGTGCCGCGCTGCGCCGGGCGCTGCGCTGGCAGGCACTGGAGCTGGCGCTCTGGCTGGGCTTCGTGGTGTGGGTGGCTTCTTTCTGGGCGGACCATCGCCAAGTCACGCACCTGCTGGTGATCGGTCTGGTGCTGCATGTCTACGGCGTTGCCGCGATCTGGTCGTGCGCCACGCAGCTATTGCTGCTCAGCCGCATCTACCTGTTCGATGCACCCGTGCTGGTGCAGCAGCGGCGGCTGGCGCAATTGCGGCGCTTCCGCGTGCGCAGCTCGCTGGCGTTGGGTCTGCCGTGGTGGTTCCTGTGGTTGCTGGTGTCCACGGCAGGCCTGGTGCAGCTGACCGGGGTGGATATCTACGCGGGGGGCTCGCCCGCGTGGTACTGGGTGACGCTGGGCGTAGGCGCACTGGGCATGGGGGCATGCGTCTGGCTGGCGCACCACCTCGCCGGCCGGCCGTTGCGCTCGCCCATGCTGCGGCGGATGGTCGAGGACATGAGCGGCCGCAGCCTGCGGCAGGTTGCCGAGCAACTCGACGGAATTGTTCGTTTCGAGCGGGAGTGAGCCCTCTCCCCCAGCCCCTCTCCCGCGAGCGGGAGAGGGGAGTCGTGCAGTCAGCGCGCCTTGGGCTTCAAGCGTACGTAGAGCTGCTTGCGCACGCGGGCGACCACCTCGCCGGAGGCGGTGACGATGTCGTTCTCGAACCAGCGCAGCACTTTCCCGCCATCGACCGCGGCGCTGCGCAGTTCCTCGACGGTGGCGTCGTCGAGGTGGAAGCGGGCATAGACGTCCTCGCGCCCCGGCGCCACGAAGTCGATCGTGCCGGCCTGGTCCCACACGTAGTATTCGCGGCCCAACCGATGCATGGCCAGCAGCATCCAGAACGGATCGGCCATGGCGAACAGGTTGCCGCCGAAATGGCTGCGCACGTAGTTGCGGTTGCGGCGGCGCAGGCGCAGCACCACCTTTGCCTCGGACCAGTCTGCGCTCAGCGATTGCAGGCGGATGGCATTGACCAGGAACGGCGGCCACAGGTTGAGCAGCCGCCGGAAGGTGGAAGCCTTCATCAGAACAGCAGCGAGGCCATGCGGCGACGGTAGCGGCCGACCAGCTCGGCGTCGTCCAGCGTGCCGAAGGCGGCGAGCAGGCGTTTCTTCGCGGCGCCATCGTTCCAGTCGCGGGCCTTCTCGAGGATGGCGAGGAACTGCTCGAGGCCGGCGGCGGGATCGTCGCCCAGCAGCAGGCGCACGCCGAGCAGGTCGCGTGCCTGCCAGTCGGCGGCATCGGTGGCGATGCGCTGCTCCAGCTCGGCTTGCGCGGGGGCGTCCTTCAGCGCGCGCGCCAGTTCCAGCTGCTGGCGCACGCGCACGGCGCGGGCGTCGGTGGCGAGGTTGGCGGGCAGGGCGTCGAGTTCGGTGGCGGCGGCGTCGCTGTGGCCGGCCTGGGCCAGCGCCACGGCGAGATCGAGCTTGAGCTCGGCGCGCTCGGGCTCGGCGGCGATCGCCTGCTGCAGGCGGTTGACCGCCGCTTCCGGCATCTCGGCGGGTGCGGCCACTTCCTCGGCCTCGTCGTCGGCCCCATCCAGCGGCTGCACGTGGCGCGCCAGGAATTCGCGCAGCTGGCCCAGCGGCAGCGCGCCGGCGAAGCCGTCGGCGATCTGGCCGTCCTTCACCAGCACCACGGTGGGCACGCTGCGGATGCCGAACATCGCGGCAAGCTGCTGGTTCTTGTCCACATCCACCTTGCCGAGGCGGAACGCGCCCTTGTACTCGGTGGCCAGCTGCTCCAGCAGCGGGCCCAGCGTCTTGCACGGGCCGCACCAGGTGGCCCAGAAATCCACCAGTACCGGGGCGTCCAGCGAGGCGTTGATGACCTCGGTCTCGAAGTTCTGTTCGGTGACTTCGAAGACGTGGTCGAGGGTGGCGTCGGTCACGGCGGATTCCGGCAGATGGGGAAACACCCCAGATCAGGGCGCACGCGAGCATATCAAGGGAATCGGGCGTGCCGGCGCCGCTTCATCCGCTGGCCGCCCGGATTTGCGAGAATCGCGGCATGGACGCGTCCCCATCCGACGTCGCGGGTCCCGATGCAGCCACCCACGGGCTGCTGATCTGCGAACACTGCGACACCGTGCATCGCCGTGGCCCGCTGGCGCATGGCGAGATGGCCGAGTGCGCGCGCTGCGGCGCGGTGCTGGAGCGCTGCCGCGGCATGCGCGCGGACACCATGCTGGCGCTGATAGTGACCGCGCTGGTGGTGTTCGCGCAGGCCACGCTGTGGCCGATCGTGACGCTGGGCCTGAACGGCCAGTACGTGGCCGCCACGCTGTGGGACGTGATCCACATGATGTGGCTCGACCACTCGCAGGTGGTGGCGGTGCTGGCGGCGGCCACGCTGTACGTGTTCCCGCTCGCCAAGATCCTGACCCTGGGCTGGCTGCTCATCTACGCGCGCAGCGGCCGCCGCGCGCCGGGCTTCCGTCGCCTGATGGTGGCGCTGCACCACTTTGGGCCGTGGACGATGAGCGAGGTGTTCGTGCTGGGCGCGCTGGTGTCCATCGTCAAGGCGCACCTGTACTTCGACGTGCTGCCCGACCCGGGCATCTACGCCTACGCTGTGCTGATGCTGCTGATCACCGTATTCGCCGGCATCGACCTCACCCGGCTGTGGGACGAGACCTGCGACGAGGATGCGGAGGTGACGCCGTGAGCGTCCTGCCGCGCGCCGATGAGCTTGGCCTGCTCGGCTGCCACGTCTGCGGCCAGGTCTGCCGCGCGCCCGGCGCCGGCGAAGGCGACGCCGTGCCGGCCTGCCCGCGCTGCGGCTCGGTGCTGCACCGGCGCAAGCCGGCGGTCTACACGCGCACCTGGGCGCTGCTGATCGCCGCGTTCCTGATGTACGTCCCCGCCAACGTGCTGCCGATCATGCGCACGGCGAGCCTGGGCGACATCGACGACAACACCATCATCAGCGGCGTGGTGGAGCTGTGGGTGAAGGGTTCGCCGGGGCTGGCGGTGATCGTGTTCTGCGCCAGCATCGTGGTGCCGATGCTGAAGTTCCTCGCGCTGGGGACGCTGCTGGTCACCTGCCGGCGCGGCAGCAACTGGGCGCGGCGGCAGCGCGCGCAGCTGTACCGGCTGGTGGAGCTGATCGGCTACTGGTCGATGCTGGACGTGTTCGTGGTGGCCCTGCTCACCGCGCTGGTACGCTTCGGCTTCTTCAGCCTGGTGGAACCGCTGCCGGGCGTGGTGTTTTTCGGCCTGACCGTGGTGCTGACCATGTTCGCCTCGATGTGCTTCGATCCCCGGCTGATCTGGGACGGCAAGGAAGATTCCGATGACTGACGAGCAATCCGGCGCACCGCAGCCGGCGAGCGGCGACGCCCTGCCACGTCCGGTGCTGCGCAAGCGGCGCACGAACGCTTCGCTGATCTGGCTGGTGCCGGTCCTGGCGGCGATCGTGGGCGCATCGCTGGTGGTCAGCAGCTGGCTGCAGGCCGGCCCCGACATCACGATCAGCTTCGAGAGCGCGCAAGGCCTCGCCGCAGGCAAGACGCCGGTGAAGTACAAGGACGTGGTGATCGGCAAGGTGGACAAGATCCGCCTCAGCGGCGACCGCAGCCACGTGCTGGTGAAGGTGGCGCTGGAGAAGAGCGCGAAGGCGTTCGCCACCACGGGCACGCGCTACTGGGTGGTGCGCCCGCGCATCGGCCTGGGCGGCGTCTCCGGCGTGGACACGCTGTTCTCCGGCGCCTACATCGGCGCCGACACCGGCGATTCCAGTGCGGAGGAGGACGAGTTCAAGGGCCTGGAGACCCCGCCCGCGGTGACCCACGGCGAACCGGGCAAGAGCTACACCCTGCACGCCGACGACCTTGGCTCGCTTGACATCGGCTCGCCGGTGTACTTCCGCCGCATCCAGGTGGGGCGGGTGGTCTCCTATCAGCTGGACAAGGATGGCAAGGGCGTGTCGCTCGCGGTGTTCATCGACAGTCCCAACGACCGCTTCGTGGATACCGACACCCGCTTCTGGAATGCCAGCGGCGTGGACGTGTCGCTGGGCGCGAACGGGCTCAAGCTCAACGCACAGTCGCTGGCCACCGTGCTGGCCGGCGGCCTGGCCTTCCAGGACCCGAATGGCCCGCACGACGCCACGCCGGCGGCCGACGGCGCCAGCTTCCGGCTGTTCAACGACGAGGCCACCGCGATGGCGCCGCCGGACGGCGAGCCGCACTACATCCGCATGCGCTTCGACCAGTCGCTGCGCGGGCTCGCGGTGGGCGCGCCGGTGGAGTTCCTGGGGATGAACTTTGGCCACGTCGTGTCCGTCCGCATGGACTACGACGAGAAGACCCAGCGCTTCCCATTCATTGTCGGCGCCGTGATCTACCCCGAGCGGCTGGGTCAGGCGAATGCCAAGCTGGTGGCGCTGGCCAGGAAGAACGGCGACAACGCCGATATCTCGCACATGGTGGGCAAGCTGGTCGAGCATGGGCTGCGCGCGCAGGCGCGCACCGGCAACCTGCTCACCGGTCAGCTCTACATCGCGCTGGATTTCCTGCCGCATGCGGCGAAGGCGAACTACGACCCCGACGCGCGGCCGCTGGAGATCCCCACCGCGCCGGGCAGCTTCGACAAGCTGCAGGAGCAGATGGTCGACATCGTCGGCAAGCTGGACAAGATCCCGTTCGACCAGATCGGCAACCACCTCAACGACTCGCTGGCCAGCCTCGACGCCACGCTCAAGCAGGTGAACGGGCAGACCTTGCCGGCGCTCAACGGCACCCTGGGCGATGCCCGCAAGACACTGGGCACGGCGAACAACACGCTGTCCGCCGACTCGCCGCTGCAGCAGAACCTGGGCAGCACGCTGCAGGAAGTGCAGCGCACGATGCGCTCGCTGCGCGTGCTCACCGACTACCTCGGCGTCCATCCGGAGTCGCTGCTGCGCGGCCGCCAGGCCGACCCGAAGCCGACCGAACCGAAGCCGGCGCCCGCCAACCCGAACAGGAGCCAGCCATGAGTCGCCTGCGCCCGTGGATTCCACTCGCCGCCGCGCTGGGCCTCGCCGGCTGCGCCTCCGCGCCGCTGCACTACTACACCTTGATGACGCCGGCCGGTTCGACCGCCGGCAATGCGGCTGCGCCCGCGCCGTATCCCTTCGAGTTGCTGCCGGTTGGCGTGCCGGCCCAGGTCGACGTGCCGCAGCTGGTGGTGCGCGAAGGCGGGCAGGGCGTGCAGCCGCTGGATGGCCAGCGCTGGATCGCGCCGCTGGGCGACGAGGTCCGCGGCGCGCTGGCCGCCGACCTCGCCCGCGCGCTGGGCGTGGCGGACATCAGCGGCCTGCCCGGCAACGGTCAGCCGCGCCTGCGCATCAAGCTCGACGTGCGCCGCTTCGAATCGGTGCCCGGCAATCACGCGCTGATCGATGCGGCGTGGAGCCTGCGCCTGACGGGCGGCTCCGGCGGGCAGGACGCGCTCGCCTGCAGCAGCCGCATCAGCGAGCCGGTGGCGGCGGGCTACGACGCCCTGGTGGCTGGCCACCAGCAGGCGCTGGCCGCACTGGCCGACCGCATCGCCGCCACGGCGCGTGCGTACGAGACGGGCCAGAACCCGGCTTGCCCCGCCGATTGAGGGTTTTGGCGCCCTTCCCTGCATGCAGGGAAGGGCCGGGACAGGGCGCTCCCGGCCCGGCATACGGGCCCGTTCTGCTAATCTGATCCGTTCTCCCGGCAGGTGCGCGAGCCCGCGCCACGCTGCCCGCAAAGATCACGGCCACGGACCCATGCAAGACATCCACGACACCAGCAAGACCGAGCAGGATTACCAGCCGCAGGCGGTGGAAGCCGCCGCGCAGCAGTACTGGAACGCGCAGCATGCCTACGAGGTGAAGGAAGACCCGGCCAAGCCGAAGTTCTTCTGCCTCTCGATGCTGCCGTATCCCTCGGGCGCGCTGCACATGGGCCACGTGCGCAACTACACCATCGGCGACGTGATCAGCCGCTACCAGCGCATGCAGGGCCGCAACGTGCTGCAGCCGATGGGCTGGGACGCGTTCGGCCTGCCGGCCGAGAACGCCGCGATCAAGAACAGGACCGCGCCGGCCAAGTGGACCTACGCGAACATCGAGCACATGCGCGGCCAGCTGAAGTCGCTGGGCTACGCGATCGACTGGAGCCGCGAGTTCGCCACCTGCCGCCCGGACTACTACCGCTGGGAACAGCTGATGTTCACCCGGCTGCTGAAGAAGGGCCTGGCCTACCGCAAGAACAGCGTGGTGAACTGGGACCCGGTCGACCACACCGTGCTGGCCAACGAGCAGGTGGTGGACGGTCGCGGCTGGCGCTCCGGCGCCGTGGTGGAGAAGCGCGAGATCCCGCAGTGGTTCCTGCGCATCACCGACTACGCGCAGGAGCTGCTGGACGGCCTGGACACGCTGCCGGGCTGGCCCGACGCGGTGAAGACCATGCAGCGCAACTGGATCGGCCGCAGCGAAGGCCTGGAGATCCACTTCGCCGTCGAAGGCGAGGCCGCGCCGCTCACCGTGTTCACCACCCGCCCCGACACCTTGATGGGCGTTACCTTCGTCTCCATCGCCGGCGAGCATCCGCTGGCGCTGAAGGCGGCGCAGAACAATCCGCAGCTCGCCGCCTTCCTCGACGAGCTCAAGCACGGCGGCGTTTCCGAGGCCGAACTCGAAACCCAGGAAAAGCGCGGCATGGCCACCGGCCTGTACGCGATCCATCCGGTCAGCGGCGACAAGCTGCCGGTTTGGGTGGCGAACTTCGTGCTGATGGGTTACGGCACCGGCGCGGTGATGGCCGTGCCCGGCCACGACGCGCGCGATTTCGAATTCGCGCACAAGTACGGTTTGCCGATCCGGCAGGTGATCGCCGCGGGCAACGAGGCCTACGACCCTGCCGTGTGGCAGGACTGGTACTCGGACAAGACTCACCCCGACATGCGTGTGGTGAACTCCGGCGCGCTGGACGGCAAGAACTACCGCGAGGCTTTCGATTACCTGGCGACCAGGCTCGAAGCCGACGGCAAGGGCCAGCGCCGCGTCAACTGGCGCCTGCGCGACTGGGGCGTCAGCCGCCAGCGCTATTGGGGCTGCCCGATCCCGGTGATCTATTGCCCGAAATGCGAAGCCGTGCCGGTGCCGGAAGACCAGTTGCCGGTGGTGCTGCCCGAGGACGTGGCGTTCTCAGGCGTGCAGTCGCCGATCAAGGCCGACCCCGAGTGGCGCAAGTGCACGTGCCCGCAATGCGGTGGCCCGGCCGAGCGCGAGACCGACACCTTCGACACCTTCATGGAGTCGAGCTGGTACTACGCGCGCTACACCTCGCCGGGCGCGAACGGCCAGGTGGACGAACGCGCGAATTACTGGCTGCCGGTGGACCAGTACATCGGCGGCATCGAGCACGCGATCCTGCACCTGCTGTATTTCCGCTTCTATCACAAGCTGCTCCGCGACGCGGGCCTGGTGAAGTCCGACGAGCCTGCCACCAACCTCTTGTGCCAAGGCATGGTGATCGCCGAGACCTTCTACCGCGACCACGCCGACGGCTCGAAGGACTGGATCAATCCCGCCGACGTGGAAGTCCGCCGCGACGACAAGGCACGCGTGGTCGGCGCGGTACTCAAGGCCGACGGCCAGCCGGTGAAGATCGGTGGCATCGAGAAGATGTCGAAGTCCAAGAACAACGGTGTCGATCCGCAGGCGATGGTGGGCAAGTACGGCGCCGACACGGTGCGCCTGTTCTCGATGTTCGCATCGCCGCCGGAGCAGTCGCTGGAGTGGAACGAGGCCGGCGTGGAAGGCATGGCGCGCTTCCTGCGCCGCTTCTGGCGTGAGGTGGTCACGCATGCCGCGCAGCCCGATCATCCCCCCATGGCAAGCGTGGCCGCCGGCCACACTACTTCCCTTCCCCCGCAAGCGGGGCACATTCCTTCTTTCCTTCCCCCGCGAGCGGGGGAAGGTGCCGAAGGCGGAAGGGGGAACTCCGAAGGCGGAAGGGGGACCCCCGAAGGCGTCGTCGACCCGTCGCAACTCGATGCCGGCCAGAAGGCGCTGCGCCGCCAGCTGCACGAGACCATCCAGAAGGTCAGCGACGACTTCGGCCGCCGCCACTCCTTCAACACCGCGATCGCCGCGCTGATGGAACTCCTGAACGCCGTGGGCCGGTTCACCGACATGAGCGAGCAGGGCCGCGCGGTGCGCCACGAGGCGCTGGAAAGCATGGTGCTGCTGCTGAACCCGGTGGTGCCGCACGTCAGCCATCGCCTGTGGCAGGTGCTGGGCCACGCCGAGGCCGTGCTGGAGGACCAGGCGTGGCCCGTGGTGGACGCCGCGGCGCTGGTGCGCGACAGTCTGACCCTCGCGGTGCAGGTCAACGGCAAGCTGCGCGGCACCATCGAACTGCCTGCCAATGCCGGCAAGGAAGAGGCCGAGGCGCTGGCGCTGGCGCAACCGCAGGTGGCCGCCTTCCTCAAGGAACTCAGCGTGCGCAAGGTGATCGTGGTGCCGGGCAAGATCGTCAACATCGTCGCAGGATGAAAGCCATGAACCGCATGCTCCGTGTCGCGCTGCCGCTCGCCGCCGCCCTCGCGCTCTCCGCCTGCGGCTTTCACCTGCGCCGCAGCGCCGCGTTGCCGCCGTCGATGAGCCACGTGCACCTCACCGTTTCGGGCGGTGGCGACCTCGAGCGCGGGCTGACCCGTGCGCTGGAGAACGCCAACGTCGCCGTCGAGGACAACGCCGGCCCCGGCGTCGCCGAGCTGCGCGTGCCGGTGGCCGCGTTCGGCACCCAGTCGCTGACCCAGGGCGGCTATGTGCGCATCACCGAGTACGCGGTGAACTACAACGTGGAATTCGACGTCACCGGCGCCGACGGCAAGACCGTGCTGCCGCACCAGCGCATCAGCATGCAGCGCGAATACAGCTACGACTCCACCGACACCGTGGGCAACGCCTCGCAGGTGCAGCAGATCCAGCGCAGCCTGGTCGACGACATGGTGCAGGCGATCATGTTCCGGCTCGAGGCTGCCGGCCGCCACGCGCAGGACACCCCGGCAGCCGGCACCGGCGAGCACTGATGCCGCTCGCCCCCGCGCAATGGCAGAAGGCCCTGGCCGGCGACAGCCTGGCGCCGGTCTACCTGCTCGCGGGCGAGGAACTGCTGGTGCTGGAGGCCGCCGACGCGCTGCGCGCGCAAGCGAAGCGGCTCGGCTACACCGAGCGCGAGGTGCTGGAAGTCGAGCAGCGTTTCGACTGGGACGACCTCGCCCGTGCCACCGCCGGCATGTCGCTGTTCGCCACGCGTCGCCTCATCGATCTGCGCCTGCCCACTGGCCGCCCCGGCGTGGATGGCGCCAAGGCGATCAACGAGTTCTGCGCCGATCCGCCGCCCGACGTCACCCTGCTGATCACCGCGATGGAGTGGAGCAGCAAGCACGACGGCGCCTGGAGCAAGAAGCTCGACGCCGCCGGCACCATGGTGGTGTTCAACGCGCCGCGACCCAACGAATGGGCGGCCTGGATAGCCGCGCGGCTCGCCTCGCGCGGCCTCAGCGCCACGCCCGACGCCGCGGCCCTGTTGGCCGAGCGCGTGGAGGGCAACCTGCTCGCCGCTGCTCAGGAAGTCGACAAGCTCGTGGTGCTGCGCGCCGGCGACAACAGCCGCATCGACGCCGACGCGATGGAAAACCTGGTCGCCGACAGCGCCCGCTACGACGTGTTCAAGCTCGCCGACGCCGCGCTGGCGGGCGAGGGCGCCCGCGCGCTGCGCATCCTCGCCGGGCTGCATGCCGAGGGCGACGAGTTGATCGCCCTGATGGGCTGGCTGGTGAACCAGCTGCAGCTGGCGCTGCGCCTCGCCAACGCGTCCGACCTCGCCGCGCAGGCACGCGCCGAACGCCTGTGGCCCGCGCGCGAACAACTGTTCCGCAAGGCGCTGCGCCGCGCGCCGCGCGAACACTGGCTGGCCTGCCTCGCGCGCGCCGCGCGCATCGACCGCATCGCCAAGGGTCGCGAACAGGGCGAGCCCTGGCGCGAGGCCGAGCGGCTGATCGCGGCGATCGCCGAGCCGCGGGCAGCGCGGGCGCTGGCATAGGGCTGCGCAGATGAGCATGCGGCCGCTTGCCGTTTTTGGCGGCACCTTCGATCCCATCCATATCGGCCATCTCACCGTGGCGTGGGAAGCGGCGGAGTTGCTGGATGCGGAAGTGCGGCTGATGCCGGCGAACGTGCCGCCGCACCGGTCGTCGCCGCAAGCCTCTCCCGCCGAGCGGGTGGCGATGCTGCGCGCGGCGCTGGCGGGGCAGTCGCGGCTGGTGCTCGATGCGCGCGAGCTGGAGCGCGACGGGCCCTCGTATACCATCGACACCCTGCGCGAGTTGCGCACGGAACAGGGTGGGCGACCGCTGGTGCTGCTGCTGGGCGCCGATGCGTTTGCCGGCCTGCCGGGTTGGAGCCGCTGGCGCGAGTTGTTCGACTTCGCGCATATCGGCGTGTTGAGCCGGCCTGGTGTGCAGGTCATGCGATCCGTGGAACTGGAGCAGGAAGTCGCCGCGCGTCGGGTGGACGACGTGGCGCCTCTGCGCGCGCAGCCCTGCGGCAAGCTGATCGAACTCGCGGTGACGCCGCTGGAAGTTTCCGCCACCCGCATCCGCGAACTGCTCGCCGCGGGGCGCGATCCGCGCTACCTGCTGCCGGCGGGGTTGTTCGATGATCCGGCGCTGTTGGCGCCTTATCGCCGCTGAAGCGCTTCGCTACCCACATGAGCGGGCAAGTGAAGTTGCATGATTCGCTCTCACCCCGTTCTTGCCACAAACCGCAACGCCACCGAATTCATGCAATAGCGCAGACCCGTCGGCGGCGGACCATCGTTGAAGACATGGCCGAGGTGGCTGTTGCAGCCGGCGCAACTGATCGCGATGCGTTCCATGCCGAACTGGGCGTCGCGGCTTTCGATCACGTTCCGCTTCGCGATGGGTCGCCAGAAGCTGGGCCAGCCGGTGCCGGAGTCGAATTCGGTGGCGGCGTCGTAGAGCGCGGTGGCGCAGGCGATGCAGCGGAACAGGCCGGCTTGTGCGGGACGTTCGTGCGGACCGCTGAAGGCGCGCTCGGTGCCGTCGCGACGCATCACGTCGAAAGCCAGTGGTGTCAGGCGCGCTCGCCATTGCGCGTCGCTGAGCACCAGCCGCTGCACGTGGCAGGTGCCGAGGTCGCGGCCGTCGTCGGCGTAGCACTCCAGCAGCACGTCGCCGGGCGGGGTGTGGACCAGTGCGGGCACGCCGCCCGCGGCACCGGCCGCGAGCAGGCGGGGCACGGCGAAGCTGCCGCCGACCGCGAGCAGGGCGCCGCCGCTCAGCGCGGCGCGCAGGAAACGGCGGCGATCCGTCGCGAGGGATTCATCGATGCGGGACATGGCCAGCCTCCTGGGATTATGTGGAGCGAACTTCGGCCTTGCTTGCATCTGGTTAGCATCGAATCTCCGCATAACCGTCACCGTTCGCCCTGAGCGTAGGCCCGAAGGGCCGAAGTCGAAGGGTCGTCGCGACTGCGCTTCGACTTCGCTTGCTATCGCAAGCTACGCTCAGCGCGAACGGAGGTTTTAGGCAACTCGACACCAATCGGGCGCTCGCAAGGAAGGAGAAAATGCTCAGCCGAACGTGAATGCGTAGGCGTGCATGCCGGGGTCGAGGAAGGTGATGGTGAAGGTGCGTTCGCCGGTGCCGTGGGCCTGGCGCACCAACTGGTACAGGCGCTGTGCGGTGACGGTGCCGTTGCCTTCGGCGTCGGTGTCCATGCCGTGGTCGGCGCCGGGCGCCTGGCCGTCCAGCGTGATGCGGAAGCGCACCGGCTTGCCGTCGCTGCCCGGGCCCAGCACCAGGTGCAGGTCGCGGCCACGGAAGCGGTAGCTGATGGAGCCGTCGGCCGCATCCAGCGTGGCGTCCTGCGCATGCACGGTCCAGCGGCCGGACAGCGCCCACTGGTTGGTGGCGAGTTGCGCCGGCGTGCGGTAGTCGAACGCGTCGTCGTGCGCGACCTGGCCGCTGGCGAAATGCTCGGCGCGCGCGTAGCCCACGTAGGTTTCCGGCGAGCGCTGCTGGTCGCCCGAGCCGGCGGCCTGCGCGCCCTTGGCGCCGGGCTGCACGTAGCCGCCTGGCAGGTCCTTGTAGCCGGCCTCGGTGAGCAGCTGGCGGATCGTGTCCTCGCCCTCGCGATAGCCCCCTTCGCCGAAGTAGTGGGCGCGGATGCGGCCGTGCGTGTCGATGAAGTAGTCCGCCGGCCAGTATTCGTTGTGGAAGCCCTGCCAGATCGCGTAGTCCGAATCCAGCGCCACCGGATAGGTCACGTCGAGCCGCTTCACCGCCGCGGCCACGTTGGCCGGATCCTTCTCGAACGCGAACTCCGGCGAGTGCACGCCGATCACCACCAGACCGTGGTCCTTGTACTTGTCGTACCAGGCTTCGACGTAGGGCAGCGAGCGCAGGCAGTTGATGCAGGAGTAGGTCCAGAAATCCACCAGCACCACCTTGCCGCGCAGTTTTTCGCGGGTGAGCGTCCCGCTGTTGAGCCAGCCGGTGGCGCCGGTGAGCGACGGCAACGTGCCTTCCACCGGCAAGGCCTCGCCGGGCTTCGGCGCGGGTGCCGCCACGGCGGCGGGCATCGGCCGCACGGCGTTGATGAGTTTCTGCTCGATGCCATTGCTGCCGGCCAGCGAGACGCGGGTGAGCACCCCGGTATCCATGCCCGAGGCGATCGCGGCCACGCCGGCCAACACCAGCACGCCCAGCGCGCGGCGCACCCATTGGCCCGCGCCCAGCGAACGCTTCATCACGGCGAACACCTTGCCACCGATCGCCAGCGCCAGCGCCAGCGAGGTGGCCGCGCCCAGCGCATAGGTGAGCAGCAGCAAGGTGGTGGTCACGCTGGCGCCCTTGAGCGCCGCGCCGGTCAACAGCAGGCCCAGGATCGGCCCTGCGCACGGCGCCCACAGCAGGCCGGTCGCGATGCCCAGACCCACCGCGCCCCAGATCGATTCGCCGTCGCCCTCGGTGCGTTGCGACAGCCGGTTGCCCAGCACCACGAACGGCCGCGTCAGCCATTCGGCGACGTGGCTGGAGAGCAGGGTGAGGCCGAGCAGGGCCAGCACCACCAGCGCCAGCGCGCGGCCGTACTGGTTCGCGTGCACCGCCCAGCCGCCGCCCACCGCCGCCAGCGTGGCGACCAGGGCGAAGGTGGCCGCCATGCCGATCAGCATCGGCAGGCCACTCTTCAGGAACGGGCGGTCGGCACGGGCGAACACGAAGGGCAGCACCGGCAGGATGCACGGGCTGAGGATGGTGAGCACGCCGCCGAGGTAGGCAAGGATCAGCAGGAGCATGGGGGTGGTCCGGGCTTGAGGTGTGCTGGTGATTCGCCGTCCTCGTGCCTGCGGTTACATCTTCGATACGAAGTAACCGGCGTGATGGATGCAGCGAACTGATGGATGGAATCCATGCACTGGACGATACGCCCTTGACCGCCGACGGCAGCTTGGTACTAGATGGCGGTCCCGCCCCGTTACCGGATTGCCGCGCCTTCGTGTCCGCCGAACCCGCCAGTGCCAGCGAACAGGCCGACCGCCGGCGCGCCGCGTGGATGGCCGCCGCGCAGGCGGGCGACCGCCGCGCCTACGAGCGCGTGCTGGCCGATTCGGTGGCGCTGATCCGCGCGGTGGCGCGTCGCCAGGGCGTGGCCACGGACGCACTGGACGACGTGGTGCAGGAGACCTTGCTCACCGTGCACCGCGTGCGCCACACCTACGATCCGGCGCGTTCCTACGACGCCTGGCTCAGCGCGATCGCCGGCCGCCGCGCGATCGACGCGCTGCGCAGCCACGGTCGGCGCGACCGCCGCGAACTGCACGACGAGTTCGTGCTGGACCGGCAGCCGGATCGCGACGATGCCAGCGCGGACGCCGAACGCCGGCAACAGGCGCGCCGCCTGCGCGAGGCCATCGCGCAGCTGCCGCCGGGCCAGCGCGAGGCGGTGGAACAGCTGGGCCTGCGCGAGCAGTCGCTGGCCGAGGCCGCCGCGCAGACCGGTCGCAACACCGGCGCCTTGAAAGTAAACCTGCACCGCGCGCTGAAGGCCTTGCGCGGTCGCCTGCATGGAGACGACTGAGCATGGCCGAGCCGCGCTCCAACGACAGCCTGATTGCCGCGCTCGGTGCCGAGCTGGTGCCGGTACGGCGCCTGCTGCCGCCGTGGCTGCGCATGCTGGGCTGGCTGGCCGTGGTGGCCGTATTCGCGGTGCTGCTGTTCGCGCACTACGGCGACGAACCCATGTTGCGCCGCTGGGCCGGCGCGCCGGATCTGGCCTGGGCCGCGCTGGGCGCGGTGCTCACGGCGGTCACCGCGGGCTGGTCCGCATTCACGCTGGCCGTCCCCGGACGCAGCCGCGCCTGGGCGTGGTTGCCGCTGCCGCCCGCGTTGCTGTGGATAGGCGCCAGCGGCCTGGGTTGCCTGCGCAACCTGCGTGGCCTGTTGGCGCCGGACACCAGCATCGCCACGCTGCACCAGTCGGCCGACTGCCTGGTCTTCATCGTCAGCTTCTCGATCCCGCTGTCGGCGCTCATGGTGTGGCTGCTGCGCCGCGCCTGCCCGCTGCGCCCGTTGCTCACCGCGTTGCTGGTGGGCCTGGCCAGCGCGGCCGCCTCGGCCAGCCTGCTGGAGATCTGCCACGCCTTCGACGCCGCCGCCACGGATCTCCTCACCCATGCGCTGGCGGTGGGCATCGTGGTGGCGGTGAACGCGGCGATGGGTGGAAGGCTGCTGTCGAAAGCCTGAGCTGCTGGCGCGATCCTTCATGGCGTGCGCACGGAGATCTGCGGACAATCACCGCATCCCCCTGCATCGAGCATGGCCATGTCCTCCTTCGCCCAGCAATTCGGCATCGAACTCCCGCTGATCCAGGCGCCGATGGCCGGCGCCACCACGCCGGAGCTGGTCGCCGCGGTCTCGAATGCCGGCGGCCTGGGTTCGCTGGGCGTGGGCTACACCGAGCCGCAGGCGATCCTGGAGCAGGTGGCGCGGGTGCGCGCGCTCACCGAGCGCCCGTTCGCGCTGAACCTGTTCGTGCTGCCCGACGAGGTCGTGCCCGACATGGCCGCCGTGGCGCGCGCCCGTGCGCGGCTGGATGCGCTGATGGAGCGCGAAGGCCTGGCCGTGCGCACCGCCTTGCCCACGCGCTGGGCGCCGCGCTTCTCCGAGCAGTTCGCCGCGTTGTGCGAGGCGCGGCCCGCGGTGGCCAGTTTCGCGTTCGACCTGCCCACGCCGGCGCAGATGCAGGAACTCAAGCGCCGCGACATCCGCGTGATCGGC
>Ga0105237_10000151_pt1 | contig 96844 bp, 84 predicted proteins | sample KBSC24metaG_FD_81520 | JGI IMG/M metagenome (GOLD analysis project Ga0105237, IMG submission 81520) | Corn rhizosphere microbial communities from Kellogg Biological Station, Michigan, USA - KBS C2-4 metaG | ecosystem: Host-associated > Plants > Roots > Rhizosphere > Soil | place: Michigan, USA...
CTGCGCGCGGGCGCTTGGCGCCGCCACCGCCCATACCGTCACCAGCGCGGCGCAAGAGATCGTGGCACTAGGGCGCATCGGTTCCCTCCAGCAAGATGCCCGAGAGGGCGGTGTGAGCGTCGGCGTCGCCGACGGCGGCCGCGTCGTACACGGTGGCGCCCCAGGTCCCCTGCTGCGTCAGCGCGACCAGGGAACGCGTCGGGTGCATGGGATCATCGAGGGCGTCTATCTCGAACAGGCTGGAGATGGGCCGCTCGTCTCGCAGGTCCTGGGGATGCAACGTGAGCAGGTCGACGGCCGCCAGCTGGGACGTGCCGGGCACGTACGCCCAGGCGCGATCACCGGTGCTGGACGGCAGCATCGTCACGCCCGAAGTGGAGGTGACGAACGGGGCGGCGGTGCGCGCCTGCAGGTTCAGCAGGAAGAAGCTGGCCTGGCGCGTGCCCAGGATCTTCAGCTCGGGGTGGTCCCCGCCCACGTCGGTCACCGAGGTGACGCCGGCCGTGACGCCCACGGTCTCCACGCTGCGATAGGGCCGCCCGGCGACGCGTCCCAGCTCCCAGAAAGCCACCCCGCCGTTGCCGCTGTTGGCGCCGTTCCACAGCAAGGCGACGTCGACGGGCGCCGGCCCGGTGCTGCCCGACTCGCCCGATTGCCCGGTGACCAGGGACAGGCGGCTGTATGCCGCCGGCAGCGCCACGTCCTGGGTCAGCCCGGTGGTGGGGTCGACCAGCACCGCCTTGGTGGACTGCGGAACCAGCACCGCCAGCGACAGCACGCCCGCGTCCGTTCGCACCCAGGCCATGTCGCTGGGCGTGCTGCCCACCGCGGTCAGGTTCAGCTCGGGTGAGAAGTCGCGATCGGCGGCCGGCAGCATGGTCGCCACCACCACGTTGCCGTCGTCCTCACGGATGGCCAGCCGCGCGTCGTTCGGCCCCGGGTCGCCGTCGCTGACCGCGACGGCCTGGGGGTGCGCGGGCGTGGCGTCCTGCCCCGACGACAGCTGGATCGTGATCTCCGGCGCCGCCGGTTGCAGCAGATCCACCACCGCCACGTCTTGCTCGGTCTCGACGACCAGCAAGCGGCGGGACCCACCCGGCAGCTCGAGCTTGTCCGTGAACGTGAACCGCTGCGGTTTGCCACCGAAGCTGCGCAGCGTGTGCGAGACCGGGTTCAGGCCCGGCGATGGCGGCTGGCTCAGATCGACCAGCAGCAGCTCGTTGGGGTTGCTGACCAGGCCCGTCGAGGAGCCGCTGGCGTACAGCACCGCCCACTGCCCGCCAGGATCGAGGGCGATCCCGTCCAGCGCCTGGGAGAGCGGGTAGGTCAGGTGTCCGGCGGTGGTCACGATCTCCAGGGCCGCCGACTGCGCCGCCTGCCCCTCCGGCGGCAGTCCCCCGTCGTCGCCCGCCGAGACCACGAACAGCTTGCTCCGATCAGGCGCCAGGGTGGCGGCGCGGAAACCACGCTGCAGCGGGACCGACCGCTCTCGCACGTTGCGCGCGGCGTCCGTGGTCAGCAGCACGACCCGCCCGGCGGAGGGATCCGTTATCGCGACCGCATCGCGCAAGGCGAACGGCTGCGCGCCACCGACGGGCGCGTCCCAGAAGGCGGGTCGGGTTCCGCACCCGACCAGGGCCAGCGACAGCGCGAGCCCCCAGGACCAGCTCCTCATGCTCCTGCTTCCGTTCTTCATGGCGACACTCCGTCGACGACGCGCGCGCCCAGGTCGAAGCCGGTCAGGGTCTGCGGCGGTCCCTGGTCGAAGGGGATGAAGGTGATGCGGCCCTCGCTGTAGCTCTGCGCCACGTAGCCGCGGTTGGCCCCCGCCACCACCCCGGTGGCGATGGGTGGACTGGCCAGCGCGATGCTGGTGACGTCCAGCGCCGGGACCCCCACCAGGTACGCGCCATAGATGTGCATCTTCTGATCGCTGACGGTGATCAGCGCGTGATCAGAACCGGGCGCCCAGGCCACCGCCCCGGGGGGCGCCGTCGTCTCCTGGATTCGTCCCGCGCGGGTGCCGTCCAGCGGAATGACGCTGAAGGCGTTGGCGAGCAGCGGCGCGCTGCCGGCGTCCGCCACCCCGCCGTCGGCAGGCTTCACGCCGCCGTCGGAGGGGCTGGCCCCGCCGCTGCCGCCGGTGCCCGTCGTCGGCGAGGGCTGGCGGTGCAGCACGATGGCGAATTGACCGTCGGGCGTGGGCACCACCGACAGCACCAGCGCGTGCACGCGCACCTGCCGGTACGTCCCGGACGCCAGATTGACCACCACCAGCGTCTCGGTCTCGGCCGCGTTCGAGTAGAGGATGGCCTGCGCGCCGTCGGGCGTGATGACGACGGAGCCGACCAGTTGCTCGGCGATGGTCTCGCTGGCGATCGTGGTCGGCTGGGACACCGCCGTGGCCAGCGGCAGCACCGCCAGCTGCGAGGTGGCGCGCACCACCGCCACCGCGCGCGTGCCGTCGGGCGTGACGTCCAGATCGGTGACCGGGCCCGACAGAGTGACCACGCCCGCCGAGCTGGTGTGCAGATCGACGATGCGCACGTCGGCGCTCCCCTCGCGCCGCACCACCGCGGTTCCCGTGGCGGTGACCGACACGTCGCGCGTGTCCGCATCCTCGAGAGGATCGTCGGTCAGCGGCACGTCCCGCGTCACCCGCACCGCGCCCCCGCCGGCGCCGGGCAGCCCGATGACGCTGACGCCGTCGCCGGTGACGACGTAGGCCTCGCTGGCGTCGGCCGCGAACGTGATCGACACGGGCCGGTAGCCCACGGCCAGCGTGGTGGCCAGCGTCGGTGCCGTGCGCAGATCGATGGCCGTCAGCTGCTGAAAGCCTTCCAGCGTGTCGTGCGTGCCGGCGGCCAGCGCCGCCCTGGAGTCGGTCCAGGCCAGCGCGAAATGACCATCCGCCGACACCGCCCAGGCGTTCGCCAGCGGCGCCAGCCCGGGGATCATCGTGCTGACCAGGCCGGTGGGCGCCGCCTGCATCAACGTCGCGTCGTGCGACAGCGCGTTCAGCACGATCACCTCGTCGGTCGCGCCCGGCACGGTGGCCAGGTAGGTCGGCGCGTTGCCCGCTTCGACGGTCTTCACCGAAACGGTCGTCGCATCCACGTAAGCGACGCGACCGCTGGTGGGGTTGGCCACCCAGACGTAGCGTCCGGTGGCCACCGGCACCTGGAACGACGAATCGACCTCTTGCTCCGGCGGCAGGACGGGTGCGTCCGGATTGACGATGCCGGCGTCACTGGTCGACCCGGCGCTGGCGCCTCCCGTCCCGGCGCCCGGATTGAATCCGCCCTTGGCGCCGCCGGAGCCGCCGCCGGCCGTGGGGCCGGCGTTGGAGGCGGAGCCTGTGGCGCCGCAGCCGGCCAGGCATCCCACCGCCAGCAGCAGCACCGCGCGCGACGGGGCGGGCGCTTCCCGGCGGGCACCTGGCCCTCTCCATCTGAGTCGTCTCATCGGACGGCAGCAGTCAGCAACGGCCATGCCGTCTCCGGACCCGGGGCCTTTCAGGCGTCAAGGGCCGAGCCTCGGTGCCTCCGGCACAGGTTTCCTGACATCGCTGCCCCGATCTGGTCGCGGTCTGCAGGAACTGGCGATGACGACGCCGCCCGTGCCCCGGGGTCAGCTTTCCGGGACCAGGCGGGGCCCCGACCTGTCCGACGTTGCCGGCGAGACGTTCATCCTACATAAGAGACAGATGTTCACGGCCGCCGTCCGCCTTGCCATGCCCGCGAGCTCTCCGTGAGCACCGCCTTCACCCCCCTGCGCGCGCTGGCCGGTGGTGTCCTGATCGGTGGCGCGGCCGCCCTGATGCTGCTGACCATGGGCCGCATCGCCGGGATCACGGGCATCGTGGGCGGCGCGCTGCGGGCACGGTCAGGCGACGTGATCTGGCGGCTGTGGTTCCTGGCCGGCCTCGTCGGCGCGGGGCTGGTGGTGGGCGCACGTTGGCCCATGGCTTTCGCCGGTCAACTCGGCCACCCGGCGTGGTGGACCGCGACCGCCGGTCTGCTGGTCGGGTTCGGGACACGGCTCGGCAACGGGTGCACCAGCGGACACGGCGTGTGCGGGATCGCGCGGCTGTCCCCGCGCTCGCTGGTGGCGACCGCGGTCTTCATTCTGGCGGGCGCGGTCACGGTGCTCGTGGTGCGACACGCGGGGGGCGCCTGGTGAAACGGCCAGCCGGTGGGGCGGCGTTGATGCTGGTCGCGGGCGCGATGTTCGGCGCGGGCCTGGCCCTATCCGGCATGACCCAGCCGGCGAAGGTGATCGGCTTCCTGGACGTGCTCGGCAACTGGGATCCCAGCCTGGCGTTCGTCATGCTGGGCGCCGTGGGCATCTACGCCGTCGCCTATCATGGACGGGCCGCCAGGATGGCGCGGCCGAGCCACGCGGCCCGCTTCGACCTCCCCAGGTTGACCGCCATCGACGCGCCTCTGCTGGCTGGTGCGGCCATCTTCGGGATCGGCTGGGGCCTGGGCGGCTTGTGTCCGGGACCGGCGCTGGTGGCGTTCGGGGCCGGAGCCGGTCCGGCGCTGTGGTTCGTGCCCGCCATGCTGGTGGGCATGCTGCTGGAGCGGCTGGTGCGACCGCGCTTCGATCCCTGAGCGACGGGGCGGCCCTGGCCGGCGAGCGGGATCGACGAGCCAGCAGGTGCTATTTTTCGGCGGCAATGGCGCAGGACACTGGTTCCGGCTTCATGGATTTCGGCTGGGGCATCTGGGCCGCCATCCTGGGCAGCGTCGTGTTCGTGGCGCTGTTCCTGGGCCCCGGGATGTGGAGCTCGTCGACCGAGTTTCTGTTCGTGACGCTGTGGCGACAATGGCGCGAGCGCCGGGCCCAGCGGCGGCAAGGAGAAGGATCGAGCGACCATCCCCCGCCCCCGCCGGGCGCCTGACCCGGCCGGCGGCGGGTGCGGGGCTAGCGAAACCCGCCGGTCGGGTCCATCCTGGCCAGAGAGGACGGGCCGCTCCCTTGCGAACCTTGCAAAAGATCTGCCTCATCGCGTTGACCGGCGGGTTGACGTCGGCGGCTGGCCTGGGTCGGGCGGCGCCACCGGCGCCTCCACCACCCGTGCTGGTGCCGGCGCCTTCGCTGTGGGGCGAGCACTTCCAGGTCGACCTCACGCTGCTGGACACCGGCGGGGCCCCGCTGGTTCACAAGCAGTTCGAGGTGGCGCTGGGCCAGACCCAGACCGTCAGCGAGAACCACCAGGGACGCACCACCAGCGTGGACGCCACCTTCAGCGCCGGCGACCGCGTCGGCTGCGTCGCCACCAGGCTGGTGGTGGTGGACCGCCGCATCGACACCACGGGACAGTTCGGACGCACCGACTGGAGCAGCACCGTGCAAAGCTGCGATCGCAGCCCCCTGACCGTGGGTCACGCCGATCAGGTCCGGGTGCGATTCAGCCTGAAGCCGACCGACGGGAAACCGGGAGCCGCCCCCTCCAGCAAGTGAGGCCCGCCGCGGTCGTCCGGTCTCAGGCGATCGAGCGGTGCTCGACCACCGAGTCCTCGTCCGACTCGGAGCGCTTCAGCTTGTAGCCCATGCCGCGCACCGCCTCGAGCAGGTCGCCGGCCCGACCCAGCTTTCCGCGCAGGTTCAGGATGTGGGTGTCGACGGTCCGGCCGCGGCCCACGTGGCGGTAGCCCCACACGCGCGTCAGCAGCTCCTCGCGCGAGAAGACGACGCCGGCCCGCTCGGCCAGGAACCGCAGCAGCTGGAACTCGTAGGGCGTCAGCTTCAGCGGCCGGCCTTCGTGGCTGGCCTGCAAAGACACGCAATCCAGCACGAACCCACCGTGCTTCACCACGCGGCCGCCCTGCCCCATCACCTCGCGCCACCCCAGCTGACGCAGCCGGGCCGACAGCTCGCGCGGCACGATCGGCATCAGCACGAAGTCGTCCGCGCCGATCTCCGGGTCCAGCCCCGCCACGCGCGAGACGTCCACGCACAGCAACACCCGGGTGCCCACCAGCGAGTCCATGGCGCGCAGCCGCTTGATGGCGTCGCGGCCGATCTCCAGGTGGCTGCCCGCCTCGATCACGACCACGTCGGCGCGTAGCGAACGCGTCCTGATCTCGCCGAGATCGTAGCCGGTCACCACCACCTCGTACCCGAGGCTGCGAATGATCCCCGCCGGCGAGTCGACCTGGTTCGCCCTCAGACCCGGATCGAGGGTCACCACAATCGCGTGCTGCTTTTCTGAACCGGACGCCATGAAAAGGTCCTGGGTCGACAGAAGACCCAGATACGAATCTAAGTGTAGGTGGCGCCCGTTGCCGGCTGATTTCTAACGGATAAATCTTCGGTAACTTCGGGGAGGCTCCGGACCGGCCGCGACAGGCGGCCGGAAACGAGGCGGCTACACCGCGCTACCGACGGGGACGGCCCTTTCGCGACGGATGCTTGCCGCCGCTGCCGCTGGTGCGCGACTTCTTCTCCGCGCGGCTGCGCCCACGCCGGGCCTCGGCCGGCTGTTGTTTACCGCCGGTGGCGCGCTCCGGGCGACGGCCCCGCCGCGCTTCGTCCCGACCGGCCGGCGGCTGAGCGCCCGGGCCGTGCCCGCGACCGGCGGCCCGGCGCCGCTGTCGCTCGCCGTGCTCGTGCAGCGCGAGATCGATCTTGCGGCGAACCACGCTGACCGATTGCACCTCGACCTTGACGGTGTCCCCCAGCGCGAAGGTCCGGCCGGTGCGGCGGCCCACCAGGCGCGCCGTGACCTCGTCGAACAGGTAGTAGTCGTCCGACAGCGCCTCCACCCGGACCAGGCCCTCGATGAAGGGCTGGTCGATGACGACGAAGATGCCGAACCCCATCACGCCCGAGATGGTCCCCTCGAACACGTCCCCGATGCGGTCGCGCATGAAGTAGGCGCGATAGATGTCGACCACCTCGCGCTCGGCCTCCATGGCCGTCCGCTCGGAGAACGACGCCTCGGACGCCATCTGCTGCAGCTGCCCCTTGTCGGGCGGCGCCTTGTCACGCGCCGCCTTCCACCCGCCCGACGGCTTCCCCAGCGTGGCCAGCCGGATCTTCAGCAGGCGGTGATCGATCAGATCGGGGTAGCGGCGGATGGGCGAGGTGAAGTGCAGATAATCGCGCGAGGCCAGCCCGAAGTGGCCCACGTTGTTGACGTCGTAGGTGGCCTGCTTCAGCGAGCGCAGCAGCGCGAACGACAGCGCCTTCTCGGCGGAGTGGCCGCGCAGCCGCTCCAGCACCTGGCGCAGGCCCTTGGGGGTCCGCGCCGCGTCGACGTCGATCATGATGCCGTAATGTTCGGCCAGCTGTGAGAACAGCTCGAGGCGATCGGGATCGGGCGCGTCGTGGATGCGCCACACCGTGTCCTCGTGCCGCTCGCTGAACGAGCGCGCCACCGCCTCGTTGGCGGCCAGCATGAACTCCTCGATCATCGAGTACGCCTGCCGCTCGCCAGGATCTCGGCGCGACTTGCGGATGTCGCGCACCAGCCGGGGATCGTCGTGGTCCAGCTCGACGTAGGGCTCGGGCAGATCGAAGTCCAGCGAACCGCGCAACAGCCGCTGCGCGCGCAGCTGCCGCGACAGCGAGTCCATGTAGCGCAGCGCGGGCAGGAACGGTTCGTACTTCTTCCGCTTGCCGCGCGTGTCGCCCCCCAGCGCCGCCGCCACACCCGGATAGTCCAGGCGCGCCTGCGAGTGGATGACGGCCGCCATGAAGTCGGTGTCGACCACCTCGGCGTTGTGGTCGTAGTCGATGCGCACCACCATCGCCAGCCGGTCCTCTTCGGGGACCAGCGAGCACAGGTGCGCCGACAGCGCCTCGGGCAACATGGGGATGGCCCGGTTGGGCAGGTACAGGCTGCAGCCGCGCTTGCGGGCCTCGGCGTCCAGCGCCGTCCCCTCGCGCACGTAATGGGAGACGTCGGCCACCGCCACCCACAGCCGGGTGCCCCCCGAGTCCAGTCGTTCCACGGCCACCGCGTCGTCGAAGTCGCGCGCCGTCTCGGGATCGATGGTGGTGAACGGGATGTGGCGCAGATCGGCGCGGTCGACGCGATCTGCGTCGGTCACGCTGGGCGGATAGGCTTGCGCCTGGCGCTCGACGGCGTCGGGGAAGGTGTCCTCGACGTTCGCCACGGCCAGCACCTTCTCGACCTCGGTGCGCGGGTCATCGGGATCGCCCAGCACGCGCAGCACCCGCGCCTCCATGGGCCCGTCCGGCGTCACCGGGTACTGCACGATCTCCGCGACCACCGCCTTGCCCAGCTCGGTGGCCACCAGCGCGTCGGCGCCGATCAGCGCCACCTCGCCCAAGATGCGCGGGTCGTCGGCCTGCAACACGATGCGCTTCCCCGCGCGCGCCAGCTGGCCCGTGATCTTGGCGCGCCCGCGCTGGGTGACCCGCACCACCCGCCCCTCGATGCCGCGGGCGGCGGGCCAGGCGTCGACCTCCACGGTATCGCCGTCCATGGCCGTGCCGCGGTTCCGCGCCGGGACGTGCACGTCTTCCGAGTTGTCGGTGGGAACGACGAAGCCGTACCCCACGGGGTGCACCTTGATCCGGCCGGTCAGCCGCCGCATCGCACTGGGGCGCGGCGACGGGTCTCCCGTCGAATCGTATTCGTTATCTGAAGCTGACAATGGAAAAGAAACCTTTCATCTGTTGAGGGGGCGCCGGCCGCTCTCGATGACGAGCTGAGCGCCATCCTGCCAGAGCGTCTCGCCGTCCCCCCGGTGCCCCACGCCCGCTTTCAATCGAGCGTCATTGGGGCAAGTCATGGGCCCGTGTCTCAAGGAGCGCCGGTCGCCGGGCCCACGGGCGCGCGCAACGCATACAATTTCTTATCGTCCGAACCGACGTAGATCGTCCCGTCGGCGGCCAGGATGGGGGAGCTATCGACGTCTCCGTCGAGCTCGACCGACCAGCGAAGGCGACCGTCTGCCTCGAGGGCATAGACCCGATCGTCCTGTGAACCGAACAAAACCGCACCCTTCACGTCAACCAGAGCAGACGACACGATACGATCCCCCGTCCGGAACGTCCAGGCCAACGTTCCGTCCAGCTTGATCGCGTAGAGCTGCGCGTCGAACGCGCCCACCATCACGTAGCCCAGCGGCGACAGCGCCGCCGACGCGCGGACGTCGCCGCCCGTCGTGAAGGCCCAGCGCAGCGACCCGTCCAAGGCCAGCGCGTAGACCTTGCGATCGTCTGACCCGACATAGATTGTCCCGTCCTCGCCCACCACCGGGCTGGACTCGACGTCTCCGCCGGTGCGGAAGTCCCAGCGCTTGATGCCGTCGGGGCCGACGGCGTAGATCAGGTCGTCCTGGCAGCCCGCCACCACCATGCCGTCCGGCAGGACGGCCGGCGCCGACGACACGTGGCCCCCCGTGGCGAACCGCCACCGCAAGGTCCCATCGGGGTTGATGGCGTAGATGCCGTCGCCCCCGGTGTAGATGACGCCGTCGGGCCCCACCGTCGGGCCGGCGTCCACGTCGCAGCGGCTGGCGTCGGGCCCCACGCCCACCCGCTGCGGACACGACCCGACCTGGAAGCTCCACAGGGGCTTCTGCGCCGGGCCGATCGCGTAGAGGTGGTCGTCGTCGGACCCGATGTACGTCGTCCCGTCGTGCCCGATGGCGGGCGAGCTGAAGATGATGTCGGTCGTGGGGAACGACCAGCGCAGCATGCCGTCGCGGCCCGCGGCGTACAGGTGCCCGTCGTGCGACGCGAACAGCACCGTCCCGTCGTCCAGCAGGGCGGGCGACGAGGTGATGGGCCCACCGGTCAGGTAGGTCCAGGCGACGGTCGGCTTCTTCGCCGGAAGCGTGTACGGCGAGCGGCCGCGGTGCAGCGGGCCCAGCCGGAACATGGCTCGCGCCGGCTCGGCCGTGCCGTTCGACAGCGCCGCCAGCAGCGCGGGCGGCGGCGCCACCGAGGCAGGCCCCATGGTGGTGCCCCCGCGCGGGGCCGGCGGATTCGCCCACACGCAGTGGCCACGCTCGCAGACACGCGACAGCTTGCAGTCCTTGTCGGACTGGCAGACGCTGGGTTCGACGTGCGCGCAGGTCGATAGCGCGAACGCGCCAGCGACGAACGCGGCCAGGGCGAGCGATCTGAAGAGGCAGTCCCGGATGGGGCCCAGAGTACGGGAACGACGGGCGCCTCGCAAGAAGATGGGGCGCAGCGCCGCGTGTTAACCTCGCGTGGTGCTTCGTCTCGCACTGGCGGTGAGGACCCCCACGCTGGTGATGCTGGCGGGGACGCTGTTCCTCGTCGTCTCCTGCCGCGGGGCCGGCCGGGGATCGCCGGCGCACGACGACGGCCGGGGGCATGCCGCCGCGGGCGGACGACGCTGGCCGGGGGGCCTCACGGCGGCCGATCCGCCGGCGGGTAACGAGGGCGGGCCCGCGCCCGGGGTCATGGGCGGCGCATCGGGCCGCTCATCGGGCCTCTCATCGGGCCGCTCCGGGGCGGCGCTGGCCAGCGTCGCGGCCCCGGCCACTGGCGGGCCCGCCACCGGGCGCCTGCCCGCGCTTCCCTCCACGCCAGCCAGCGCCGCGCGCGTGCAACACGTCATCATCATCAGCGAGGACGGCCTGCGGCCCGACGCGCTGCTGCTGGCCCGGGGCCCGGTGATGGCGGAGGTCATGAAGCACGCGGCCTATTCGTTGACGGCCACGACGATCCGCCACGCGTCCACCTTGCCGTCGCACGCCGCCATGCTGTCCGGGTTCGACGAGGACGTTCACGGCCTCACCTGGAACAGCTGGCGCCCCGGTCGCGGCTTCATCCTGGTGCCAACGGTCTTCGACGCGGCGGAACGGGCCGGGCGCAGCTCGGCCGCCTTCGTGGGCAAGCAGAAGCTCGAGCACGCGATCCCGCCCGGCTCGGTCGGCCTGTTCTCCCGACCCGGGTTTCTCTGCCACGCCGTCAGCCAGGCAGCCGCCCAGTACTTCGTGGAACAGCGACCCGCGGTGGAGTTCGTGCACTTCGCGGATCCCGACGAGATCGGCCATCACCAGGGGTGGATGTCCGACGAGCAAATCCACGCAATCCGCGGCGCCGACGGCTGCATCGCCAACATGATCGATGCCGTTCACCGGGCGGGCGCCGACGCCGACACGCTTTTCATCCTGTCGGCCGATCACGGGGGCCACGGCAAGAACCACACGGGCCGCATCAAGGAGGATCGCCTGATCCCCTGGATCGCCTGGGGGGCCGGCATCCGCCCCCACAGGCTCGACGCTCCCGTCAGCACCATGGACACGGCCGCCACCGCGCTGTGGGCGCTGGGGCTGCCCCGCCCGCTGGCCATGGAAGGACACCCCGTCGAGGAGGCCTTCAGCAACTGAAGCGCCCCGTCACGCGACCTCAGCCGCGGGCCCGGCCCCTCTCATCGAGGGAGCGCCTGGGAACCCTGCCAGGGTTCCCAGCACGGTGCCGCTGCCGACCCTAGAAGAAGTTGAACCCCAGATTGACGGCGCCGCTGGTCCAGGTCTCGCCGCTGTAGAAGCCGGTGATCCACTGGCCGGCCAGCTCGAACGACCAGTTGTAGCCCTGCAACAGCTCGAAGCCGGCGCTGGCCGTCAGGCCGAAGCCGACCTTCGCGGCGAACGCGTCACCGTCGTTGAACGCCGCCCGGATGTTGCCCAGACCGGCACCGCCGCGCACGAAGAACTTGCGCGTCAGGAACACCTGCAGTCCCAGGTCGTACAGCGTCTGATCGTAGGCGACGTTGTTGCCGTAGATGTCCGTGTCGCTGGCGGCCGCGCCGTTGACCTCGATCAGGAACAGCACGCGCGGCGCGATCCCGAAGCCCAGCCGCAGGGAGTAACCGACGGCCGCATTGGACGTGGTGCCCGCCCCCGTATCGTAGTGCAGCGAGGCGAGGCCCAGCGAACCACCCAGCATGAAGGGCCGCTCGAGCGTGTAAGCGGGCGGCGGCGGGGGCGGGGGATAGTAGGTGTAACGGCGGCCGTAGTAGCGGGGCGGCGGAGGCGGCGGGTAGTAGTAACGCGGCGGAGGCGCCGCGTAGCCGCCGGGAGGCGGCTGCTGGTATCCGGGCGGCGGTCCATAGCCGGGCGGATATTCGCCGGGCTGTTCCTGGGTCGGCTGGGCCTGCCCTTGCGCCTGTTCGGCCGGGGGCGGGGGCGGATACTGGGGCGGCTCGGCTTCGGTCTGGGGCGACGCTGGCTGTTGCGCGCGCGCGCCACTGTGAATGCCGAGAACGGCCAGACTCGCCAGTCCGGCGATGAATGCAGCTTTGGTGGCCTTCATGGTGCTCCTCATGGGGGATCTTCCCTCGTCACGGCCTCGCCACTGCGATAACCGTGCCTGCTGGAGCGAATCCCCGGGGTGTGCGCGACGGGATGAGGCGAAAAATAAACCATGCTCGCGGGACCGTCGAGGTTAACGGCACCGTCCGGAAACGGGTGCGGCGGCGGTCACGCCAGCCAGCACCGACGCGACCCTTCAGAACCGCCGCAGCGGCGGCTCGCCCGGGCTGGCTTCCGGTGCCGGAACGGCGGCCAGCCGCCGGACCCGGGCCAGCTCGAGATCGGGTTCGATCACCTTGCGCACCATGACTGGCACCCGCGTCCCCGAACGCAGCGCCCGACGCTGCGGCGGCTCCCGGCCCGAATGTGACGGCGCGCTGGGATCGAGCCGGCGCGACAGCCGCCCCACCACCTCGACGACGTCTCCGGGGGCGATGGCGATCTCGGCTGCCCGCACCTTGCGATCACGCAAGCGCAGGTGGGTCAGGAACGGATGATCGATCTCCAGCAGGGTGGTGCTCTGAAACTGGACCCGTCGATCGTCGGGGAAGCGATCGATCACCATGCCGCCGGTGACCTCGACCCAGATGGGCTCGTCGGTCCCGTCGTCGATCAGGAAGTCGAAGGCCACCTCGTGAAAGAACGACCGCGCCAGCGGCGGCCTGCCCAGCCGAAAGCGGGTCAGGGACCACACCACGGCGCGCGAATCCATCAGCGACGTGGTGGCGCGCTTGCCCAGCACCACCCCGCGCACCGCCACCGCCCGGCGATCCGGCACGCCCCGCAGCTCGAACACCCGGAAGCGGCGCTGGCGCGAGATCAAGCGGTGTAGTCGGTTCGCCAGTCGCACGCCGATCGGTGGCGCGGCCGATGACAGGGCCAACCCCACGGCGCCTGCCGCGAACGCGAACGGGAAGTTGGCCGCCCCCACCAGCGCCGCCACGCCCCACAGGCCGCAGGCGGCGCCGGCCGCCGCCATGCCCGCCGTGACCGTGCGGACCCCGCGGGGGAACGCCACCCAGCGCGCGACCGGACCACCGATGCGGGTGAGCGCGGTCTCGCCCTCCTGCTCCAGCACCGCCCCCCGCCGCGCGCGCAGGTCCAGGAACCCGGCCACCCCGAGATCGAACCGGGCCTCCAGCCAGCCGCGCACGCCCCCGCGCACGCCCCGGCGGCGGCGCACCACCAGTCCGGTGCTCTCTCCGGGCACGGCCGCTTGCACCACCGCTCCCTCGTCGGTGGCCACCAGCGCGCCCCCATCCAGCGTGGGACGCGGTGATTCAGCCATGCGACCTCGCCTGGCCAGCCCGGACCCCCGTCAGCAGCGTCGACGTCACGCCCGGCGATCTTAGCGCGTCGCCGTCCCCGATTCCGCCGATCTGAGGCGCCAGCAGCGGCTTCGCCGTGTGCACTTCGTGCGCGATTGCCCACACCGCCGCAGGCCTGGCATGCCCTGGGGCCGCACGCGCGCCGCCGGGCCAGCCCGGGACCCCGGCCCGGCAGGCAAGTCGGGCACGATTCTTCGGTGGCGCCGCCGCCATAGGATACAATTGCGGCGGCGCATGGCCCCAAGCGCGGACCCCAAAGCAGCGTTGGAGCATCTGCTCAACGCCGCCCGTGGCAGCAGACGCCGCTTCCTGGTGGGCATCGCCGATACCGAGGAACGGCGACGGATCTCCGCCATCCTGGCCGACGAGGGCGTGGTCGATGAGGCGACGTCCACCGCCTCGGCGCTGCAGCGGCTGGCCGACGAGTCCTTCGACATGGCGTTTCTGGCGGCGCCGGGACCGGACGAAGCGCCCGGCGCGATCGATCCGCTGGCGACCTGGCGTGAGCTGCGGCCCTTCTCCGACGTGGTCCTGATCGCGCCCAGCGATCCCGCGCTGTGCGCGCAGGCGTTCGGGCGCGAGGTGGCGGCCGTGTTCCCACGCCCCCTGCCGGAGGTGGACGTGCTCCTGCGGGCGCACGTGAAGCGCCTGGTGGCCTCGCGGCAGGTCCGCACCCGCGGACAGCTGGTGCTGAATGCGTTCAACGGCGTGCGCGCCTCGCTGGAAAAGTCGCACCCCGAGATGACGTCGGCGCTGTCCGAGTTGCTGGCCGCCGCCCGCTCCGAGCCCGGCATCGCCGTGCTGGGCAGCAGCGACCTGGCCCGATACCTGGGCGGCCCCAGCGCCGTCATCGCGCCCGACGCGCTGGTGGCCAGCCTGACCGCCGCCGGTTCACTGGAGAAGACGACCGAGGAAGCGCGGGAGCGCGTCCCTGGCGCCGCGCTGATCCTCGTCGACGACACTCCCTCTGAAGAGCGGCTGCGCGACGCCATCTACGGCGGCGTGCGCGCGTACCTGCCGCGCAGCCACGTGTCCTTGCTGGGGCGCATCGCCGCCTCGGTCGCGGCGCGCCGGCGCGCGGAATCGGTGGGGCTGGGTCTGGCCGAGTGCCTGACCCGTTTCGGCGTGCTGTCGGGGGAACAGACCACCCACAATCCCGCCTCGAACGACGACGTGGATGCCAGCCTGATCGCGGCGGCGAGCGGCAGCAAGTCGGGGTCTCCCATCGTGCCGACGGGGCACGAGGTGCTGGTGGTGGACGACGAGGCGGTGGTCCTGACGGTGCTACGCGAGGCGCTGCGGCGCGGAGGTTACCGCGTCACCACGGCCGCCTCGGCCGAGGAGGCCATCGACCTGATGCAGAAGCGTCAGTTCGATCTGGTGCTGACGGACAAGAACCTGCCCGGCGCTTCCGGTCTGGATGTATTGCGGGCGGCCCGCGCGCTCAGCCCCGCCCCCGCCACCGTGCTGATCACCGGCTACTCGTCGCTGGATTCGGCGGTGGAGGCCATGGACACCGGCGCCCACGATTACATCGAGAAGCCCATCCGCGACGTCGAGGACCTGCGGGCGCGGGTGCGCCGCGCCCTGACCCGGCGGGACGAACAGCTGGCCCGGCCCCGCGTGACCCAGACCGGACGGGCCGGCCGCGTGCTGCTGGTCGAGGCCGAGGGGGCGCGGCGCCGCCTCATCGCCGATTACCTGGGACGTAACTACGTCGTCATCGCCGCCGAGGACGGGGACGACGCCCTCCGCCGGCTGCAGCAGGAGCACTTCGACCTGGTGCTGGCCGATCGTCACCTGCCTGGCGTCTCGGGGCTGCGGGTGATCGAGCACGCGCGCCGCCTGCTGCCCCACTGCGCGTCCGTGCTGTACACCGCCTACCCATCGTACAAGTCCGTCAAGGAGGCGTTCGCGAGCGGGGTCGACGCCTACCTGGTCAGGCCCAGCGAGGATCTGAAGAAGCTGGGCGAGAAGGTGAGTGAGGCGCTAGGCGGCCGCGGCGGCATCTTGCTCGGCTAAACTTCGCCAGCTCGCCCGCTCGTCGGTCGCGTGAGAGCCGGCGGGCTTTGCCCGACGGATCTCTTCGCGGGGGATTTAAAGGACCCTCTCAGGGTCCTTTTCATGATCTCCGGCCGCGGCGGCATCTTGCTCGGCTAAAAACCTTCATCACTTCTTGCCGATCCTGTTAACGTTGACGGCCACACGCGCAGGGTCGCGTCAGGTCGTCCATGAGGATCGCGTTCACCCACAACCTTCGCCTGACGGACAGCGAAGAGGAAGCCGAGTTCGACACCGTCGAGACCGTGGACGCCATCGCGGACGGTCTTCGGGCAGGTGGTCACGACGTCGAGAAGGTCGAAGTGACCGGACCGGCGTCGCACCTGGCGGCGCGCATCGAGTCGATCGGACCGGATCTGATCTTCAACACCGCGGAGGGCCGGCGTGGCCGGGCCCGCGAGGCGTTCTATCCGGCGCTGTTCGAGGAGCTGGGCTTTCCGTACACCGGCTCGGACGCCTACGTCCTGACCGTCACGCTGGACAAGTGGCTGACCAAGCTGGTGCTGGAGCGGCAGGGCATCGACACGCCGCGGGCGCGGCTGGTGACGCCCGAGGATCTGCGCCGCATGAAAGAGCCCGGCACGCTGGGCCTGACCATGCCCGTCATCGTGAAGCCCAACTACGAGGGCTCGTCGAAGGGCATCGGCGACGACGCCGTGGCCCGGGACGCGCGCCAGCTGGGCGAGATGCTGCCCCGCGCCCTGCGCAACTATCCGAACGGCGTGCTGGTCGAGGAGTTCGTGGCCGGCACGGACGTCACGGTGCCCTTTCTGGAAGGTTATGGTGATGACGGTGTGCTGCTGCCGGTCGACTACGACGTCGACCCCGAGGCGCGCAGCCGCTTCAACATCTACGATTACCGCCTGAAGTCGGCCGACTCCAGCCTGGTCTCGGTGCGCTGTCCGCCCGACTTGCCCCGCGACGTGGTGGCCCGCATCCGCGCCATCACCAAGCAGGCCGTTCGAACGCTGGGGGTGCGCGATCTCGGTCGCGTGGACTTCCGCTTCGGTGACGACGGCCGCATCTATCTGCTGGAGGTGAACGCCCTGCCCTCGCTGGAGCGGGGCGCCAGCACGTTCGCCGCGGCGGCCCGGGAGGGGCTGGACTACGCCGACGCGCTGCAGGCCGTGGTGCAGAGCGCCGCCAAGCGCCAGGGGCTGATGCTGAAGGCGGGCGCCAAGAAGCGCCGGCCCCCCGAACCGCTGCGCATCGGCTTCACCTTCAACGTGAAGCGGGTCGATTCCAAGCACGGCAACGACGCCGAGGCGGAGTACGACGCGCCGGAGACCATCGACTCGATCCGTGACGCGCTGGAGAGCCACGGTCACCACGTCATGATGTTCGAGGCCACCGCCGAGCTGCCGCGGCAGCTGATGGAGACGCCGGTCGACCTGGTGTTCAACATCGCCGAGGGGGCCGGGGGGCGGAACCGCGAGGCCGCCGTGCCGGCGCTGTGCGAGCTGATGGGCATCCCCTACACCGGCTCGGACGCCGCCACCCTGTCGATCGCCCTCGACAAGGCGCTGTCGAAGCGGGTGCTGCTGCAGCACGGGATCCTGACGGCCGAGTTTCAGGTCATGGAGACCGGACGGGAGCGGCTGTCTCCGAAGCTGAAGTTCCCCCTGATCATCAAGCCCAATCAGGAGGGCTCGTCCAAGGGGGTCAGCGCCCACGCCTCGGTGGTGGACGATGAGCCGTCGTTGCGCGCCGTGGTCCGTGAGCTGATCGAGCGCTACGAGCAGCCGGCCCTGATCGAGGCCTATATATCCGGCCGCGAGTTCACCGTGGGCCTGCTGGGCGACCGCCGCCCGCGCGTGTTGCCCCCCATGGAGATCCTGTTCAAGGACAAGAGCAACCCGCGTCCCGTCTACGACTATCAGATCAAGCAGGAGTGGGAGAAGCACGTCAGCTACCAGTGCCCGGCCGCGCTGACGCCCGCCGAGCAGAAGGCGATGGAGCGGGTCGCGCGCGACACCTTCGAGGCGCTGGACTGCCGGGACGTGGCCCGGGTCGATCTGCGCATCTCCCCGTCCGGCGAGATCTACGTGATCGAGGTCAATCCGCTGCCGGGCCTGACGCCGGGATATTCCGACCTGTGCCTGATCGCGACGGCGGCCGGGATCGATTACCGCACGCTGATCGGCGAGATCCTGGCCGGTGGCCTGAAGCGCCTGCGCGAGAAGCGCCGCGCCGACGCCGCCAAGAACGCCGAGGGGGCCGCCGCCCGTGGCGAGCGGGGCGAGGCCAAGGCCGGGGAAAACAAGGTCGGCGACAAGCTGAGCGACAGCAAGGTCGGCGACAGCAAGGTCGGCGACAGCAAAGTCGGCGACAGCAAAGTCGACGATCGCCAGCTCGCCATCCCTCGGCTGTCCGGCAACGGGAACGGGAACGGCCACGGTGTTCCCAGCGCGGTGCCCGCGCCCTCGGCGACACCGGCCCCCACGGCGGCGCCGGCCGCCACGCCCGCGCCGCCGTCCACCACGCCGGCCCCGCTGGTCGCATCGCCCGCCTCCACGCTGGAATGAGACAGCGTCTGCGCGAGCTGGGCTTCTCGATCGGGCGTATCCCGACCGGGCGTCACAACGCGATCACGGATGTCCCGGGCGTGCGGGTGGGCCACACCACCCTGATCGAGGGGGAAGGCCCCCTGGTGGTGGGCGAGGGTCCGGTCCGCACCGGCGTGACCGCCGTGATTCCTCACGCCGACATCTTCCACAAGCGCGTCATCGCCGGATCATTCGTGCTGAACGGCGCGGGCGAGGTCTCGGGGTTGACGCAGGTCGCGGAGTGGGGCCTTCTCGAGACCCCCATCTTGCTGACCAACACGCTGGCCGTGGGCAAGGTCTCCGACGCTGCCGTGAAGTGGATGACCCGCCACTTCCCGGGCATCGGCACCGACTACGACGTCATCATCCCGCTGGTCGGCGAATGCGACGACTCGTGGCTGAACGACGCCGTGGGGCGGCACGTCCGGTCCGAGCACGTGTACCGCGCCATCGAGCAAGCCTCCGACGGGCCGGTGCCGGAGGGCTCCGTGGGGGCCGGCACCGGTCTCATCACCTGCGACTTCAAGTCGGGGATCGGCACCAGCTCGCGCCGGGTGACGCTGGGCCAGAAGGACGTCGTCCGCGCCTACACGCTGGGGGTCCTGGTGCAGTCGAACTTCGGCGTGATGCGCTCGCTGCGCATCGACGGCGTGCCCGTGGGCGAGCTGCTCGAGCCCGAGCTGACGGCCCAACGCCGCCTGAAGAACGCCGGCTCGATCATCGTCATCGTGGCCACGGACGCGCCGCTGCTGTCCTCGCAGCTGGTGCGCCTGTGCAAGCGCGCGGCGCTGGGGATCGGGCGGGTCGGCTCGTTCGCCGCGCACGGCTCGGGCGAGATCATCGTGGGCTTCTCCACGGCGAACAAGGTCCCCCGCCTGGACAGCGCCCGCGACTTCACGATGACGGCCTCCATCGAGGTGCTGCTGGACGAGGCCTGCGACGGCCTGTACGAGGCCATCGTCGAGTGTACCGAGGAGGCCATCATCAACTCCCTGTGCATGGCGGACGAGATGACCGGACCGGCCGGCCACGTCGCGCCGGCCTTGCCGCTCGACCGCCTGGCCCCCATCCTGAGACGGGCCCGGGACGCCACCGACACCGCTCGGCTGTAGAGCTTCACCCGCGCGCCTCACCCTCGTCATGCGTATCTGTTTCGTCGTCGCCGATGTCCGCGCCCAGCAGCCCAGCTACGCCGGGATCTACCTGGCGCTCGCCTCGCATCGCCGTGGCCACGACGTCCGCTTCGTCTCCGTCGACGACCTGTCGTTTCTCGACGACAACACGGTGCTGGCCACGACGCGGCGGGTCCGTCACGGTGACTACGCCCGGCCCGCCGACTACGCAGCCGCCCTGGCCTCGGACGAGGCCGTGGTGGAAGAGGACAACCTGGGCAGCTTCGACGTGGTCTTCCTGCGCTACAACCCCACCCGCGAGAACGTGGGCCGCCTGGGCACCCCGCTCATCGACTTCGCCTGGCGGCTGCGCCTGGGCGGCACGCTGGTCGTCAACGATCACGAGGGCCTGCGCAAGGCCCAGAGCCGGCTGTACCTGAACGAGTTCCCCGCCGACATCCGCGCCAAGACGCTGGTGTCGCGGTCAGCGGCGCAGCTGAAGCAGTGGGTACGGGCGCTGGGGGGGCCGGCGGTGCTGAAGCCGTTGCAGCCGCGCGGGGGCGAGCACGTCTTCTACGTCCCCTGGCGCAAGCCATCCAACCTGAACCAGATCATCACCACGGTGACGAAGGACGGGTACGCCATCGCGCAGGAGTACCTGCCCGAGATCGAGAACGGCGAGAAGCGCCTGCTGTTGCTGGGCGCGGAGCCCATCCGCGCCGGGAAGCGCGTCGCCATCTACCGCCGGCAGGTGGTGATCGGGGTCCCGGGCAGCGGCATGCCCGAGACGTCGGGCGCGCGCGCGCGGACGGACTTCGGGCCGGTCGAGGCGCGCATCTGCGAGATCATGCGGCCGAAGCTGCTGGCGGACGGGCTGTACCTGGTGGGGGTGGACATCGTCGGTGACAAGGTGCTCGAGCTGAACGTGTTCACGCCGGGCGGCTTCCACTCGGTCCACGAGCTGTACGGCATCGACGCCGGTGACATCGTGGTCCGCGATCTGGAGCGCCGCACGCGGGTGCGCGCCGCCTATCGCACCACCTTCGATCCCGAAGCCGCCGACGTCGTTTGAGGGCGGCCGCGGGGAGGGCCCCGCCCCGTCCTATTTGGCCAGGCTGAAGATCTGGGTGTCGACGGTGCCCGCGCCGGTGTTGCGCGACTCGATCCAGAACACGTCGGTGGCGCTGAACGCGATGTCGTGCATGATGCCGCGATTGCAGCTGACCAGGGTGATGGAACCGTCCGCGTCCAGCCGCCGCAGGCCGCGCGCGGGAATGGCCGTCAACACCAGGCTCTCGGTCTCGCTGGGCATGGGCGCCACGTAGACCGATGTGCCGTCGGGGGGGCTGGGGTTCACCTCTCCCGAGTCGACGGCGCTCAGGTCGACCGCGCTGGTGGCCATGGTGGCCGTCAGGTTGAGCCGCGTGATGCCCAGGCCACCGCCGCAGTAGATGGCGGCCGGCGTGACCGACATCGTCCGCGGGGCGCACGAGATCGTCCCCACCGGCGTGGCCGACGGCCCGTCCGCGTGCGCGGGCGTGACGTAGATGCTGCCACCGTCGTAGTAATACAGGGCGTCGCCCAGCAGCTGGGCGCTGCGCATCCCGGCTGACGACGCCACCGTGGTCTCGTTGCCGCTGTCGAGGTCGACGCGGGTCAACCGGGCGCCGGCGGTGACGTCGTCCTGGGTCACGAGGTACACACTGCCGGCGTCGGCGCCCACGAAGTGGATCAGGCTGGGTGCCCACCCCGCGCTGGTCGCCGACACGCGCGCCGGCGTTCCACCCGCCTGCGACATCGCGTACAGGAAGACCCGGCTGGCCGTGCCCATGGTCTCTTGCTGCAGCAGGTACAAGTTGTACCCGCCGGCGATGATGTCGATCAGCTGCTGCCCCGGCGACGCCGCGTAGACGATGCCGTCACCGGTGCCGTCGACGTTCACGCGACGAACACCACCGGAGGCGCCGGAGACACCTGGCGTGCCGGCCCCCGTGTCGACGAAGAACAGGCTGTTCCCCGCCACCCGCAGACCGTGCGCCGAGGACGGCAACCCGGTCAGCAGGGGCTCGAGGGCGGGGATGGCGCAGTTCGGGCCGGCCACGTCGCCGGCCGCGCCGCCCCCGCCGGACAGACCGGTTCCCCCGCCGCGGCCGCCCAAGGCAGCCGAGACGGCGGAGCCATTGCCGCAGCCGGCGGCCTCGGCCGCAGACAGGACTCCCAGAAATAAGACAAAGATGCTTTGCGCGACCGTTGGCATGGCCCCGGACCGGCGGCGCGCGCGTAAACGGTCCCCTAATATTTTCATTGCGTGACTCTCTTCGATGCTCACACGTGCGGACGGATTTGGCCACACGACGAACGCAACAAATCGCCGGAAACGTCTTTCGATGCGATAATCAGGTGGTGACCGGAGGCGAACACCCCGACGGAGCCCCCAAGGCCCCCAGGTTGGACGAACCGTCGTCGCCTACCGGGGCGGCGGCCAGACCGCCCATCGTCACCCTTTCGTCCGATGACATCGGTCATTTCTTCGTACGAGTGCGTCGCGACCAGGACAGCGAACGCTGGGAGGTCCGGCTCGACGCCGCATTGCGCGAAATTCTCGAGCGCGCCAACGACTTCGTTCCCTCCGAATCCGGGGGCATCCTGCTGGACGACCCGCGGGCCAAGATGGCTGGCTCGCCCACCCCCCGGCTGACCTTCATCGCCGCGTTCGGACCGGCCGCCTCCCGCCGCCTGGGCCAGCGTATGCCCAGCGACCGGGGCATCTGTGGTCAGGTCTACCGTTCCGGCCGCCCCCTGCTCAGCGATTCGCTGGCCGACGACGATCCCCTGGCCGCGCAGAGCGAGGGGGACCGCGAGGGCGAAGGGACCATCAAGTCCGTGCTGGTGGTGCCCGTCATCGTGGGCGACTCGATCTGTGGGGTCATCGAGCTGACCAACCGCTCGTCGGGCACCCCCTACTCGGCGCGCGACAAGGAGCTGCTGCGCATCTTCGCCGCGTACATCTCGTCGTCGATCCAGAACGCGCTGGACGCCATCCGCAACCGGACGCTGGCGCGCATGGACGATCTGACGGGGCTTTACAACAGCCGCTACTTTCATAACCGGCTGCAAGAAGAGCTGTCGCGCGCCGACCGCAACGGCGGCGAGCTGTCCATCTTCTTCATCGACCTGGACCAGCTGAAGTCGGTCAACGATGCCTACGGTCACGTGGCGGGCAGCGCCGTGTTGCGAGAGGTGGCGCGCGTGATGACCGAGGCGTGTCCGCCGGGATCGATCCTGGCGCGTTATGGCGGCGACGAGTTCGTCGCGATCCTGGTGGGCGCCAAGCTGGCGCAAGCGGTCCAGGCCGCCGAGCATCTTCGCCTGCAGATTCGCAAGACGACCACGCTGGACCCTTTCGATCGCGCGCACGCCAGCCCTTTGCCGCATGTCACGGTTTCGCTGGGGGTGGCGTCGTATCGAGATCACCTGGCTCCGGGGGGAACGGTGCTGCGCAGGGAGAACGTGCTGCTCCGTCTGGCCGACGCGGCCATGTACCGCGCCAAAGCAAACGGCCGAGACCGCGTCGAGGTCGCCGAACCCGAAGATTAGCCCGCTCCAGAATCCGCCGCCCGCAGCCCCAGAGCGCACAACCTCAGGCGCTCCAGAATCCGGCGACCGCAGCGCCAGAGGGCGCAACCGCGCCCGGGTTCAACGACGAGAGGCTTGGCTTCGCCAAGCCGGCCCCGCCGTCCAGCAACTCCGTGGGGGGGCTCGTGGGGGGATGCTGCATCCCCCGCGCGTCTTACTCGGGCTTCACACCCGCGGCGCGCATGATCTGATGGGCCAGGTGGCGGGCGCTGACCTGGTACTGACCGGAAGCGACCAGCTTGCGCAGCGCCTCCACACGGGGAGACATGCGCTCGGTCGGCTCCATCATGGACATGGCGGGGACGCGGGCAGAATGGGCCCGGATGCCAGGGGCGATGTACTTCGAGTGGGTGGGCATGACACCACCATCGACAGCCCCCCCATTCTCTTTAGAGGCGAGGAGGCAAAAACTTACATCGCCCCGATATCGTTCGAGAAATTGGCCCGAAATTTCTCAGGCGGCGGCCTCGCTGGCGATGTCGGACAGCGAATCACGCAGGCGGCGGGTGGCCTCCCCGTGGATCTGGCACACCCGGGACTCGGTCACGCCCAGGACGGCCCCGATCTCCTTCAGGTTCAGGTTGTCGCAGTAGTACAGCGACAGGACCTGCTGCATCTTCTCGGGAAGGTGCCCGATGCCCGCCACCAGGCGCTCGGTCATCTCGTGGCGCGAGGTCTGCTCGAAAGGATCGGCGGCGGTGTGATCGCCCGTGCGCTCCAGCAGATCCGGGCCGGCGTCGTCGATGCCCACCACCGACGAACCGGACAGCTTCTGCTGGCGTGCGTACAGCTCGTCCACGCCCACCCCCAGACGCTGCGCGATCTCTTCCTGGTCCGGCGTCCGGCCCAGCTGCGCCTCCAGCTTGCGGGTGGCGTCCCGCAGCTCGTTGGAGAGGCGCCGCATGTCGCGCGAAAGCGTGTCGCGCGAGCGCAGATCGTCGAGCATGGCGCCGCGGATGCGGAACTCGGCGAAGGCCTCGAAGCGGTCCACGCGCTCGGGATCGAAGCGCTCGGCCGCCTCGATCAACCCGATGACGCCCGAAGAGATGAGGTCGTCGATCTCGACGTGCGCGGGAAGGCGGCGCGCCAGCCGGCGGGCCACCTTCTCGATGTAGGGAAAGAACTTTGCGGCGTACGCGTTGCGGCGGGCGAGCTGCTCGGCCTTGGACAGCTTCTTCGACTTCTTGACGGTCTTCTTCGCGGTCTTCGTGCCGGCGACCTTGCCGGTGATCTTGCCGCCGGCGGCCACTCGCGCCGGCTTGGCCGAGGCCGCTTTCTTCCGCTTCGTGATCGCCATGCCAGGACCTGCAGCACGGCCTGTGCCACGAACTGCGGGCGTCCCGGGCCGCGGAAATCGCGGGTGTCGAGCGGGGCCTCGGGGCAAACCGTCAATCGAATGGCGATCGCCGCGGGGGGACGCCGTCAACCGGCTGACGGCGGGGAATTCATGACGGGGCGGTGAGCTTCCTCAGGCGACGTTGCGTCGGCGCAGCTTCTCGACCAGCGTGGTGCGGTTCAATCCCAGCAGCTCGGCGGCGCGGTTGCGGTTGCCCCCGGTGCGCGCCAGCGCCTGACCGATCAGGCGGTCTTCCAGCTCCGCCAGCAGCACCCGCAGGTCGACGCCGCCCAGCGGCAGATCCAGCGTTCCCGCGTCCAGCTCAGCCGCTTCGGCGCGCAGGTTCATGGGCAGATCGCGCACCGTCACGGCGCGCTGACCGGCGACGATGACCAGCCGCTCGACCAGGTTCTCCAGCTCGCGCACGTTGCCCGGCCAATCGTGCGCGGCCAGGCGCTCCAGCACCTCGGACGAGAAGGGAGGCACCGCGCGATTCTCGCGGGCGTTGTGCTCGCGGCGAAAGTGCTCGGCCAGGATGGGGACGTCGCTGCGCCGTTCTCGCAGGGGAGGCAGCACCATCGGCACCACGTCCAGCCGGTAGAACAGGTCCTCGCGGAAGGCGCCGTCCGCCACCATCTCTTCCAGGTTGCGATGGGTGGCCGCGATGACGCGCACGTCCACCGGCACCGGAATCCCGCCCACCGGCGTGACCTCGCGGTCCTGCAACACGCGCAGCAGCTTTGCCTGCAGGCCCTTCGGCATGTCGCCGATCTCGTCGAAGAAGATGGTGCCCTGGTGGGCGGACAGGATGCGCCCCACGCGGTTGGCGTCGGCGCCCGTGAACGAGCCGCGCACGTGGCCGAACAGCTCGGACTCCGCCAGGTTCTCGGGGATGGCGGCCATGTTGACCGCCACGAACGGGCCGCCGGCCTGGCGGCTCGAGGCATGAATCAGGCGCGCCACGACCTCCTTGCCGGTCCCCGTCTCGCCGCGCAGCAGGACGCTGACGTCGGTGTCGGCCACGCTGCTCACCCGCTCCATCAGCTCGCGAATGCTGGGATGCTCCCCGATGAGAGGGCCCGGCGTGCCTGCGCCCGCGACGCCCCGCCGGTACTCCCGCGCGCCGGGCGAATGGTCCAGGATGCGCCGCAGGATCCCCTCGACGGTGGCGGGATGAAACGGTTTGGGCAGAAAGTTCACCGCGCCCGCCCGGACCGCCGAGACGGCGTCCGACACCGTGGCATCGGCCCGCAACATCACGACGGGGATGGCCGGGTGGTGCTGCTCGGCCTCCTTCAGCACGGCGTAGCCGTCGACCTGCGGGATGTCAGGGCCCGGCAGCTTCACGTCGGTCATGCACAGGTCGAAGGATTCATGGCGGATGCGGTCGATGGCCGCCGGCCCGTCGAGCGCGGGGACGGCGTCGTAGTCCAGGCGGCCCAGCAAGCTGAGCAGCGTGGACTGCGTGGTGGGGTCGCCGTCGACCACGAGGATTCGCTTCCGCATCGCTGTCAAAAGGCATCGGTCGACCCCCCGGTCATCTTGAGGTTCTTGAGTCGTTCCGCAGTGTTGCCCGCGCGGCAACAGGCGCCGCCGCCTGTAGCAGGGGCGACAACGCCCGCGGTCCGGCGCCCCACGCCGCCGCGGAAGAGGGCCGGCGCCTACCGTGGCGCGCGACGGCGGCGGCGCGCCAGGGCCAGCGCCAGACCGGCGGACGCGACGGTGATGACCGCCGGCGCCAGCGACGAGCCACCGGCGTCGGGCGAGGGAGCCACGTCGCAGGCGCCGAACACCGTGGGGGTGATGGGATACAGCGCGCACGCCGCGTTCATGTCGTCGTCGCTCAGCGAGCGCAGGCTGACGTCGACCGGGTTCATCGTGGGGTACATCGTCGCGTCGATGATCTGCTGGGCGTCGTCGCCGTTCAGCATCGAGCAGTCGGGGACCACCTGGCCGTGATTGTCGTAGCGCACCGGATCCCCGTCCATCACGCACGAATGGGCCAGCCCGATGAAGTGCCCCGCCTCGTGCGTCAGCGCGCTGGCCAGGTCGTACGAGTTCCCGTAGTCGTGCGCCAGGACCGGTCCGTCGGGGATGATGGCCCATTGATAGTCGACGGCGTTCACCTCGATGTCAGCCTCGAGGATCAGCCCGTCGTCGAGGGCGCCCGGGTGGTTGCGCGAGAACACGGTGGTGACCGCCACCTGCGTGGCGTCGTGGGCGGTGCTGGGATCTTCCGGATCGCGGGCCCACAGGCCGCTGCGCATGATGATCCGGTTGTGACCGTCATTGGCCACCGCCTGGCTGTCCCGGAAGCCGGGCGCCAGGGTCAGGGCCAGGCTGGTGCAGGAGATGGCGGGGTAGCTCCAGGCGTCGACCGCCGCCTGAGCGGCCGCGAACACGTCCGCACGCGGCAAGCTCAGTGAATCGGGCGGTGCCGACACCTCGAGGACGACCCGCGGCGTGTCGCGGAAGAAGGCCACGTCCGTGGTCAGCGAGCGCGTCCGGACGTAGGCATGGGCGGTCACCGGGCACACCGACACCGCGGTGAGCATCGCCAGGGCCAGGCATCGGGTGCGCCCCGGATGCCGCGCGCGATCTGCCCGCCCCCCAGCAGGACGGGCGGGGTCGTCAAAGAGCGGTCGCGCGCCAGGCACGACTGCTCTATCGGCGTCACACCGGGTTAGCTTTCGGGTACGACCCCAGCACCTTCAGCGATTCACACTGGGCCCGCACCTGCTCGATGGCCTCTCGCACGGGGGGGTCGCCCACGTGACCGTCGATGTCGACGAAGAAGACGTACTCCCAGGGCCGCCGCCGGGAGGGACGGCTCTCGATCTTGGTCATGTTCAGACCGCGCTCGGCAAAGGACCCCAGCACCCGGTACAGGATGCCGGGTTCGTCACGGGTGGTCAGCAGCATCGACGTCTTGTCCCGCCCCGTGGGACCGGGCTCCTGCCGGCCCAGCACCAGAAAGCGGGTGACGTTCTGCGCGAAGTCCTCGATGTTCCGCTTCACCACGTGCACGTCGTACAGCTTGGCAGCCATCTCGGAAGCGACCGCCGCGCCGTGCACGTCCCCCAGCGCCGAACGGGCGGCGTCGGCCGTGGACGCCGACTCGACCATGGTGGCGCGGGGCAGGTTCGCCGCCAGCCACTTCCGGCACTGGCCCATCGCCACCGGGATCGAATAGACCCGCTCGATGGCGTCCAGCTCGACGCCCGGCCGCGCCAGGAGGCACAGCGAGATCTTCAGGATGATCTCGGCGCTGACCTTCAGCTCGCTCTCCACGAAGCCGTCCAGCGTCGAGATGATGACGCCCTCGGTGGAGTTCTCGACGGGAACGACGCCCAGGTCGGCCCCTCCCCGCTCGACCTCCTCGAAGACGCCGCCGATGGTCTTGAGCGGGATGGCCCGCGCCGACAGGCCGAACTGGTGCTTCACGGCCATGTGCGAGAAGGTCCCTTCGGGCCCCAGGTAAGCGACCTTCACGGTCCGCTCCAGCGACAGGCAGGCGCTGAACACTTCCTGAAACACCGAACGGATGGCGTCGGTGGGAAACGGGCCGGCGTTGGCGGCCGAGAGGCGCTCGATGATCTGGCGCTCGCGCGAGGGCACGTAGAACGCCGCCTTCATCTTCTCCTTCAGCTCGGCGACGCGCGCCACGAAGCCGGCCCGCCGGTTCAGCAGGCCCAGGATGGCGTCGTCCGTCGCGTCGATCTCCCGCCGGACGGCGGCGAGCTCTCGCTGTTCGGGGCTGGTATCCGGGTTTCCTTCGGGCGCGTCGGCCATGGCGGTAACTTACACCAGCCGACCGGTCCGTCATCGCTCCGCACGCCGCCCCGCCGCGCGCTGGAAACGTCCCCACCCCTCGCGGTAGCGTCGGCCGATGTCACGCGTAGCGTTGAGCATCGTGTTGCTGCTGGGCGTGGTGCTGGCGCTCGCCTCGGCCGCGGCGGCGGCGCTGATCGTCCTGCCCGCGCCGTCGCACGACCTGGCGCTGGCGGCCATCGTGGCCGGCGAGAAGAGCTTCGCCATCATCGGGGCGGCCCTGCTGGCGTCGGTCCTGGCGCTGGTGGGCAGCCGTCCGGGCGCGGCGCGGGGCCTGGCCGCGGTGGCCGTGCTGCTTTCGCTGGCGGCCATCGTCCTGTCGCTGAGCCCGGCCGCCCAGGCGCTGCGCCTGGCCAGCGAGCGCCGGGTCGACCTGGAGTTCGGTCGATATCTGCACGCGCGCATCGACACGCGAGGGCCCCTGCCCGCCAGCCAGACCACGGCCAAGACGGTCACCTACGCCACGGTCGAGGGGACGCCGCTGGGCCTGGATGTGTACGTGCCCCCCTCGGGCACGAAGGGCCCCACGCCGGCGGTGCTGGTCCTGCACGGGGGCGGCTGGTCATCGGGCGAGAAGGGCGACGCTTCCCTGTTCAGCCAGCTGCTGGCCGGGCACGGCTACACCGTGTTCGACGTCCAGTACCGCCTGGCCCCGCAGCCGAACTGGAAGGCGGCCAGCGGCGACGTGAAGTGCGCCGTGGGCTGGGTGAAGCAGCACGCCTCCGGGCCCGACTGGAACGTCGATCCCAAACAACTGACGCTGCTGGGCCGCTCTGCCGGCGGCCACCTGGCGCTGCTGACGGCGTACACCTCCGGCGATCCGCAGCTACCGGCCAGCTGCGACGCGCCCGACACCACCGTCGAATCCGTCGTCGATTTCTACGGCCCGGCCGACCTGAGCTGGGGCTACCAGCACCCGTCCAACCCGCGGGCCTATGACGTCCAGGGCAAGCTGGCCGCCTTCACCGGCGGCACCCCGGCCACCGCCGGCGAGCGGTACCGCCTGCTGTCCCCCGCGGCCCGCGCCACGGCCGCCGCCCCGCGCACCTTGATCATCCACGGGGGTCGCGACCAGATGGTCGCCTTCCACGACAGCGAGCAATTGGCCGACCGCCTGCGCGAGTTGAACGTCCCCTGCGAGACGCTGTTCATCCCCTTCGCGCAGCATGGGTTCGACTTCGTCTTCGGCGGCTTCTCCGAGCAGATCGCCGAGCAGGTGGTGCTGCGCTTCCTGGCCGAACGCCCCAAGCCCGCCCAGCCGCGCATCAACGACCTGCCCGAGGACCGTCCCGCCCCGACGGCGGTGCCGCCGCCGTAGCAGCCGCGGAAGGCGGCCGTTGCGGCAGGAAGCGGACCCTCGCTTACTTCAACAGCTGGCCGGCCCAGTCGACGAAGGGGCCGGGGAAGATGCCGAGGATCAGCACCGCGAAGGCCGTGATCACCAGCGCCGCGCGCGTCGAGGCGGCGTCCGTCGGGTTCAACGGACGCAGCGGCTCGCGGAAGTACATGGCCACGACCACCCGCAGGTAATAGAAGACGCTCACCACGCTGGTCAGCACGCCCAGCACGACCAGCCAGTACAGCTGCGGCGACTCCAGGGCGGCCTTGAACAGGTAGAACTTCGCGAAGAACCCGCCCGTCGGCGGCACGCCGCCCAGCGACAGCAGGAAGACGGTCATGGCCAGGGCCACGGCGGGCCGCGACCCGCCCAGGCCCGCCCAGTCGTCGATGAACAGCCGCTCGTCCTGGCGGTTCCCGATCCAGGCGATGACGCCGAACGACCCCAGCGTCGTGAAGGTGTAGCTGAGCAGGTAGAACAGCACCGCCGGCTTGGCGCTGGCCGAGCCCAGGCCCATGGCCGCCACGCCCACCAGGATGTACCCGGCGTGGCCGATCGACGAGTACGCCAGCAGGCGCTTCACGTTCTCCTGGCGCAGGGCCGCCAGGTTGCCGAGCAGCATGGTCGCGGCCGCCAGCACCACCACGATGTTCGCCCAGCCGGTGAAGTCGAACACCAGCAGGGGGTTGCCGAACGCCGTCTCCAGCAGGCGCAGCAGGCCGCCGAACGCCGCCGCCTTCACGCCGGCCGCCATGAACCCCGTCACCGGCGTCGGTGCACCCTCGTACGCGTCGGGCGCCCACATGTGGAACGGCACCGCCGCGACCTTGAAGAACAGGGCGATCAGGATGAAGTACTCGCCGAACAGGAACATCGGCGTCTTCGAGGCCTCCGGGACCTTCGCCGCGATGGCCGAGTACGTCAGGGCGCCCCCGGTGGTCCCGTAGACCAGCGCCATGCCGTAGACCAGGAAGCCCGTCGCGAAGGCGCCGATGAGGAAGTACTTCATCGCGCCCTCGGAGCTGCGCAGGTTGCGGCGCCAGCTGCCGGTCAGCACGTAGGCCGCCAGCGACATCGTCTCGATGCCGATCAGCAGCGTCACGAAGCTGGCGGCGTGACCGACCATCATCATGCCGGCCGCGCCGAACAGCACCAGGGCGTAGAACTCGCCGAACTCGAAGCCCTGCTCGCGCAGGTAGGGCGGCGCGAACAGCAACGTAAGGATGGCCGCCGAAAGGAACGTCGCGTCCAGATACAGCGACATCCGGTCGACGACCAGCATGTCCTGGAAGTGCGTGACCGGGTGGGTGGCGTCGCCCCACTGCATGACCAGCGCACCGAACGAGGCCACGCAGCCCCCGATGCCCAGCCAGGCCAGGCCCCTCCGGCTGTCCGCCGTGGCGAACGTCTCGGCGAGCAGGAGCACACAGCCCATGCCGATCAGGATCAGCATCGGCAGATAGGCGAACAGTTGGCTGCTGTCGAAGGTCATCGGCTTTTCGCTACGGGTTGGGCGGGAAGACGTGGGCGGGCGCGTCGGGGTTGGCGTGGGCGTCCTTCAGCCGCGCCTGGAACGTGCTGATCAGGCCGCTGACCGACTTCTCGGTGCGCGCCAGGATCGGCTGCGGGTAGATCCCGGTCACCAGCGCCGCCACGATGACGATGCCGAACACCCAGCGCTCGCGGCCGTGGATGTCCCGCACGTGGTGGGGGTCCCGGTTCTCCGGCTTGTCCAGGGGGCCGAAGAAGATCCGCTGCATCATGGTCAGCAGGTACATCGCCGACAGGATGACCGCGGACGCCGAGATGATCGTCAGCAGGCGCGGCATGGGCAGGAACGTCCCCGCCAGACCGGTCTGCGACCAGGTGATCGGGGACCCGAACGTCCCCAGCAGGACCAGGAATTCACCGACGAAGCCGCACAGGCCGGGCAGGCCCACGGACGCCAGCACGATGACCAGGAAGCAGGCCGAGAACAGCGGGATGCGCTTCCACAGGCCGCCGAAGTCATCCAGGTTGCGGGTGTGCCGGCGGTCGTAAAGCAGACCGACGCCCAGGAACAGGCCGCCCGTCGAGATGCCGTGCGCCAGCATCTGGAAGATGGCCCCTTGCATGCCGATCTGGCCCAGGGAGAAGATCCCCAGCATCACGAAGCCCATGTGCGACACGGACGAGTACGCCACCAGCTTCTTGGCGTCGTTCTGCACGTAGGCCATCAACGCCCCGAACACGATGCCGATCACCGCCAGGATGGCGATGGTGGGCGCCATCGCCTCGGTGGCCAGCGGGAACATGGGCAGCGCGAAGCGCAGGAAGCCGTAGGTGCCGAACTTCAGCAGCACGCCGGCCAGGATGACCGAGCCGCCCGTGGGGGCCTCGACGTGCGCGTCGGGCAACCAGGTGTGGAACGGGAACAGCGGCACCTTGATGGCGAAGGCCAGGCCAAAGGCCAGAAAGCACAGCACCTGCGGCTCGAACGGCAGCGACAGCTTCATCAGCTGCACGTAATCGAACGAGAAGGTGCCCGTGGCGGCGTGGTACTGCGCGTACAGGTACAGGATCGCCACCAGCATCAGCAGCGAGCCCACCAGCGTGTAGATGACGAACTTGATGCTGGCGTACAGGCGCCGGTCACCGCCCCAGATGCCGATGATGAAATACATCGGGATCAGCATCAGCTCCCAGAACACGTAGAAGACGAACAGATCCAGCGCCACGAACGCGCCGATCATGCCCGCCTCCAGCACCAGCATGGCGACGATGAAGTCGCGCACCCGGACGTTGCGGGTGCCGATGGCCTGCGGTGACAGCAGGGTCAGCGGCATCAGGAAGGTGGTCAGCAGCACCAGCCACAGCGAGATGCCGTCGATGCCCAGGTGGAAGTGGATCCCCAGTGACTCGACCCAGACCTTGTTCGTCTCGAGCTGAAAGCCCGCCTGCCCGGCGTCGAAGTCGGCCAGGATGAACAGCGAGGCGAGAAAGGTGATGATCGCGGTCCCCAGGCCGATGCCGCGGTGGATCGCCTCCTCCTCGCGAGGGACCAGCATCGCCAGCACGGCGCCGGCCAGCGGCAGCAGGGTGATCCAAGCCAGGACGCCCATCAGTTCTGTCCTCCCAGCTCGACCTTGCTCTTGATGTGGCTCTCGGTGTGCCAGCGCGGGTCGCTGACGGTGACGCGGATGGTGTGCGCGCCGCCGTGCTCGTAGGTGTAACGGGCCTCGGGCGAGGTGCCCGTCACCTCGGCGTGCCCGTCGTCGTCGAAGTCGAACGCATAGGTCAGTCCGCGCGCCGACTGGCGGCCAGTTCGGCTGGCGTCGACGGTGACGGTGGTCCCCGACACGTTGACCTTCAGCTCGGACGGCAACGTGGGCCGGGTGGCGAAGAAGACCAGCGCGGCGGCGCCGATGGCGAAGGCCGCCATGTAGCGCTGCCCGTCACCGGCCTGCAGCGCGCGCGAGAGGCGGCCCAGCACGTCGGTCACCGCGGCGGCGCCGCCCACCAGCAGCTGGTCGATCAGCACGCGATCGACGAACTGGAACAGGGCCTGCGACAGCACGCGGAGGGGGCGGATGATCAACGCCTGGTACAGCTCGTCGATGCGGAACTTGTCCCGCGCCGCCTGGACCAGGCCAGGGAAGGCGGCGGCGAACTTCTTCGCCGGCTCCCGGTAGCCGCCGCCGTAGAAGGCCTGGGCCAGGAAGATGCCGGCCAGCGCCAGCGCCGTCGAGATGCCCATGAACAGCATCTCGGTGTTGTGGGGAACCTCCAGCTCGGGCCCCACCGCGCTCGACAGCCACTCGCCGAGCAGGTTCCACTCGGGGTGACCGAACAGCCCGCCCGGGACGCCGATCAGGCCGCCCAGACCGGCGCCGATGGCCAGCACCACCAGCGGCCCCACCATGATGGCGGGCGACTCGTGGATGTGGTGCTGCGTCTCGTGGTCGGCCCGCGAGGGGCCGGTGAATACCAGGAAGTACAGGCGCGACATGTAGAAGGCGGTCCCCAGGGCGGCCACCAGCAACATGGTGCCCACCAGGGGTCCCACCCAGGCCAGACCCTCACCGTAGATCTCGGTGGCGAAGGCGCCGGCCACGATGGCGTCCTTGGAGAAGAAGCCCGAGAAGATGGGCACGCCGCAGATGGCCAGCCAGCACACCACGAACACGGCGTGCGTCCAGGGGGTCAGCTTGCGCAGGCCGCCCAGCTTGGTGATGTCGCCCGACCCGCTCATGGCGTGCATGATCGAGCCCGCGCACAGGAACAGACCCGCCTTGAAGAAGGCGTGGGTGTACAGGTGGAAGACGCCGCTGCTGAAGTTCCCCGTCCCGACGCCCACGAACATGAACCCCAGCTGGCTGACCGTGGAGTACGCCAGCACCTTCTTGAAGTCGTTCTGGGCGAAGCCGATGATGGCGGCGAACAGGGCGGTGGCCGCCCCGACGATGGCGACGATGGCCAGCATGGCCGGCGCCAGCATGTACAGGGCGTGCAGGCGCGCCACCATGTAGACGCCCGCGGTCACCATCGTGGCGGCGTGGATCAGCGCCGACACCGGGGTGGGACCCGCCATGGCGTCCGGCAACCACACGTAAAGGGGAATCTGCGCCGACTTGCCGGTGGCGCCGATGAACAGGCACAGGCCGATCCAGAACGCCATCGGCATGCCGTGGTAGGTGGCGGCCAGGGCCGAGCCCGGCGTCGACAGCGCGCCGATCTCGGAGAAGCGCAGGGTGCCGGTGGCCTGGAACAGCAGGAACATGCCGATCAGGAACCCGAAGTCACCGATGCGGTTGGTGATGAACGCCTTCTTGCCCGCGCTGGCGTTGGCGGTCTCGGTGTACCAGAAGCCGATCAGCAGGTAGCTGCACAGGCCCACGCCCTCCCACCCCACGAACATGACCGGCATGCTGTCGCCCAGGACCAGCACCAGCATCGAGCCGCAGAACAGGTTCAGGTAGGCGAAGAAGCGGGCGTAGTCCGGGTCGTGCTCCATGTACCCGGCCGCGTACAGGTGGATCAGGAAGCCGATGAACGTGATGATCAGGCACAGCAGGCCCGACAGCGCGTCCATGCGGAACGCCAGGTCGACCGACAGGTTGCCGGCCTGCATCCACTTCCAGACCACGTCGCGCAGGCCGCCCTGCTCGGCCGCCTGGGGCAGGAACTGGAAGAAGGCGGTGAAGGCGAGAAAGGCGGCCGCGGCGAGGGCGCCGGCCGCGACGGCCACGACCGTGCCCCGCTTCATGCGGCGTCCGAACAGGATCAGCAGCGTCGCGCCCAGGAAAGGCAGCAGCGGAATCAGGCGGAGGTTGAAGGATTCGGCGGCGTTCATTTTCGTCCTGGTCGCTCTGGCAAGTCGTCTCGCAAGGTGTGCCGATCGGTCCGCGCGCGGATTACCGCTTCATCAGGGACGCTTCGTCCAGGTTGATCGTCTGGCGCGCCCGGAACAGGCTGACCAGGATGGCCAGGCCGACGGCCGCCTCGGCCGCCGCCAGCGCGATGATCAGGAACGCGAAGGCGTGGCCCTTCTGGTCACCCAGCTGCCGCGAGAACGCCAGCATGGCCAGGTTCCCCGCGTTCAGCTGCAGCTCGATTCCCATCAGCACGATCAGGGCGTTCCGGCGCAGCAACACGCCGCCCGTCCCGATCACGAACAGCACGAAGGAAAGGCACAGGTAGTAGAACGTCGGTAGCATCAATGCCCCCCCGCCGCATGGGCGTCGTGCTCGGCGCCCTCCAGGTGTTCGGCCGGCTCCGGGTAGTCGGCCGTGGCCAGGTGCTCGATGGCCAGCCGCTTCTCGGCCGCCTCGACGGCGTCCACCTCCTTGCGGTGCGACCGGGAGATGGTCACGCCGCCCACCACCGCGACCAGCAGCAGGACCGAGATGGCCTCGAACGGGAAGGTGAACTCGCGGAACAGCACGTCGCCAATGGAGGCGACGGTGCCGAACGTGTCGGGAATGGGCGCGGGCGACGCCACGGTGCTGGGGATGGTGATGCGGGCGAACACCAGCAGCAGGTAGATCCCGGCGGCGACGCCCAGCACGCGCGTGGGCAGGCCCCGCAGCGAGATGAGGGTGCTCTCCTCGCGGTTCAGGATCATGACCACGAAGATGAACAACACCATGATGGCGCCGGCGTAGACCAGCACCTGCAAGACCGCCAGGAAGTGCGCCGACAGCATGGCGTAGATGGCGGCCAGACCGAAGAACGTGGCCACCAGGCTCATGACGGCGGTGACCGGGTTGCGTCGGGTCATGCAGAACAGCGCCATCGCCACGATGCCGATCGACAGCAGCAGGAAGACGATCCCCTCCCCCGTCCCCAGCGGCGCCAGCAAGTCGCCCATCGATGCGCCTTTGTCCTGCATCAGGCCACCTTCCTGATCTTCGCCTCGAAGTCGGCCCGGAACTTGGTCAGGAACCCCATCATCGGCCAGGCCGCCGCCTCGCCCAGCGCGCAGATGGTGTTGCCGGCGATGCCGTTCGCGACGGTCCCCAGCAGGTCGACGTCGCCGGGGTGCCCCTCGCCGGCGGCCAGCCGGGTGCAGACCCGCGCCAGCCAGCCGCTGCCCTCGCGGCAGGGCGTGCACTGGCCGCAGGACTCGTGGGCGTAGAACCGCATGATGCGGGCGCACAGCGCCACCACGTCGGTCGAATCGTCGAACACCACGATGCCGCCCGAGCCCGCCATGGTCTTCAGGCGACGGCCGTTGCCCATGTCGAAGGGCTGGCCGGGCCGCACCTCGACGTCCTTGATGCGGGCGTCGCTGGTCAGCGCGTCGAACTCGATGGGCACGTCGATCTCGGTGGCGTCGAGGGGGGGCATCGAGGTCCCACCGGGGATCAGCCCCTTGAACTTGCGGCCGTTCGGGATCCCGCCGCAGACGTCGAAAATCAGATCCTTGAACGAGATGCCGATGGGCAACTCGAACACACCCGGCTTGGCCACGTGACCGGACACGCAGACGATGCGCGTGCCGCCCGACTTGCCGATGCCCAGGTTGTTGAACCACTCCCCGCCCTTGTCGATGATGGCGGGGACGTTCATGATCGTCTCGACGTTGTTGACGACGGTCGCCTGCTGGAACAGGCCCTTCACCGCCGGAAACGGCGGCTTCAGGCGGGGCCAGCCCCGGCGCCCCTCCAGCGAGTTCAGCAGCGCCGTCTCCTCGCCGCAGATGTACGCGCCGGCTCCCCGGTGCAAGGTGATGTCGACCCGGAAGGGGCCGCCCCCCGGCACGGAGTGGTCGGCGCCCAGCAGCCCGGCGGCGTACGCCTCGTCGATGGCCGCCTGGATGATCTTCGCCTCCCGGATCATCTCGCCGCGGATGTAGATGTACGCGTGCTGGCAGCGGATGGCGTAGGAGGCGATGGCCATGCCCTCGATCAGCAGGTGCGGATCGTAGGCCAGCAGCTCGCGGTCCTTGCAGGTGCCGGGCTCGGACTCGTCGGCGTTGACGACCAGATAGACGGTCCGCGCCTCCTTGGGCACGAAGGACCACTTCATGCCCGTCGGGAAACCGGCGCCGCCCCGGCCGCGCAGGTTGGACTTCTTGATCTCGTCGACGATGGCAGCCGGCGCCAGCGCCAGCGCCTTCTTGAAGGCGTCCCAGCCGCCCCGCGAACGGTACGTGGCCAGCTTGTGGCTGTCGGGCACGCCGAAGTTCTTGGTGACGATCTTGACGCCCTTGGCTTCTTCTTTGACGCCTTGCCAGCCCATCGTTTTATCCTGCGCGCCTCTCAGAATTTCCGTTCGGGACCGACGCCCGCCATCGTCTTGGCGGGGCCCTCGCCGCCGCCGGGGACCTGGCGGTTGCGCTCTTGCCAGCGCTTGCGCAGGTCATCCAGCGCGGCGTCCACCTTCTGCGGCGTCAGATCCAGGTAGTAGCGATCGCCGCAGATCATCATGGGCGCGTTCGCGCACGCGGCCAGGCACTCCTCCTCCACCAGGTGGAAGCAGCCGTCGGCCGTGCTCTCGCCGGCCTTGATGCCCAGGCGCGACTCGATGTGATGAAGGATGTCGTAGCCCCCGCGCAGCATGCACGACACGTTCGTGCACACCATCAGCTCGTTCCGCCCGCCCTTCTCGCGGTGGAACATGGTGTAGAACGTGATCACGCCGAAGACGTGCGCCGGCGGCAGCTGCAGCGTGTCCGCCACCAGGTGCAGGGCCTCGTCGGGCAGGTACCCGAACTCGTCCTGGGCCAGGTGCAACACCGGCAGCAGCGCTGCCTGCTTGGTGGGGTACTGGGTCAACAGGCGTTCAATGCGTTGCTTCGCCTGCGCGGAGAATTCGAGCGCCATGGGGTTTAAGCCGCCGAGACCCTAGGAGAAGCGAAAGCGCGTGTCAACGGTCGAATGCGAAGCGGCGACCGACGCAGGGACGGCGCGCCCGCAGCGACCGGCAGTTCCCCGCCGCCACGGGCCCGTCTGGTCGCGAAGTGGTAACGGAGGAACTAGGGCGATCGTGCCAGCTGTTCGCGTGAGCCGGGGACTCCCGCGCACGACCCGGCAGGGTCCGGCCGCCGCAGTTCGCGGGCGCCCGAACCTGCCCCGCTCACGTCGATGCGCGGGCCCGGGCGCGGCGGATCACTTGATGTTGGCGATCCAGGCGGCCAGGCAGGCTTCCTGTGCCTGGCTCAGATTCGGCTTGCCCTGAGGCATCAAGGCGCCGCAGCTGGTGCCGTCGACCACCTTGTACAGAACGCTGCTGGTCGGGTTCGACGGAACCACCAGCGCGCCCCCCGCGCAAAGCAACGTCGTCTTGTACGCCTTCAGCACGGTGGGATCGGCGGTCTGCAGATCGGGCGGGGTGTTGCCCGCCCCCTTGGCGTGACACCCGCTGTCGATGCAGCCCACCGTAGAGCTCTTGAAGACCATGGTGGGCGCGTCGCAGGTGGCCACGGTGCCCGAGCCGCCGCTGCCCGTCGCCCCGCCTGCGCTGCCGCCGCTGCCGGGACGCCCGCCGGCCGCGGTCATGCCCCCCGAGCCGACCTTGCCGCCCGTCGCCGCGGCCATGCCGCCGGTCCCGGCGCCCGTGACGCCGCCGGTGCTGGCCATCATGCCGCCCGAGCCGGTGGTGCCGCCGGTGGCGGCGGCGGTGCCGCCCGTGGCCGTCGTTCCGCTGTCGCCCCCGCTGGAGGTCATTCCGCCGCTGCCCTGCCCTGCTCCTCCGGAGCCCGAACTACCGCCCGAACCTTCCGGGATGTCGCTGATGCCGTTGTCCAGATTTCCCGGGCAGCCGCCCAGCGCAGGCAGAACCGCGAGAAAGAGTCCCAAGGTCAAGAGACGGCCAGCGCGCATGGGGACCAAAGACAGGGCAACGGGTGATTTCACGTGTCCTCCTGGGGATCGAACGGCTTCCGAACAGCGGGTCTGGGAACAGTGTGTCGGCGCAGGCCGGCGGTCGAAGAGTTCTCGACGGATTGCCGTGCATAGCACGAAATTCGGCGTCGCTGCCGGGGATTTCCGGCAATCGGCGCCTTCACGGCGTCTCCAATTGTACCCCCGCCGTCGCGCCCAGCCAGAAGCGGCTGGACGACCCCACCGTTCCGATCGGTTCTACGTCCAGCTTGTACGGTTTCGGGAAATATTCGCCGTGCACGCCCAGAAATGGCGCGAAACGGTGGACGGTTACAGGTAGGCGAACCTGGACGGCCGCGCGAAGCCCCACGTCCAGACGGGCGGTGGAACCGCTCGTCTGCAGGTTCTCCCCCTTGAAAGTGGCCAGCACGACCGCCCCGCCCACATCCGCCCCCAGCCGGAGCCGGCCGGGCAGCTCAGCCCGCAGGCGCACCGCCGCGCTGAGCGGAAAGCGCAGCTCGCGGACGCGGACGGTCACGGCGTCTCGCCCGAAGTAGGCCGCCGACGACTGGACCACTCCGGCGCCCAGCGCGCCCCCGAACAGGCCAGAGCCTGCGGCCAGGCTCAGCTCGCCCCCCCAGGCCAGCGCCGTGGTGGGCGGCGAGTTCCCCGCGCTGGCGCCATCCAGGCGCGCGGCGGCCCCGAGTTGCAGCCATCGGGCGCGCGCCTGCTTCGGCGGTGCCGGGGGTGGCGGGGGCGGGGTCTGGAACGTGGGAGGGTTCAGCGCCAGCGCGATGAACACCGCGGACACGCGGGCTCGCTCGACACAGTCACGAGCGGTGTCCACGTAAACGCCGGTCTGGCCAGCCGCCGACGCCTCGAACCGGTCGCCCAGATCCGACACCCGCGGCGCGGCGTTCGCGGGAACGGAGATGTTTCCCACCACGGGCAACAGAGCCGCCGTCACGGCGGCGCCGCTGGGGCAATCACCCTTTGCGTCGACGGCCAGGGAGCCTACGTCGACCGCGGCGCCCGGGCGGGGCCCGGTGCCCGGCCCCACCCCTGAAACCTGCGTGAAGACGACCATCAAGGAAGCGAGCGCGACGTTCACGTGAGCCTCATGGTGCCACTGGGTGCCAAGTCCGTCGCAGATACCGCGAACAATTTGCCACCCACCGTATCGCCAATTACGGCCGCGGTCGAAGATTCAGCGCCCAACGAATCCCCAGGTACGGTATATCCGTATATCGCAGTTCGTTCGGCTCCCGAGCCCCCGCTCGCGCTTTCCCCCTCCGCTTTCCCGGCCTGCGCATGAACAGGATTCGATCGACATTGGTGGTGCTGTCGGGCTGCGCCACGCTGGCCGCCCCGGGGTGTGACTCACACGTCCCCCTCGGAACGCTGGGGCCCGATGTGCAGAACGTCCTGTGGTACGCGACGTTCGAACCCGGCAATGTGTCGGAATGGACCGGCGACGGCAACGGCGGCGTCAACGACGAGAATGACGTCGCCGCGCCGGTGGCGGTGACCGAGCAGGCTCACAGCGGGGCCTTTTCCGGCAAACCAACCATCGGCCCCACGACGGGCTCGTTCGGGATGCCCGCGGCCAGCTACCTGTACCGCAACGGGCCCAGTCCGGTGGACGCCTACTACGGCGCCTGGTTCTACATCCCGTCGACAGTGACCGTTCGCTCGTGGCTGAGCCTGATGCACTTCCGCAGCAGCCCGACCGGCGATGGCTTGAACCCGACCCCCTACTGGGACCTGAACCTGTACCCCAACTGGGATGCCACGTTGCTTCCGGTGGGGGCGCTGACCACCCACTTCTACAACTACCTCACCGGGACCAACGCGGAACAGCTGGTGGTCCCGATGGTGCCCACCGACCGCTGGGTTCACTTCGAGATCCTGATTCACAAGGCGACCGACACCACGGGACACGTGTCCGTCTGGGAGGACGACGTGATGATCATCGACCTGACGGGGGTGGCCACCGTCCTGTCGCCCTGGATGCAATGGGAAGTCGGCGGGGCCTCCACCGACCTGGCCCCGGCGACGTCATCCATCTACGTGGACGACGCCACCATCAGCAGGGAACGACTGGGGTCGATGCCCATCCCCGCCAATGAGCGCCCCCAGCCGTAAGAGCGACTTTCCGGGTCTTCCGGAAGCGGCCCGTCCCACGCCAGAACCTTTGAAGGTTCCGCGCGCCGCCTCCCATGTTCCCTCGTCACCTTCTCCTTCGTCTCACGACGACATCTTGCGTGCACCCATCCAGTTGGAACGTCAGGACGGTTCACCGCCACTGGCAGCCCTCCCGGCTGATGGTCGCGGCAGCGCGGGCCCCGGAAACGTGCGTCTTCGCGACGCGCGATTCCGCGAGATCTATGAAACCTGGTTCGACCACATACTTAAATGGCTTTACGCATTTGGAGTTCCCTCGTCCGAGACCGAAGACCTCGCTCAGGAGATCTTCCTCGTCGTACGCCGGAAGCTGGCGCGCTTCGACGGGGCGAACCTGGCGGGCTGGTTGTATCGGATCACCCAGCTCACCGTGCGGGACCACCGCCGGCGTTCCTGGTTCAAGAACCTGGTCACCCGGCGGCGCGAGGTCGATTTGACCGAGCTGTCGCACGGGGGAGAGAGCCCCGAGCGGCGCTACGAGCAACGGGAAAACCGGCGCATCTTCCAGGAATTGATGGACAAAATGAGTGAGAAGCGCCGGACCACGTTCGTGCTGTTCGAGGTGGAGGGATACTCGGGGCAGGAGATCGCCGAGATGCACGACGTCCCCCTGGGGACGGTCTGGACCCGCCTTCATCATGCACGGAAGGACTTTCGGCGGCTGGTGAAGAGCAGGCGGCGGGAGGAGCAGAAGAACCCATGACACCGATGCGCGACGACGGAAGCGGAGATCCCGATAGCCGGGCGACCAGCGAGGTGCTGCGCCAGGTGTCTCCCACGTTGCCCGATCCGGAGATGAAGCGCCGCGTCTGGGTGGCCCTGTCCCGGAGCGAGACGCGCGCCGTCGCCGCCCCCCACGTCTGGCGGTGGCCCGTGCTGGCGTCGGCCATGGCCATCCTGCTGGTGGCGGGAACGGCCGGGGCGGTCATCGCTCGCCGCTTCATCGGTCCGATGTTCCATCGCGCCCCCCAGGTGACCCCCGTCGTGGCGCCGGCGGCGGCGACGCCGCCGCGCCGGGCTCCGGTACGTCGGGCGCCCGAGCCGCCTGCCGTGGCGATGGCGCAGCCCGCGGTCGACCTGGGGGTGGTGGAGGCTGCCCCGGCGGCCCGGCCGAGCAGGGGCGCGCGGCGCGCCGCGCCCGCCGAGCGAGCCGTTGCCCGTACCGCCACGGACAGCCCGGCGGCGGCGACACCCAGCCCGCGGGAGCGGGCCGAGGTGCTGGACGCGATGATCGCGCTGAGGCGAGACCACGACGCCGGGCGGGCGGGCCAGCTGCTGGACCGCTACCTGGCGGCGCATCCCCACGGAGCCTTGCGCGAGGAGGCGCTGGCGCTCGCCATCGAGGCCGCGGACGCGCGCGGCGACAAGACCAGCGTGTCGCGCTGGGCGCGCGCCTATCAGAACGATTATCCGTCGGGCCGCTTCGCGACGTTCGCGCGCAGCCACCTGACGACGCCCTGAAAATCGCGCTACCGAAACGCGCCAGCGCGGGTAGTCTACGCGCGTGACTGTCTCTCGCCGCGGCTTCCTGAAGAAGGGGTTGGTCGGCGGTGCGATCCTGGCGGGCGGGGGCGTGCTGGCGCTGATGGCGGCCCCGGGCAAGCGCACGCGCAGCCCGCACGGAAAGCTGGCGGTGCTGTCGCCCTACGAGTACGCGATCTTCTCGGCGGCGGCGGCGCGGTTGGTCCCCGGCGACGGCGCGGCGGCCTGGCCCAGCGCGGAGGCGCTGCAGCTCGGCGACGAACTGGACGCCCTGCTGGCCCGGCTGCATCCGGCGGCGGCTCGCGACTTCAAGCGGCTGTTGCACGTGTTCGAGAGCGCCGTCACCGGACTGACGTCCAGCGGGACGCCCCTGCCCTTCACGCGCTGCTCGCCCGCCCAGCAGGATCGCCGCCTCGAAGCCTGGCGGCACGCGCGCGTCGAGCTGCTACGCAGCGGCTATCAGGCGATGAAGAGGCTGGCGCACGCCCTCTACTATTCGTCGCCGAAGATCTACGAGCGCGTCGGCTATCCGGGTCCGCCGGTGGTTCCGCAGGGTCCCGCGTGACAGGCCCGAGATGACGAGCGACAGATGAGAGGCCGCAGATGAGCATCCTCAGTCCGGGCCGCATCCGCGATGCGCGCCTCGAGCCCAACCTGGCCGTCGAGTGCGACTACGCCATCGTGGGCAGCGGCGCCGGCGGCAGCGTGGCCGCCGCGGTGCTGGCCGACGCTGGCGCCCGCGTGATGCTCGTCGAGGAGGGGGGACACTTCACCCGCCGCGACTTCAACATGCAGGAGGCGTGGGCGTACGACGCGCTCTATCAGGACCACGGCAACCGCGCCACGGAGGATCTCTCGATCGTGATCCTGCAGGGGCGCACGGTGGGTGGCGGCACGACCGTGAACTGGACGTCGTCGTTCCGCACACCCGACCGGACGCTGGCGCTGTGGGCCGCGCGGCATGGCTTGTCCGGGCTGGACGCCGCCGCGCTGGCGCCGCACTTCGCCGCCGTCGAGGCGCGGTTGTCGATCCGGGAGGGCGATCCCGACGACGTCAACGCCAACAACCGCAAGCTGCTGGAGGGGGCGCGGAAGCTGGGCTGGAACCCCGAGCTGATCCGCCGCAGCGTGAAGGGCTGCGCCCGCCTTGGCTACTGCGGCATGGGCTGTCCGCTGGACGCCAAGCAAACGGCAGCGCTGACGTACATCCCCGATGCGCTGGCGGCGGGCGCGCACCTGTTCACGAACGCGCGCGCCAAGCTGATCGAGACCGACCGCGGCCGCGCCAAGGGCGTGGTCTGCGACGTCACGGTGGCCAACAGCCCGCGCCCCAAGCGCTTCGTGGTGTACGCGCGGCAAGGCGTGCTGCTGGCGGGCGGCGCCATCAACACGCCCGCCCTGCTGCTCCGCTCGAAGATCGTGAACGCCAGCCAGGCGCTGGGGCAGCGGACGTTCCTGCACCCGACGGTGCCGCTGGTCTCGTTCTATGACGAGCCGATCGAGGCGTTCTATGGCGCGCCCCAGTCCGTCGCCTGCCATCACTTCGCCGACCGCGGCGACCGGGTCGGCTACTTCCTGGAGACGGCGCCGGTCCATCCCATGCTCTCGGCGGTGGCCTTCTCCGGGTTCGGCGATGCGCACCGCCGCACCATGGAGCGGCTGGCGCACGCCCAGGCGACCATCGCGCTGCTGATCGACGGCCATCACGACGACCCCGGCGGCAGGGTCCGGGCCGACCCCGACGATCGCATCCGCATCGATTATCCGCTGTCGCCCGCGCTGCGCGAGGCCGCCGTCGACGCCATCAAGAACATGGCGCGCCTGCAGCTGGCGGCCGGCGCGCGAGAGGTCGTCACGCTGCACGAGGACCCCCTGGTGATCCGCTCGGAGGCGGATCTGGCCCAGGTGGACGGCGCCGCGTTCGGGCCCAACCGGCACACGCTGTTCTCGGCCCATCAGATGGGCGGCGCCGCCATGGGCAGCGATCGCGCGACGTCCGTCGTCGACGCCCGGGGCCGCCACCATGAGCTCGAGAATCTGTGGGTGGTCGACGGGTCGATCTTTCCCACCAGCCTGGGCGTCAACCCACAGCTGTCGATCTATGCGCACGCCCGCCTGTTCGCGACCGAGATCGCCCGACGCCACTGACGCTGCCGGACGACGTCAGCGACGCGCGCCGGCGCGCACTCCCGGGATGGGGGCGGTTTTCCGGTCTCCGGCTCAAGGCGGGGCCGCCGGCCGCCGAAGTCCGACAGCAAGATGGCCCAAGCGCCCCAGAACTCCGACGCCCCGGCTGCCCCGACGGAACGGCGCCGCCAGCGGCGTCTGCCCATCGAATTGCAGGTCCGGGTTCACTTCGTGGGACGCACCCTGCCGGTCAGCGCGGGGCTGGCCGACGTGTCGACGGAAGGCTGCTACCTGCGCGGGCTGACCGCGCCGCACGCCGCGAAGCTGGCGGTGGGTTTTCGCATGGGTCGCGATCGCGTGTGTCTGGCCGCGGGCCAGGTGGTGCGGGTCGACCAGGGAGGCTTCGCCGTCCGGTTCGATCGCTGCAACGCCGCCTTCGTGAACTTCGTGGCGCAGCTCACTGACTACGCCTCCTTCGAAGCGGCCTGAACGCCGTCCCCTCCCCTACAAAGGGTGAGCGTCCACGCTCCGTCGCACCTCCGGAACTTCCACCGTCTCAGCGGATCGTCTTCTCCAGATCGCTGCCCACCGGTTCGGGTGCCCCCACCGTCGGGGCTCCGGGCGTGCCGTCCTGGAAGACCAGCGGCCCCTCGCCCGCGGCGCGCAGCCGCGCGATCTCGGCCTGGGCGGCGGCGGCGCGCTGGGCGCGATGGCGCGTCGCCGACGACGTGCCCGCGTCCGCCGCCCACCGCTGCAGCAGGTCCTCGCAGGCGCGCCGCACGTCGGCCCGCACGTCATACACGGCGAAGTGCCTCAGCACGGGGACCGCCTCGCCGTCGCCGATGGCGCCCAGGGCGTCGATCAGGTGCAACCGCCCCGTCGGGGCCGCCGTGTGCACGGCGATCTCGATCTGGGGAATGGCCTCGCGGCCGTAGCGCGCCAGCCGCTGGGTGGCCGGTGGCACCAGGGGGTCGTTCCGGCGCGTCAGGATGTTGATCTCGTCCTGCAGGTTGCGGTGCGAGTCGTCGTCGCACCCGCCGGCCAGCGCGGCAGCCGTCAAACAGGCGATCAGGGCGGCGAGCCGAACCGGGCTCACGACGCCGCGACCAGCGCGACGTCAGCGTCGGGGGTGGCGCTTCCCTCGCCGAACAGCTCGTCGGCCTCGATCTGGTCCGGCCCGCCCCGCCGGGTCTTGCGGGCGATGGCCTTGGCGATCGGATCGGCGGGCACCACGCCGGTGACCAACCGGCCCCGCGCCTCCAGGTCCAGCAGCGAATCGTAGAAGGCCTCCGTCATCTCCTGCAGGGCCGCGATGTCGGTGGTGGTGAAGCTGCGCTGGCGAAGCTGCGAGCCACCGAACAGCCCGCGCGAGTACCAGGCCAGCGTCTTGCGCAGCTCGTGCACGCGCATCTTCTCGGGGGCGTACTGCTGGGTCAGGGCGGCGTGGCGCCGCCACACGCGCCGGCGCTCGTCGAGCGTGGGCGGACCGGGATCGGGCTCGCCCCGCGACACCGCCGCCAGCGAGCGGAAGAACCAGGGATTGCCCATGGCGCCCCGGCCCACCATCACCGCGTCACAGCCAGTGGCCTCCCGCATGCGCCGGAATCCCGCCACGTCCTTCACGTCGCCGTTCCCGATCACCGGGATGAACGCCGGCAAGGCTGCCCGCACGGCCGCGATGGGCTCGTGCTTGGCCTCGCCCGAGAAGCCCTGGGCTCGCGTCCGCCCGTGGACGGTGATCATGGCGGCTCCCGCGTCGACCAGGCGGCGCGCGAACTCCGGCGCGTTGATCGAGCACTCGTCCCACCCGGTGCGATGCTTGACGGTGACGGGGATGGCGGGCGGGACAGCCTTCCGCACGGCGGCCACCAGGCCGGCCGCCAGCTCGGGCTCGCGCATCAGCGCCGACCCGCAAAGCCCGGCGGTGACCTTCTTGGCCGGGCAGCCCATGTTGATGTCGACGATGGAAGCGCCCACGTCCACCGCCATGCCGGCGGCGCGGGCCAGGGCCTCGGGCTCCCGCCCGAAGATCTGCACGGCGAAGCGGCGGCCGTCCAGGCTGGGCCACATGCGATCCACCGCCTTGCGCGCCCCGCGGGTCAGCGCCTCGGCCGACAGGAACTCGGTGAACGTGAGGATGGCGCCCAGCTCCTCGCAGACGGTCCGGAAAGCGATGTCGGTCACCGCCTCCATGGGCGCCAGCAACGCCCCGGGCGGAAACTCGAGATTCCCCACGCGCATGAGGCGGAGCAATATAACAGGCCCGGCCGCCCGAGGAGGGCGGGAGACGGGATAAACCCGCAGCGGGCGCCCTGTGCCCGACGCCGGTCGCGGACGTTCTCAGGCCGCTTCGCGGCGCAATTCTTCGCCGAACAGGGTCTGCATCAGGAACGCCGCCTCGCTCTTGGCGCCCCCCATGTGCAGCGACAGCGCGTCCGCGAACTCGGCCGCGCTCTGGAAGCGCTCGTTGGGGTCGACGGCCAGGGCCAGACCCAGGATCTCGCGGGCCGGCGAGGGCAGCCGGTCGATGCGCTCGCGGTGCTCGTCCGTGGGGCCGCAGGCGGCCTTGAACAGCACGTCCAGGTCGTTGTCCCCGTCGTACAGGAACCGGTTGGTCAGGCAGTAGTACAGCACCAGGCCCATCGAGAACAGGTCGCTGCGGCCGTCGACGTCCTGGCCCCGCGCCTGCTCGGGCGACATGAAGTTCACGTTCCCCTTCACCATGCCGGCCTGGGTGCGCGTGACCCGCTTCTTCGACTTCACGATGCCGAAGTCGGCCAGCTTGACCTCGCCCTGCGCCGACACGATCACGTTCGCCGGCGAGACGTCCCGGTGCACGATGCCCAGGGGCTGCCCGTCGCGGTCGGCCTTGGTGTGCGCGTACTGCAGCGCCAGCAGCGTCTCGTGCGCGAAGTAGTACGCCAGCCGCGGGCTCAGCGCCTGCCGGGAGTGCTCGTAGCATCGGGCGATCAGGCGCACCAGGTCGCGACCCACGATGTACTCCTGGGTCATGAAGAACTCGTTGCCCACCTGCCCGAAGTCGAACACCGGGACGATGTTCGAGTGCACCAGGCTGGCCTGCATGCGCGCCTCGTCGATGAACTGTCCCACGGCCTCCTTGTCGTTCACCAGCTCATGGCGCAGGCGTTTCAGCACGAAGACGCGGCTGAAGCCCTCGACGCCGTACGACGCCGCCGTGAACACCTCGGACATGCCGCCCTCGCCCAGGCGATCCAGCAGCTGGTAGCGGCCGAACTGCATCCCGGGCGAGCCGGTCTCGGAGATCGGGTTGCCCTCGGGGTTCGTGGCGTGGCGGGGTGGGCCCGCCGGCTGGGGGGTGTTCGAGACCGCGCGGGGCGGAGGGACCGACGTGAACGGCACCGGCGCCGGCTGGGGCGCCCCCGCCACCGTGCTGCCGCCCGGAACCCGGGGCATCCCGGAAGTGCCGGTCATCATGGCCTGGCCGGTTCCCATGTTCATCATCATGGCCGGGTCCTGTCCCATCGCCGGGACCATCCCGGTGGCGGTCATGGCGTTTCCGCCGAACGACGTCATCAGGGCCACCACGCCCACCACGAACATCAGGCCGGCCGCGATCATCAGCGCCAGATCGGCGGGGCCGCGCGCGGGCACGACAGGCGGATCGACCGGCGTGCCCAGCTTGGCGGTGTCGACCGGCTGCATGATGAGCAGCACGGGATCCTGGCCGGACAGGGCATCCAGCCGCGTGGCCATCAGGAAGTAAGGATGCGCTTCGATGGTCACCGTCGCCGCGGCGATGCGCTCGCCGCCCCGGGCGCGCGCCACCACGGCGCGATCGGCGTTGCCCGGGTCGGGGCCGCCCACCGTCGCCAGGACGCCGCCGCCCACCACCACGCGGGTGAAGGCGAAGTCGGCGCGCGGCTCGCGCCACCAGTCCTCGGACTGGAACAGGTCGACCAGCGTGGCGCCGTCGACGTGGTTCTCCAGCGCCGCCAGCAGCGGCTTCGCGGCGGCGGCCAGCTCCAGCCGGCCCTCCAGCCGCTTCTGCTCCGTCTGCCAGCGCGCCCGGACCTGCTCGGCGTCGACGCGCGCCTTGTCAGCCTTGCGCTGGGCGGCTGCGCGGCCCTGCTCGCCGCTCAGCGCGACCGCGCCCAGGCCGCAGGCGCCGAGGAGCAACGCGAACCCGACTATCCGTTTGACCCGCATCATGGACCTCTCATTCGCGGTAAGAACCGTAGGCTTGCCCCAGCTTGTTGGCGTGGGCGCGGGCCTCCTCGCGCTCGAGCGCGAACGAGACCTCACCGCCCGTCGCTGTCACTTCGACACGTTGCTGGGCGGCCTTGATCCCTGGACTCCAGGCTACCACCTTGCGGACGCCCACCGGCACGTTCTCGATGCGGAACGTGCCGTCGGCGCGCACCTTGGTGTAGAGCGGGCTGGGCACCACGAGCACATCGGCCGACATCTTCTGGTGCATGTTGCAGAAGATCTCGACCACGCCCGGCGTCGTCAGCGTGACGGAGCGCGGCTTGTCGCCGGCCCGGTAGCTGCCCAGGTCGAAGCTGTTGTGCGGCGACATGGAGAAGACGTTGTGATAGATGGCGTCGAAGTTGGGGAACAGGACGTTCGTGCCCGCCTGCACCACGGCCAGGCGCGGTGAGAACTGCTTGTTCTCCTGCTTGATCTCGATGGACTTGCCCTTCACGTGACTTGCCTTGACGTTCTCGACGTAGACGTACACATCGGCAGATCGGGCCCCGGGCGGTAGCTGGATTTTTCCTTCCAGCGCCGCGGTACGTCGCGCCGCCTCGGCCGCCGCGCTGCTCCGCGAGCGCGCCGCCGGCTTGTCGGCCGCCGTCGAGCCGGTCCCCTCCAGGGAAGGGAGGGCGGGCAGGTTCTCCACCGAAGCGCCGCCCCCCTGGGCGCGGATGATCTTCAGCAACATCTCGTATCGCTGCTGCTCCGTCTGCAGCGTCTGCAGCAACAGCTGCTTCTGCTCGCGCACCTCGGCCTGCAGCTTGTTGAACTCGGCGCGCGTGGGGGCGCCCTCGTCGGTCCCGCCCTGGGCCCGGGCAGCGGGTCCGGGGACCAGCAGGGCCAGCGCCGTTCCCGCGACGACCAGCCCGGCGGCGATCTTGTTTCCGTTCGACATGCGTTTGCCTTTCAATCGATCAACAGCAGCGACGTGGTGAAGACGTCGTTCTTGATTTGGGGGATGCCGCCGTACTCGCCGTTGTGCAGGTACTCGGCCTTCAGCACGATGCGATCAGAGAAGGCGAAGCGAAGGCCGCCCGTCCCGCGCCAGGACTTGGTCAGGTAGGCGCGGTTGGCGCCGCCGGGGGCGTTCGGATCACCCAGCCATACGAAGGCGTCGCGGAACTCGCCGCGGCCGATGACGCCGATGACGGGCGTCAGCATCCAGTCCAGCTCGAGATAGCCGCCCTTGTGCAGCTTCAGGCCGTAGACGTCGTCGATGGGGGCGCCGGGCGCGGCGCCCGTCAGCACCTGCCCCTTCAGGTCGACGCGGCCGGTGTGCATCTGCAGATCGATGCCGAAGAACCACATGGCGCCGCTGCTGTCCTTGGCGCGATCCTGCGCGCCGTAGGACCCCGAGAAGCCGACCTCGGTCTCGATGGGCAGCGGGGGACGCAGGGCCAAGCGGCCGCTGGCCGTCTTGCCGATGTTGGTGTCGATCTCGTCGTAGAAGTGAAACTGCTCGGTGGTGTTCGAGCCGTTCGTCACCGCCGCCGCCAGCACCACCACGTCGTCCGGACCCAGCTTGCTGCGGACCTTCACGCCCAGCGCCGTGCCGGTGGTGTAGCGCGCGATCAGCGACGGCGTGATGCCGAAGCGTTGCACCGCCTTGCGATCCCGGTACTCGATGCCCAGCACGGAATCCATCTTGCCGACGAAGATCGACGTCTTCTGCGACTGGGTCGGCATCCATTCGATCTGCGCCAGGTCGACGTCCAGGAAGTCGCCCAGGGAGAAGTTGGAACCGCTGCGCGGGACGAAGTTGACGCTGGCGGTGGCGATGGCGCTCTCGCTCAGCGCGGAGGTCAACGTCAGGTTCACCTCGTTGGCGATGAAGCCGGGCGCACCGCCCGAATGGATGCTGTCGAAGCGATCAACCCCGGCCGCGTCGCCGAGATCCGCCACCTCGCCGCGAGAGTTCACCGTGGGGGCCAGGATGTCGCCCAGGAACACCCAGCCGTACTTGCCGGCGAACTCGGGAAAGTACTGGTTGCCCTGATCGCGGATGATGCCCGAGCCGTCGCCCTGCGGCACGAAGAAGCCGAGGTCGATGTATCCGCCCACCGTCACGCGAGGGGCCCGCCCGGTCACCAGCTGTCGGGTCTGCTCCAGCTTCGCCTCCAGGTCGCGGATCCGCTCGGTCAGCGGCGTGGCCGCCTCTTCCAGCGATTCGTCGTCGGTCGCGTCGGCGGCCTCGCCGTCGGCATCGGCGGCGGGCGGCGCGGAGGCGCCCCGGCCATCGCCGCCCTGGGCGACCGCGCGGCCGGGAGCGCCCTGCGCCGAGGTGGCCAGGGCGGTGAGGCCCAGCGCGACCACGGTGGCCTTCATGCGATGGCTGGCACGCCTCGCCGTGGGGCGCGCCGCGACCCCGTTCCGGTTCCGCTTCATGGCAGCACCGGCGCGGACACGAAGTCGGTGGGGAGCGGTTCACCTGTCAACGTCTTCAGGAATTCGACCAAGTCCGATTTCTCCTCGTCCGTCAGAAGCAGCGGCTTGATCTGCGCGGCGGGGATGCCCACCGCGCCGCTGGCCGCGCCGCCGCGGTTGTAGTGGTCGATCACCTGCTCCAGCGTCGTGAAGGCGCCGTCGTGCATGTAAGGCGCGGTCAGGGCCACGTCGCGCAGGGTCGGCGTGCGCCAGGCCCCCGCCGGGACCGTGTCCGGGCTCATGTCGACGAAGTGCTGGCGCGAGGTATCCGTCGGATCGTCGCTCCAGGTCGACGTCCGCAGGAAGGCGTTCTTCGCCAGCTTCGCGATGCCGTCGCGGGCGCCCCAGGGCAGGCAGTTCTTGGCCGCCTTGGCCGGGATGGTGTTTCCGTCCATGTCCACGGTGGCCGCGCTCTCGACGCAGTCGCAGATGCCACCGGCCGGGCACTCGGATTCGGTGGGAACGCCGGGGCCCGTCTGCGGCACCCCGATGTCGTGGAAGCCGTTGTCCGACAGCAGCGGCGTGTTGTGGCAGTCGCTGCAGGCCGCCTTGCCGACGAACAGCTTCGCGCCCTGCTGCGCCTGCGGCGAGATCAGCCCGCTGTCGGCGCCGGCGGCCACCCACTTGTCGAAGGCCGAGTTGCGGCTGACCATCTTCGCCTCGTAGGCGGCGATGGCCTTGCCGAAGTTCACGAAGATCCGATTGACCATGGCCTGGTCGCCGGCATCCATGCAGTCCCAGGCGTCCGCGAAGGGTTCGCTGCTGTCGCCCGGCTGGCAGCCGGCCTTGTTGCCCGGCTTGCCCTGCAGCGGAAAGCGGGGCCAGCAGCCGGGCGCGCCGCCCGCATCCGACTGGGCCACCCGGCAGTTGTCCGGGCAGTCACCGTTCGACAGCGTGCACTGCCCGTCCGTCGCCAGCGTGCTGGCCAGCGAGGCCGACGTCCCGCTCATCGGCAAGGGCGCGTCGGGAAACACCGCCTGGAAGTCCGCGCGGTACAGATCGTAGATCGTCCAGGCGACGCGCAGGCGGGAGCTGTTGGTGGACACGCCGCCCTCGGTGGCGGCCAGCGCCTGCGACCACAAGGAATCGACCCGGCCGTTCCAGAACGAGACCTGATAGAAGGCGGCGTTCAACGCTGGCTGGGCGTTGACGTCGAACCACCCGGCGCCGATGGAGACGTTGCCGGGCGCAGAGGTGTCGTCGATGGTGCCGTTGCCCAGGTCGTGGCAGGTGACGCACGCGACGGACATGGTGGAGCCCTTGGCGGCCCGCGCATACGGAACGGGTCGTTTCAGCTGGTCCAGCAGCGTGGCCGCCCCGGCGAAGCGCGTCTCGAAGAACCACTTCTTGCCCAGGGCCTCGGCGGCGGAATTTCCGACATACTTGTTCGACGCATCCGGGGGCGGCGTCTCGGGCAGGCCGGCCAGGGCGGACACCCGGCCCCATTCGTCGTCGGACCACTGGCAGCCCGCGCTGCCGCACAGGCGGTCATCCACCCAGCTGCCGCAGCCTGTTGCCTGCAGAACCACGGCCGCCATCACCACCGCCAAGGCCGGTGTAGACAGGTGTTTTATATGACGAAATTTAACGTAATTTATATTACGTGTTTCGTAACCATAAGTCCCTGTATTGATTGACGCTTGGCGCATGACTCAAAGGGCGTAATCGGCGCCCCCGTTCCGAACTGAAGGGGCGTGTTGCAAGGAGGACAACACCCACACGCGCCGGACGGGGCCCCTGAAGCGCCCCCTTCTTCGGCAGCCCGACGTGCCAAACGGCCGTCAAAAGGGGCCGGGAGGGAGGAGGTCAGACAGGGGTGGAAGAGCTGCCCGTCACTTGTTGTCGCACCCGCAAGGCGCGCACTTCGGCGAGCGGTCTCCCGCCTCCACCGTGGCCAGCGCCCCGGCGCGCCAGCCGATCAGCTCGTACCCCGTGATGCGGCAGCCGGTCTCGGAAGCGAAGCTCGAGCGCTCGATCTCGATCGCATACTGACCAGTGGGGCGTCGCACGAACACCACGGACTGCTCCACGTCGCGATCGCCCGTCACGTCGGCGGACAGCCGACCGAGCGCGCGCCAGGCCTCGCCATGCTTCGAGGCGAGGAACGTGTAGCTCAGCTGTTCGGCCTCGATCGCGCTCTCGTTGGTGTCCGGATTGTCGAAGGCCAGGCGCACGATCGCGTCGCGCTCGCCGTCCCCGTCGACGTCGGGGCCACAGAACAGACGCACGTCGCGCGCGGGCAGCGGCGGCGGCGGCCCCAGCTCGGGCCACGTCAGCGTCCGCGCCAGCCGCGTCAGCTCCGCCGCCTGGCGCCCGTCGAGCAGCGTGCCGTCGTCCAGCGCATCGGCGCAGGTGAAGTGGAGGGGCGTCAAGCGGCGGGCGGTCTTCCCCTGCGCGTGCTCATGCTCGCGTCCGTGCCGGGCCGATTCCGTCGCGGCCGCCGGAGAAGCCGCCAGCGCCGCGACGAGGAGGAGCGTTACGGGCGCGAGACAGCGCATCGCCTGAGCATAGTTCATCGACGTAACGTTGCCCGTTTTGCCGCATGTTTTCGCGGGATCACGGGCCGCTGCGTCGCCCACCTGCGCCCCGGATTCGCCTCTTTCTCCGTCGGTGACGGCTGTCGGAGGGGCGCGCCCTTGTAGGACGACCGAGACGCGTTCGCACCTCGGCCCATCGGGAGAACAGTCCATTTTTCGGGTGCCGGAGCGAATTCTCACCGACGGTGATTATCGAAGTCGCTCTCTCCGACGATACCTCCTTACCCCGCTCGGGGTCGTTGAGTCGGGTGCGCCCAGGGGCGTATCCGTCGCGCTCGTTCGGGAGGATCGCATGACGTCTACTGCGACCAGAGGGAACTTTGGTGTCGTTCTCTTCGGCCTCGCCGTTGTCGGCCCGGTCATGGCCGGCGGCGCTTGCCAGCGCCTGAGCCGTCCTGCGCCCGACGATCACGCCGTCGCGACCAGTGAAGCCGTCACGCCCCCGGTGCCCATCCCGAACGGCGTCCTCGACCAGATCCACACGGCGAACCGCGGCCTGCTGAAGGGCACGCGGCCCGACGGGCTGCCCCTGACCGAAGGTCCGAACATGGACCCGCTGATCGAGGAGGCACGCCGCTACTACGACACGATCGGCATCCCCAACATCGTCGGTCAACCGCCGCGCACCGCCGCCGGCGCGCCGGAGACGCTGGCGGAGTGGAAGCAGGCGCTCGGCTTCCCCGCGCAGCTGGCGGGAGAGGATCGGGGCGCCTATCGAAAACGGATCGGCGCCGTCGTCTACTACAACCGGACCGAGCTGGCGCTGGGTCGTGAGCTGGGCTGCGTCCGCTTCACGGAGACGACGGCCGCTGGCAAACAGATGCCTGGCGTCGCCTGCTACGTCGTGAACTACGGTCACGGCTTCGGCGAGCCGAAGGCGTCGATGCAGCTGGCAGTGCACGGTACCGATCCGCGCAACACGGTCTGCATCATCTACCGCCCCTCGCTGGGGGCGGGTCACGAGATCCAGTTCTACGTCTTTGGCGCCACCGGCAAGCGGCAGGAGTGGGCGCAGCTGGACACGCTGGGTGCGCGCCCGCACCCGATGGTCTGCATGAACTGCCACGGCGGCGACTACGACAATCAGCGGCACCTGGCCGTGAACGCCCGCTTCCTGCCCCTCGACCCCAGCCTGGTCGACTTCGCCACGGACGCCGGCCCGGAGCTGACCCGCGCCGGCCAGGAGGAGAGCATCCGCGCCGTCAACGTGCTGGCCACCGAGACGCCGCTGACGCCCGGCCAGCAAGAGCTGGTGACCGGGCTGTACGGCGGCCGGCCGCAGGTGACGGGGCAGAGCAGCGTCGCCGGGTGGGTGCCCGAGGCGTGGCGGGCCTCGGCGGAGAACCATGACTTCTACGACGGCGTGGTGAAGCCCTACTGCGTGACCTGCCACCTGGCCGCCCAGATGGCCGCGGACGAGCGGACGCTGTGGTCGCACAAGGTCTTCCAGTCACCGGCGGCGTTCAACGGCGCCTCGCTGGTCGACTATGTGTGCGAGGACTTCTCGATGCCGAACGCGCAGCCCGCCACCCGCGGCTTCTGGGACACCACCAGGCCGGTCACCGTGGGAACGCGCACCTACCCTTCGGCCGGCGATGCTTTTCTTGCGCACGAGGGCATCGATCGAGGCCACTGCAAGAACCTGGCGTCGGTGATGCGGTGCGATCGGGGGCCCAACCCCGACCAGCTGTGCGGCGACGGCGCGAACGGCATCACCTGCGACCGCCTGTCGGGCCGCTGCGTGAGCCGCCACGTGGCTCCCACCACCTCGGCATCGCTGTAACAGGACCTTTCTCCCGCGGCCATCGCGACGCCCGCCGCGCTATCCTGGCGGCAGGGTGGCACGAGCGAAACTGTTCGTCATGCTGGCGCTCGGCGCGGTCATGGGCTGCCGGCGCGCGCCGCCCCGGCAGCCCGCCCCGCCCTCCGCCGCGCCGAACGCGCGCCTCCTCGCCACGGTCGTCGATCCCTGGACCTGGGCACGCGCCGCTGGCGCCAGCGACGAAGATCGGGCGCTGGAGGACATCGGCCCCTACGAACCGAGCGATCCGGCGCAGCCCGGGTCGACGCTTTGCAATCCGAACGCGCGGTACTGGACGCGGCTGGTGGGGATCGCCTGGAACCGAGACGTCGCCATCGACTTCGACGACGAGCCGGTCGACGCCGACGGCGATGGCCGGCCGGACGTTCGCGTCACACGGCACATCCGCGCGCCCGGGGGCGTGCTGGCGAACCCCAGGCTGTTCGGCCTGACGCCCACGCCCGGCGATCCACCCGGCACAGCGGGCCGCATCTCGGCGTCGACGGGCGTGCTGGGCCTGCGGCAGGCGCTGCTGCCCGACGGGCGCCCCAGCGGCGAGGTCGGCATGACCTGCTTCCTTTGCCACGGCGGCGCCGATCCGACGGACGGACACCTAGTGCCGGGAATGGCGGGAAAGGACTTCGACTACGGCCTGCTGCTCGCCACCGCCGCCGTGCTGCAAGACGAAGGACCGGCCAGCGAATATCGCCGCGACCACCACTTCCCCTCTGGCCGGACCGTCCGCGCGCGCCTGCTGCTGGCTGGTCCGGGGCGGCAGGACCTGACGGGCGAGTTCGGCCTGGACGTCACGGTGCCGGGCCTGCATTCGATGCGCTATCCAGGCACGCGCCGGGTGCGCCAGGGGACGAAGGGCATCGTCAATCCCATCAGCGTCCCTCCCGTCCTGGCATGGGCGGGGCTGGGCCTGCAGAACTGGTCCGGCAGCGAGGTGGCGAGCGGCCGCTGGGTGCAGCGCCTGCTGACGCTGGCGGGCGCGTCGGCGCCGGCGCTGATCGCTCGGCTGGGTCTGCCGGCGCCCGAAGGAGACGACCCACGAGGCTGGTCGCCCACCAGGCGCGCCTTGCTGTTCGATCTGCGGAACCTGGGCACGCTGGGCCTCCAGCAGGACGCGTTCGCCGGCCTGCTGTGGGCCGACGCGATCTACGGCCATACGTCGCTGGACGCCCAGGAACTGGGGGCGATTCCCCCCATGTTCTCGGCGGCGGCCCTGCGGCGCGTGGTCGCCCGGCAGCGACTGGCGCCCGCCGCCGCCCCCGACGCGGCCGCCATCGCGCGCGGCCGTGAGCTGTTCGCCAACCGGGTCGTGGGGCGCGTCGCCAACCAGCAGATCCTGAAGGAAGCGCCGGCGCGTTACGGCCCGGCCAAGCTCAGCGGTCCCCTGCTGGCGCCCCTCGACGAGACGCTGCCCGCCACCTTCCCGGTGCGCTGCGCCGACTGCCACAGCGCCACCCCGGGAGGGCCACCGGTGGCGTTCGCGCAGGCGGCGCCGCCACTGGGGCGGTGCACGCACTGTCACCGCTCGCACGAACCATTCGAGGCGGCGAATCCGTCCGCCCCGTCGGCCCCGCCGGCGGAAGCCCGCGTCTCGCTGCTGCCGCCCGCTCCCGCGGCTGCGGCGGAGGTCCGTCGCTGTCAGTCTTGCCACGAGCGGCATCGGCCCTTCGAGCCGATCGTGTACTCCTCGAGCTTGCTGCTCCCCTTCGACGCCAACGCCAACGGCAAGGCGCAGGACGACGAGGCCGCCGACGGCCGCGCCGGTGGCATCGGCACCGAGGCCTTGCTGGCCTTCGACGTGCCCCGTTCCGAGCGTCCCCCCGGGGGCTTCGCGCTGGACCTGACCGCCCTAACCAAGGTGCACGCGACCGGTCCCATCGACACGATCCATCTGGGCGCCGGCTGGGTGCGCGTGCCGCCGCTCGCCGGCGTGCGCGCCTCGGCGCCCTACCTGCACAACGGGTCGGTGCCGACGCTGCGCGCGCTGCTGGAGCCGGCGGCGAGGCGGCCGGTCACCTTCCCCCTTGGCGCGGCGGGCTTCGTGTTCGACACGCGCCTGCCCGGCAACCGCAACGTCGGCCACGAGTTCGGCACGACGCTATCGGCGCGCGAGAAGGACGACCTGGTCGCGTTCCTCCAGTCGCTCTAGACCGCCCCGCGGCGGTCGGCCCAAGCTCGCGGGCCCAGGTCCGTGCTCAGAGATCTCAGCGCGCGATCGGCGCGCGCCGCTCACTTCGCATAGTCGGTGGCGCGCGTCTCGCGAATGACCGCCACCCGCACCTGCCCCGGATACGCGAGGTCGGCCTCCACGCGGCGGGCGATGTCCTTCGACAGCAGGCGCGCCTGATCGTCGCTGACCCGCGAGTTCTCGACCATCACGCGCACCTCCTTGCCGGCCTGGATGGCGAAGGCGCGCTCCACGCCCGGGAAGCTGGCGGCGATCTTCTCCAGCTCGTGCAGGCGCTGCACGTAGCTCTCCAGCATCTCGCGGCGCGCGCCGGGGCGCTGCCCCGACAGCACGTTGGCGGCGTCGACCAGGTGCGCGATCACGTCGGTGGCCGGCACGTCGCCGTGGTGGGCCTCGATGGCGTGCACCACCCGCGGCGATTCGCCCATCTTCTTGGCGGTCTGGGCGCCGATGACGGCGTGCGGGCCCTCGGCCTCTTGATCGATGGCCTTGCCGATGTCGTGCAGCAGCCCCGCCCGCCGCGCCACCTTCACGGGCAGGCCCAGCTCGGCGGCCATGGCGCCCGCCAGGATGCCCACCTCGATCGAGTGCTGCAGCAGGTTCTGCGCGTTGCTGCTGCGGAACTTCAGGCGACCCACCAGCCGCACCAGCTCGGGCGGCAGCCGTCCGATCCCCAGATCCAGGATGGCCTTCTCCCCGGCGTCACGACACTGCTGGTCCACCTCCTGGGTGGCCTTCTCCACGGACTCCTCGATGCGGGTCGGGTGGATGCGGCCGTCGGCGATCAGGCGGGTCAGCGCCAGCCGCGCGATCTCGCGGCGCACCGGGTTGAAGCAGGAGATGACGACGGCCTCGGGCGTGTCGTCGATGATCAGATCGATGCCCGTGGCGGCCTCGATGGCGCGGATGTTCCGCCCCTCGCGACCGATGATGCGTCCCTTCATGTCGTCCGAAGGCAGCGGCACGGTGGCCACGGTCCGCTCGGCCACGTACTCGCCCGCGTAGCGCTGGATGGCCGCGGAGATGATGCTCTTCGAGCGGTTCTCCGCCTCGGCGCGCGCCTCGTCCTCGATGCGCTTCACCTCTGCCACCGCGGCCAGCCGCGCCTCGTCGCGTATCTCGTCGATCAGCTGGGCGCGGGCCTCGGCCTGAGACAGCGCCGCGGTCTTCTCCAGGCGCGCCTTCGCCTCGGCCGCCAGCGTGGCGGCGGCGCGGGCCGACACCTCGGCGGCCGCCTCGCGCGCGGCGATCTGCTTCTCGCTGCGCGCGAACTCCTCCAGCTGCCGGTCCATGTCCCGCTTCTTGCGCTCCAGCTCGCGGTCGCGCTCGGCCAGCTGCGCGGCCTGGCGCTCCAGGTCCTTCTGGCGTGCCTTCTGCTGCGCCTCGACCTCGGCGCGCGCCTTCTGCGCCAGCTCCTTGGCGTCCAGGGCCGCTTTCCGCTTCAGCGCCTCGGCCTCGGTCTTGGCCGCCTCGATCAGCCGCTGCTTCTCCCCCTCGGACTGCTCCAGGGCGGGCGCGCGCAGCATGCGCCCCACGAACAGCGCCACCAGGAACACGGCCAGCAGCAGGGGGACGACGATCGCGACCGAGATCATCGCCCGCCTCCCGCGGCGGCCCGCAGCACGCGGGCGTCCGTCACCACGCCGTCCACCACCTGATCGCGCGGCTCGGTGGGACAGGCGGCGACCACCTGGAAGTCGTAGGCGAAGCCAACCACGCCAGGGCGGTCCCCGGCCGCCTGCTCCAGCCATTCGTCGTAGTAGCCGCCCCCCGTGCCCAGCCGGTGCCCCTCGGCATCGAAGGCCAGGCCCGGCACCAGCATCAGATCGATGTCCCCAGGGCCCACCTCTGGAAGCGCGGGCGACGGCTCGGGGATGCCGAAGCGGCCGGGAACCAGATCGGCCGTGCCGGCCAGGTGGAAGCGCAGGCGCGGCGTGCGGTCGTCGGCCACCCGGGGATAGGCGATGCGGGCGCCCCGCCGGCGGGCCTCGTCCAGCGCGGCGGCGGGATCCAGCTCGGCCCGCACCGCCACGAACCCCGCCAGGCAGCCGCGCCGGCCCGTGACGTCGGCCAGCTCGGGCAGGTCCAGCAGCCGCTGGGCGGCGGCACGCGCCGCCCGTTGCCTGTCCGGCAACAATTGCTGCGTACGACGGTCGCTCATCGCCCGCCTCAGCGAGCGCTTTTCATTCAGGGGGGAGACTATTTCGGCCGAAGCCATTGGCCCTCACCGCGCCCGAGGCGCAAGGTGGGGATGGCACTGCCACCGCCGGGACGACGTCGAGGTCGTTGAAAGCTGAATGCTTATGAAGACGTTCGCCAACGGCGAAGCGGTGTTCCCACGATCGTGCGATTTGGAATGGAAATGAAACGTACCTGAAACCCGGTCGCTATACTCGCCCCACCTTCGCCAGGTAGTCAAGCAGGGCCCGGGTCTTGTCACCGACGCGCTTCTTCAGGTCAGCGGCCTGGGCGCGCGTCTGGAACAGCTCCTCCGCCACCTGCAGCGCGGTCAGGATCGCCACCGCCTGCGTGTCCTGGTTTCGGGTCGCCTTCTGGATATCGCGAAATTTCGCGTCCACATAGGTGGCCAGCGACTTCACCAGGCGGTCGTCATCGTCGGTTTTCAGGGTGTAACGCTGCCCCGCGACCTGAACCGTGACGGACCGTTTCACGAGCCGCGAGCTTATCATCAGTGACCGGGCGGCGCCCGGCCCCGCTGGTCGCCAGCGCGGGGCGGCCTTGCGTTAAAGTGCCGCCATGATCGGGTCTCGATTCGCGCATCGCAATTGGGGCCCGGCGCCCCGGATCGTCGCGCTGGCCGTCCTGCTCGTGGGGCGGCTCGGTCACGCCGCCGGGAACGCCGCCCCGTCCGCGTCGGGCGCGCCCGGCTGGACCGAGGTCGACCGCCTGGTCTCGGACCAAAAATATGAAGAGGCGGCCAAGCGTGTCGCCACGTTGCGGGAGGACGCTCGGCGAGCGGGCGACGACGCGGGCTGGGCCAAGGCGCTGATCCGCGAGACCAGGCTGCGCGTGGGCCTGGGCGGGTACGAGACCGCCGTGCGCTTCCTGCAGGAGCAACCCTGGCCCAAGGACCGCCTGGCGCGCGCGGCCCTGCTGCTGTACCAGGCGCAGGCGTACGTCGCCTACGGCCAGCGGTATGCCTGGGAGATCGGCCAGCGGGAGCGGGTCGCCGGTCCGTCGGCCGATCTGAAGACGTGGACGCGCGAGCAGATCTTCGCCGCCGCCTACGCCGCCTATGCCGAACTCTGGAAGCTGCGCGACGCCTTGGGCGGGGAGCCCATCAGCCGTCTGGCCGACTACCTGGACGCGAACAACTACCCGCCCGAGGTCCGCGGCACGCTGCGGGACGCCCTGTCGTATCTGTTCGTCGACCTGCTGGCGAATACCCAGGGATGGACGCCCGCGCAGTCCGAGGACGTCTTCCAGCTGGATCTGGGGGCGCTGCTGAAGGGGGCTCCGGCGCGCGGCGCGAACCTGAACCTGGCGGATAGCGCCCTTCACCCGCTGGTGCGCATCGCGGCCATTCTCGACGACCTGGAGGCCTGGCACCTGGGGCGAAAGGAACGCGACGCCGCGCTGGAGACGCGGCTGACCCGCGCCCGGCTGCTGTTCGCGCACTTCACGGCGGACGCCGATCGCGCGCGCATCGTTCAGGACCTGGAGTCGCGTCTACCCGCGTTTCACGACCGGCCCTGGTGGGCGATGGGCAACGCCGCGCTGGCCGAGCTCGAGGAGCAACGTGGCCGCAACGCGCGCGCGCACGCCCTGGCAGCGGCGGGCGCGGCCGCCTACCCGCAAGCGCCTGGCGGCCAGCTTTGCCGGACCATCGCCGCGCGCCTGGCGGCGCCTGATTTTCAGCTGCAGAGCATGCAGGCGGACGGCCTCGACAAGCGTTCGCTGCTGGTCATGCACCGCAACCTGCCGTCGTTGACCTTCCGCGCCTACCCGATCGATCTCGTTCACCGCCTGGAAAGCGGCCAGGACCTGACTGACGTTCCCCGAGGAAACGAGCTGCATGCGTTGCTCGCCACGAAGCCTGCGAAGGAGTGGGCGGTCCCGCTGCCCGCCACCCCGGACTTCAAGTCGCACCAGACGTTCGTCACGCCGCCCCTCCCCGCTCTGGGGCCGTACCTGCTGATCGGCTCGGCGCGACCGGACTTTGCCGATCACGAGAATCAGATCAGCGCGATCGCCTTCAACGCCACCGACCTGGTGATGCTGTCCCGCTGGACCGACGGCGCGAACGAGATTCACGTGGTGGACGGCGCCAGCGGGGCCTCCCTCGCCGGCGTCGACGTGACGGAGTACGCGATCGACTACAACGGCCACCGCGCCAACGTCGTGGCCCGGCGCCAGACGGATCGAGACGGCGTGGTCCGCTTCTCGGCGGGCGTCGAGCGTGACCGCTCGTTCAAGTTCGTGGCCCGACACGCCGGCAGCCTGGCCATCGACGATCTGCCTGCCCGCCCCTGGGGGACCGACAGGACGAAAGAACCGATGCGCTCGCTGATCTACACGGACCGCAGCATTTACCGCCCCGGGCAGAAGGTGCTGTTCAAGGCCGTGCTCTTCGACGGCAATGCGGAAGCGGCGCACCTGCATGTGGTGGCGGGGCACGACGTCACGGTGGCGCTGGTGGATCCGAACGGCGATCAGGTGGCCAAGCGCAAGCTGAAGACGAACGCCTACGGCTCCGTGGCCGGGGCGTTCGAGATACCGAGCGGACGTTTGCTGGGCAACTGGCAGGTGACCGCGGCACAGGATGCCGCCTCGGTGCGGGTCGAGGAGTACAAGCGGCCCACCTTCGAGGTGAAGCTGCTCGACGCGCAGACGCCCGCGCGCCTGAACCAGCGCACCCAACTGGAAGGGGAAGCCCGCTACTTCTTCGGGCTGCCGGTCACGACAGGACAGGTCCGTTGGCGCGTCAGCCGCGAGCCGGTCTATCCCATGTGGGGGGGGTGGCCCCGGACCGGCGGCGCGCCACAGAACGTGGCGACGGGGACGGCCGCGCTCGATGCGCAGGGCCGTTTTCAGCTCGCGTTCACGCCGCGCGCCGACGAGCGCGACGCTGCCCGCGGCGACGGCGCCGGGGTTTCTTACCGGTACCGGGTGACCGCCGACCTCACCGAGGCGGCCGGCGAGACCCGCACCGCCGAGCGCACGTTCCGGCTCGGCTTCGCCAGCGTCGAGACCACCCTGGAGCTTTCCGCGGGCTTCGTGCGGGCGGGTACGCGCGCGACCGTCCGGGCGACGCGGGCGAACCTGGACGGGGCGCCCCGGCCGGGGCAGGCGAACTGGACCCTGGCGCCCCTCATCGGGCAGGTGCCCCGGATGCCGTCCGAAGAGCCGGCCGCGCCGAGAGGCGGGAAGCAACCCGGCGACACCGAGACGCCCGGAGACCGGCTGCGTCCGCGCTGGGAGGGCGGCCTGCCGGGCGAGCAAGTCCTGCGCGCCTGGCCCGCCGGCAAGCCTCTCGCGTCAGGCACGCTGGCTCACGACGCGCACGGAGCGGCGACCGTCGCCTTGCCCGCGCTGGCGCCCGGGGCCTACCGGCTTGTATACGAGACGCGCGACGAATTCGGCGCTGCGAACCGCAGCCAGAAGGAATTCGTGGTGGCCGGCGATGCATCGCATTCGCCGGTGGGTGTGCCGCTGATGCTGGCGCTCGAACAGAGCAGCGTCACGGCCGGCGGCACGGCGCGCGTTCTGGCGACCAGCGGGTTCGCCGGCCAGCCCCTCGATTGCGACGTGTGGCGTTCCGGCAAGCGGCTGTTGCACCGCCGGCTGAACGCAGGGAAGGACGCCCCCGTGCTCGAACTTCCCGTGCGCGCCGAAGATCGCGGCGGTCTGGTGGTGACGCTGACCACCGTTCGCGATCACCAGACCCTCACCGAGACCGCGAAGCTCGACGTGCCCTGGGACGACAAACAGCTGGGCGTCTCGCTCTCGACGTTCCGCGACCTGATCCGTCCCGGTGCGAAAGAGACGTGGACCGTCGCCGTCAAGGCGCCGCCCGGCGCCAAGGGTCAGGAGGTGCAGGCCGAGCTGCTGTCATACATGTACGATCGCAGCCTCGATCTGTTCGCGCCGCACGTCCCGCCGAACCCGCTGTCTTTGTGGCCGTCCCGGGCGGTCGCGCCCGAGATGCAGACCACGCTGGGTGCGATGTGGGGGCAGAGACTGTCAGCCGAAGGCTGGGCGCCAGTTCCCGGCGCGCCTGCGCTCTACGGCGATCGCCTGAAGGAGGATGCGGGGTATCCGATCGGGGGTCCGGGCGAACGGGGCTTCGGGTTCGGCGCGCGGGGAATGGGGATGCACGGAAAGGCGGAGCTGATGGCGGCGCCAGCACCGGCGCCGCAACGGCACATGGCGAAGGACAGCCCTTCGATCTTCTTCGACCAGGCGCCCTCCCAGAAAGGGATGTTTGCGCTACGGCCAGGGGCCGAGCCACCTCCCGCGCCGCCCCCGGCGCTGCGCTCCGACTTCTCGGAGACGGCCTTCTGGCGACCGCAGTTCCTGACCGGCGCGGACGGCACCGCGCGCCTCGAGTTCACCGTGCCCGACTCGGTCACGTCCTGGAACGTGTGGGTGCACGCCGTGTCGAAAGATCTGCTGTCGGGCGCCGTCCACCGGGAGACTCGCAGCGTGAAGGACCTGATGGTCCGTCCCAACATGCCCCGCTTCCTGCGCGAGGGGGACCACGCCGCGCTCCAGGTCGCCGTGAACAACGCCTCGGACAAGGATCTGACGGGCGCGGTGCACCTGGCCGTCCTCGACGCCGAGACGGAGCGCGACGTCGCGGCCGAGCTGGGCCTGAAGCCGTCGGACCTGACCAGGCCTTTCCAGACGAAGGCGAGCGGCGCGGCGACTTTGACCTTCGCCCTCGCCGTGCCGCGCCGGCTGCGCGCGCTGGCCTTCAAGGTCACGGCCACCGCCGGCGGCCTGTCGGACGGCGAGCTTCGCCCCCTGCCCATCCTGCCCGCACGCGTGCACCTGGCGCAGTCGCGCTTCGTCACGTTGCACGACAAGGACCACCGCACGCTGGCCTTCCCCGAGATGGCGGCGGCCGACCCGACCCGGATTGATGATCAGCTGGTCATCACCGTAGACGCCCAGCTGTTCACCACCGTGCTGCAGGCGCTGCCCTATTTGATCACGTACCCGTACGAGTGCACCGAGCAGACGCTGAACCGTTTCCTGTCGTCAGCGATCGTGAACAGCGTCTTCCGCGACTTTCCCGCCGTGGCCCGCCTGGCGAAGGAGCTGTCGGCGCGCCCCACGCCCACCCAGCCGTTCGACGCCGCCGATCCCAATCGCAAGATGGCGCTGGAGGAGACGCCCTGGCTGGCGGCGTCTCGTGGCGATCCGCTCGACGCCAAGGCGCAGGGCGCCCTGGTCAACGTCCTGGATCCCAAGGCGGCGGCGGCGGAGCGCGCGGCGGCGCTGGCCAAGCTGCGCCAGGCCCAGCTGCCCAGCGGCGCCTTTCCCTGGTTCCCGGGCGGCGCCGAGGATCCGTACATGACCCTCTACCTCATGTACGGCTTCGCCAAGGCCGCCGAGTTCAAGGTCGATGTCCCGAAGGACATCGTCCAGCGCGGCTGGCAATATCTGGGCGCCCACTTTCGCAAGCTGCGCGACGACAAGACGCTGGCCGACGGCAGCGACTGCTGCTGGGAATGGCTGACGTTCCTGAACTTCGTGGCCTCCGCCTATCCCGAGCCATCGTGGACGGACGGCGCGCTGACCGCCCAGGATCGCGCCGCCATCCTCGCCTTCTCGTTCAAGCACTGGAAGCAGCACTCGCCGTACCTGAAGGGGTTGCTGGCCCTGACCCTCAACCGGGCGGGCCGGGCTGCCGACGCGAAGCTGGTCTGGTCCAGCGTGATGGATTCGGCCAGGACCACCCGCGACGAGGGGATGTTCTGGGCCCCCGAGGAGCGCAGCTGGCTCTGGTACAACGACACCATCGAGACGCAGGCGTTCGCGCTGCGCACGCTGATGGAGCTGGCACCGGCCGATCCCCGCAAGGACGGCCTGGCCCAGTGGCTGTTGCTGAACAAGAAGCTGAACCAGTGGAAGAGCACGCGCGCGACCGCCGAGGTCATCTATGCGCTGGTCCACTACCTGAAGCACGACAAGGCCCTGGGAGTGCCCGAAGCCATCGACGTCACGGTGGGCGGGAAGACGACGCACATGGCGTTCGCGCCCGAGCGCTACACGGGCAACAAGAACCAGCTGGTGGTGCCGGGGCCCGCGATCGGCCCCCAGACGGCCACCGTCACCGTCGAGAAGGCCACCAAGGGGTTCGCCTTCGCCAGCGCCACCTGGCAGTTCTCGACCGAGAAGCCGCCGGCCCAGGCCCAGGGCGACTTCTTCCAGGTGTCACGGACCTACTTCCGCCGCGCTCACGACGGCCAGCAGGTCATCCTCCGCCCGCTGCAAGAGGGTGCGCCGGTCAACGTGGGCGACGAGCTGGAAGTCCATCTGTCGCTGCGCACCCGGCACGCTGCCCAGTACGTGCACCTGCGCGACCCGCGCGGCGCCGGCTTCGAGCCCGAGAGCGCCCCCTCCGGCTACCGCTGGGACCTGGGCGTCGGGTACTACCAGGAGACCCGGGACTCGGGCGCGAACTTCTTCTTCGACGACCTGCCGCCCGGCGAGTACCCGCTGGCGTACCGGGTGAGGGCCAGCATGGGCGGGACGTTCCACGTCGCCCCGGCAACCGTGCAGTCGATCTACGCCCCCGAATTCAATGCCTACTCGGCCGGGGCGACGCTGACCGTCCGCCCCGCCCCTTAAAACGGCAGGCGGCCAGCCGATCCTCCTGGACTCTGCCCGGCGAGTGTGCTGACCTTCAGCGGGTGAGCGATCAGGTCGACACGCAGTCCGCCGCCCATCCGCTGAGGGTGCTGTTCGTGGAGGACAACGTCGACATCGCCGAGCTGTCCGAGCAGCTGCTCGCCGACTGGGGCCACCAGGTCATGACGGCGGGGAACGGCGCCGACGCGCTGGCGAAGCTTTCGGGCTTCTCGCCCGACGTGGTGTTCATCGACATCGGGCTGCCGGGAATGAACGGTTACGAGGTGGCGAAGCGGATCCGCGCCACCCTGCCCCCGTCGGTGACGCTGGTCGCCCTGAGCGGCTACGGCCAGGAAGAACACCGCAAGCGCGCGGACGAGGTCGGGTTCAACGGGTACCTCGTGAAGCCGGTCCGCGACGAACAGCTGGCGGCGGTGCTGTCCAACTGCCGCCCCCACGCGGACGACTGACCCGCTCAGCCGGGCGTCACGCCGGGCTTGAACAAGATCAGGGTCAGGCGATCCGAGGGCGCCCACTCCCGCGCGAAAGCTTCGGGCGTGTATTCGCGCAACCCCAGCGCCGGATCCCACGACAGCACGTGCTGCGTGGTGCGGTTGAAGCCCACGATCACCTCGTAGTGCAACGACACCTTGCCGCCCAGGATCGGCTTTCCCGTGCCGACGATCAGCGGCCGGCCCAGGCTCAGCTGCTTGTCGAAGTCCCGGAAGGTGCCCTGGACCAGGAAGGCCTGAAACCCACGCTGGCGGGCCAGATCGCGCAGATCGCCGGCGCGAATTCCGCCCCCCTGGGGCGGCCTCTCGCGCACGATCTCCTCGCGCGCCAGTGGCGCCTTCCAGTAGGCGGTCGCCATGGCCAGCGCGGCAGCTCCGCAGTCCTCTTCCTCGCGCTGCGGGATGTACTGGACATGAACAAGAGACCATCCTGGCTCTCGCTCGATGCGAGGCCAGGAGGTCTCCTTGGCGCTGCCGGTGTAGCAGCCGGTTCCCAGTCCCGACGCCAGGCCGACCGCCCACAGGGCAGCGACCAACTGCGCCGTCCTCCCGCGCCTTGAAGCGGGCGCGGGAGGACGAGGCGGTGAGACTCTCAAGGAATGCGGCTCGTACTCATGTGCGTCGGTGTGAATCGATTACAGCAGGATGATCAGCAGGATGATGATCAGGACCAGCACGGCGCCGCTGCCGATGTAGACCTCCACGGCGCCACCCTTGTAGTCCTTCAGGTTAGGGGCCTGCTTCTCGCGCGCCGCCAGATCCTGGGACTCGACCGGGTTCCCTGCCAGCATGTTCGCCAGCGCCAGGACCTCGGGGCTCAGCTCGGTGGACGATGCCGGCGCACTCTGCGCGGGCGCGTTGACCGGGGTCCGCGCGGGGGCGGCCTGGCTGATGCCAGGGAAGGTCCAGACGGCGAGCAACGTAATGATCACGAATTTCTTCAAGTAGTTCATGTGAGAGCCTCCTGTCGCGAAACAGTTCAAGCCATGTGCCAGCGAGGCTTGGCCGGGAAATGATCGACATTTCTCGTGACGCCCGCGTGACAATGGGAGCCCACGGTTACGGTCGTGAAGCTTTACGGGAACCTGCCGTAACAACCTGGCCCGGCACCCGGTGCTGCCGCGCATTGCACACAGGCCACCCGCGCTTGGGCCTTTGGCACGGCAAGTGAAGTGGGGCTGCGATTGATCGGTCTTCATGCGGCTTCTGTCACCGTTCCCACGCCGCGTCCCCCGTTCACGGGCGCGCGGAGCCGCTGCCCTGTCGAGCGTCGCCCTGCTGGTCGTCTGGAGCTGCGCGCCGGCCTTCGGGCAGCAGGCCGGCTCCGACGCCAGCGGTGAGGGAGCGAAGCCGGCCACGCCGCAGACCGACGCTACCCGGCGCGAGCTGAACCTGGTTCCGCTGGTGGGTGGCGACAGCGACGTGGGCATAGGCGTCGGTGAAGTGGGCGACTGGGCCCGCCTGCAGGCGGGCGAGGGAAACTACCGGTGGCGGCTGGAGAGCGGCGCCTTCATCACGTTCAAACTGCGCGACGAGCACAACCTGATCGTCCCCTTCCAGGACTACTACCTGCTGTACTCGCTCCGGAACTGGGGAACCGAGAAGCGCTGGACCGTGGACATCCGGGGGTCGTTCACCGACGAGACCACCCTGAAATACTACGGTCTCGGCAACGCTTCTCGCGCGCCTGCCAACCTGGACGATCCCAACATGGAATACGGGCGCATCCACCCCACCCTCTCGGTGGAGAGCCGCATCACCGTGGGGCATCACCTGTTCGTGGTGCTGGGCAACTTCTACACGCACAACTGGCTGCACGTGCACCCGAACAGCTCGCTCGCCACCGACCAGGCGACCGGTACCCCTGACGTCCGCGCGCTGCTGGGCGACTTCGGTCGGCACGGCGTCGACCTGGCCGAGGTGGGACTGGAGTACGACACGCGCGACAACGAGATCGTCACCCGCAGCGGGATGTATCACGCGCTGCAAGTACGCTACAGCCCGCAGGTGGGCAGCTGGTTGCCCTACGGTTACGAGACGATCAACCTCACGCTGCGCGGCTATGCGACGCCCATCCCCCGCTGGCTGTCGCTCTCGGCGCGGCTGGTCGGCGACGCGCTGCTGGGTTCGCCGCCGTTCTACGAGCTGGCCCGCTTCAACCAGACTCCTGCCATCGGCGGCGTCAACGCGATCCGCGGCGTCCCCGCGCAGCGGTATTACGGCAAGGTGAAGCTGTTCGGAAACTTCGAGGCCCGCACCGAACTATTTCCCTTCCACCTGGGCAAGAAGCAGTTCGTGCTGGGGACGGCAGCCTTCTTCGACGCCGGACGGGTATGGACCGAGCTGGGCACCAGCCACCCCGACCTGGACGGCTCGGGCCTCGGCTTGAAGTACGGGGTCGGTGGCGGTCTTCGCCTGCAGCAGGGTCAGACGTTCGTGGTGCGCATCGATGTGGCGTGGTCGCCCGACGCCCGGCCCGTCGGCGCGTACTTCGCAGCGGGGCAGATCTTCTGAAGGCGGCCGTTCGCGCGGCCGCCGGTTACCGTCGCGAAGCGGGGCGGAGCCGCCGTCACGCTCGCTTGCCAGGCTGCCGCACCAGATACCGTGATCCAGCCGACCGCGGTGACGGTGACGCCCGATGCTCTGCTGACCCGTGTCGCTGACCTGACGGCGCGCGCCCGGGGCGATTCGACGGCCGGCTAGCCGGCCCGCCGGGACTCAGGGAGTGGGAGCGGCCGACGCGATCGCCGAGGCCGTCGCGGCCAGGGGTCCGCTGGTCTTCACGTGGGCCACGAAGCGCGCTGCACCGTCCGCCAGCCGGCGGTAGGCGAGCGTCGCCGTTCGCGAGGACGCTGCGAAGCCGTGGTCGGGGTTCAAGGACAGCATCAACACGGCGGTGCAGACGGCGGCCATGAAGAACAGGGCCATGCGCCAGGGCCGGTGGACGGGCCGGAACAGCGTCGCCTCCTCCGGGTCCACCTCTTCGCGCACCCGCTTCCGGCTGCTCCGGCGTCTGGCGGGCGCCGCAGGTTCGATGAGGCTCTGCGGGGCCGGGGTCGCCCGCCGCGCCCGGGCGGGCTGCCCGAGATCCTGCAGCACGGCCTCCTCCAGCGCCTGCCCGAACTCCTGGATCGTGGGGAACCGCTTGGCCGGGTTCTTGGCCATCGCACGCCGCACCACCGCATCGATCCGGCGGCAACGCCAGTCGACGTAGCTGCTCAGGGCGGGCGCCTCCTCGTGGACCACCTGGTACAGCACCGCCACCGGCGAGGCGCCCCGGAAGGGCTCACGCCCCGTGAACAGGAAGTAGGCGAGGATCCCCAGGGCGAACTGGTCTGTCCGATGGTCGATCAGGTCGTTGTGCCCCTGGGCCTGCTCGGGTGCCATGAACTCGGGCGTCCCGATCAGCGCCGGTTCGACGGTGATGCGGGGAACGCCGCGCGCCTTGGAGACGCCGAAGTCCACCACCTTGGCGCACAGGCTGCCGTCCGGCATCGGCACCAGCACGACATTTTCTGGCTTCAAATCGCGATGGACGACGCCGTGAGCGTGGGCGGCGCCCAGCGCGCTGGCGATCTGTCCCACGATCTGGCTGACCTGCTGCGGAGACATCGGCCGCTGCTGCCCGCTCAGCGTGCGCAGGTCGCTCCCCTCCGCCAGCTCCATGGCCAGGTAGGGCACGCCGTCCTCTGTCACGTCGAAGTCGAACACGTGGACGATGTGCGGGTGGTGCAGCCCCGCCATGATCTTCGCTTCGGTGCGGAAGCGAGCCAGCAGGCCCTCCTCCTTCAACAGGTCCCTGTGCAGCACCTTGATGGCGACCCCACCCTGCAGGCGCAGGTGCGTGGCCCGGTAGACGTCGCCCATGCCGCCGGAGGCGATCAGGGCGTCGATGCGGTAAGTGTCCTTCAGGACGGTGCCGGGCTCGAGATGAACGCTGCTGGCGCCCAGCTCACCGGAGCAGCGACGAACGGCCGCGCCGGCCATGCCGGGCGTCTGCGTCCTCGCGTATCCGAGCGTCTTGCTTCCATTTGTTGCGCCGGTGGTGGTCACGCCCCGGAGCAATCCAAGTCTCGTGCCAAGCGCCGGAACCGGGGTGCAGGGCGGGGCAGAACGTCGATCTTGCCTCGGCGGTGTTACCGGGTGGCGACCAGGGTCCAGGGCCGACACTGGGTCGAAACCCGTCAGCGGGTGGCGCCCGATCCGGCCCCGTCGTCGTCACGCGTCTTCTCGTACGCCCGCAGCAGCTCGGCCATGCTCCAGGCCTGGGCGACGCAGCCCCGCGGCAGGAACGGCGGCTCGGCGTCGAACACCTCGGCCACGTGCCCGATGCAGGCCTCGCCCAGGTGATCCAGCAGTCCCTTCAGGGACGCCCGCGCCCGGGCGCGCGCATCCGGGTGCAGGCGCAACAGCGCGTCCACGTAAGGCCCGATGAGCCAGCTCCACACGGTGCCCTGGTGATAGGCGGCATCCCGGGTCTTCAGATCACCGTGATAGTTCGCCTGGTAGTCGCGACTCCCGGGGGCCAGGGACCGCAAGCCGTACGGCGTCAGCAACGTCCTCTCGATCTTGTCCATGACCTGGGCCCACCGCTTCGGGTGCAGCACCGGTCGCGGCAGCGAGATCGCGAAGATCTGGTTCGGCCGCAGGGACTCGTCGACCTTCTTGTCGGGCCCGTCGATGACGTCGTACAGGTACCCGCCCTTCTCGAACCAGAAGCGTTCGTTGAAGGCGTTCTGTACCCGCGCGGCCCGCTCCTCGAACCGAGCCGCATCGTCGCCGCGACCGGTCTCCTTCAGCCACCCCGCCGCGACGGCCAGCGCGTTGTACCACAGGGCGTTGATCTCGACCGCCTTGCCGCGCCGGGGGGTGACCACCCAGTCACCGCACTTGGCGTCCATCCAGGTCAGCTGATAGCCGTCCTCGCCCTGGCTCAGCAGGCCGTCGTCAGGGTCGACGCCGATGTGAAACCGGGTCCCCTCGATGTGGTGGCTCAGGATCGCCTGCATCAAGGGCAGCAGCTCTTGCAAGAACTCCGTGTCCCCGGTGTACGTCAGGTAGCGATCCACGGCGTGGAAGAACCACAGGGTGGCGTCGGCGGTGTGGTACAGGCCCTCGTGGGAGCCCTCGGGGAACATGTTCGGGATCAGGCCCGCGCGCACGTAGCGGGCGAACGTGCGCAGGATCCAGCGCGCCTCGCGGTGGCGTCCCGTCACCAGGCACAGCCCCTCCAGCGAGATCATGGTGTCGCGGCCCCAGTCGGTGAACCAGTAGTAGCCGGCGATGACCGTGCGCAGCTCTTCGCCCATGGCGCGCGCCCGGATCGAATCGCGCGTGCGTCCGACCGGCGCGATGATGAACTGGTCGGCGCCCAGCACCAGATCAGCGACCACCGGGTTGTCCTCCGCGTCCTTCACCCGGCGGACCATGGCGCGGCGCCGGCGCGACTCGCACAGCGTCAGCTCGTCGGGATCCAGCGACGCCATCACATCCCAGCTCTCCACCGATGCCATCAGGGCCACCGGCTTGTTGACCTCGAGCGTGATGTCGAAGCGTCCCCGCGACCACAGCGTCCCGTGCGACTCGTACCCGCGGGCCGCCTCGATCGAATAGTCGACCGGGTTGCTGGTGGAAGGCTCGAACACGAAGCCGGTGTGATCGCCGTAGACGTACATGCGCAGGGGCGGGAAGTCGCCGCCCGAGATGATCTCGAAGCGATCCTCCGAAAGCGCCAGCGTGTAAGTCGGCGTCCGGGTGGAGACCGGCGCGTCATGGGGCCTGACCTGCAGGGCCGGGCGGAGGTGCAGCGTCAACCCGGAGGGCCCCTCGATCAGGCGATAGGTGACGCAGACGCTGTTCTGCCCCGAGGGCAACATCAGGCGCTTCTCGATGCGGATGCCCTGCGCTTCGTAAAGCCAGACCGGCAGGCCCTGCTCCACCCGGAACTCCGCCAGGGCCTCGGTGTTCGTCCCGCCTCCCAGCGGGATGGCGCCGTCGCCCTTGCCCGAGATCCACTCGATCAGCTGGTTGAACATCATGGTGCGGCCCAGCGGGTTCGGCAGCGCCGCCACCAGCAGGCCGTGATAGCGCCGGGTGATGGTCCCCGCCAGGGTGCCCGACGCGTAGCCGCCCAGTCCGTTCGTCACCAACCACTCCCGCCGCACGGGCAGGTCCGACGCCCCCTCGCCCCTGCGATAGCCGATCCGATTCGAGGTCATGACACCGTTCTCCTTCCCAAGGGCCCGCACCCGGGCCGTTAAGCCTTCGCCTCGTCCGCAGGCGTGGGGGTGGGCTCCACTTCCGGCGCCAGCTCGAACAGCTCCGCGGACTGTCCGGCGAAGAAGATGTCGTGGCCGGCCTGCGGTCCGCGCACGCCCTGTCCCCCATAGCGGGGATCCTCGCTGGACCACTTCAGCACCCAACGCATGCCTTCGGGGGGCGCCGCCAGCGGCTCCGCCAGCGAGCGCGGTTCGTGGTCGGCGCCGAGATTGAAAAGCAGCAGCCGATCGGCCGACCCGCGGGGGGTCCCGGGCTGGGCCGTCCCGAAGTACCGTACCAGCATGCGCTGCCCGTCGATGGCCGCACCGTCCAGGGTCACGCCTGGTTCTCCCTGACGTGACAGCGTGGGGTCCGACCGTCGCAGCGCGATCAGGTCGCGGTGCAGCTGAAGCGCGCGGGCGTGCAACGGCCGCTCGATCTCGGCCCACTCCAGCCGGCACTTCTCGAAGCAGGCGCGCGACGTCGGGTCGGGCGCCCGCTCTTGATCGACGATGCCTTCGTAGCGCGGGAACTGGGCCAGGAACTGGCCGCGCCCTTTCTTCACCAGGCCGCCCAGCTCGCGGCCGTGGTCGACGAAGTAACAGAACGGCGAGGTGGTCAGCCACTCCTGTCCCTGGAACAGCATGGGCGTCCATGGACCCAGCAGCAGCAGCGCCGTCATGGCGCGATAGGCCCCGGGCGAGCTGCGCTCCCACAGCCGCTGGCCCAGGCCGTAGTTCGCCGTCTGGTCGTGATTCTCCAGGAACGAGACGAACGCCCGGGGAGGCAGGCCGCGCGTGCTCTGTCCGCGCGGCTTCTTCTGCCAGTCGTAGCGCTGCCCCTGAAACAGGAACCCGTGCTTCATCGCCGCCAGCAGCTCGCGGACGGTCCCCTCGTAATCGGAGTAGTAGGCCTCGGCGTGCCCGGTCAGCGCCACCACCGCGCTGTGGTGGAAGTCATCGTTCCACAGAGCGTCCAGCCCCACGCCCCCGTCGGAGGGGGCGCGCAACAGGTCGGCGTGCTGCGGCTCGTTCTCGCCGATCAGCACCACGTGCCGATCCCCGGCCGCCCGGCGCGCCTCGATCCCGATCTCTTCCAGGATGTGCTTCGGGGACTTGTCGACGATCGCCTGCGTGGCATCCAGGCGCAGGCCATCCAGGTGATACTCATCGATCCAGTGCGCGACGTTCTCCCGCACCAGCTCGCGCATGGGCTGCGGGCCGGGGGCGTCGTAGTTCAGCGCGTCTCCCCACTCGGTCGCCACGTTGGTCAGATACGTGCCCGAGAACTTGGAGATGAAGTTGCCGTCAGGACCGAAGTGGTTGTACACGACGTCCAGGATCACGCCCACGCCCAGACGATGGGCGTCGTCGACGAAGCGCCGCATGTCCTCGGGCCGGCCGTAGCCGTGATAGGGGGCGAACAGGTTGACGCCGTCGTAACCCCACCCCCGGCCGCCCGGGAATTCGGCCACTGGCAAGATCTCGATCAGGGTGATGCCCAGCGCGGCCAGATGAGCGAGGCGGTGCGAGGCGGCCGCCCAGGTCCCCTCCGGGGTGAACGTGCCGACGTGCATCTCGTAGATGACGTGCCCGGTCTTCTCGATCCCCTTGTACTCGCCATCTGTCCAGGCGAAGGCGGGGTCGACGACCTCCGACGGCCCGAACGGCCCTTCGGGCTGGAAGCGCGAGGCCGGATCGGCGTACGGCATGTCGTCGCCGGCCAGCGCGAACCGATACCGCGCCCGGGCCCCCAGCCGCGGCACCAGACCGCTCCAGTAGCCCTCCTCGGAGTCGCGCGTCAGCGCCGTTCGGCTCTGGGCGTCGCCGTCGTACACGATGACCTCGACGCCCCCTCGATCCGGGGCGAAGACCCGGAAGGACACCCCTTCGCCTTTGACGACCTCCGCACCTATCCTGCGCTTCCGACTCATGAGAGCTCCTCGATCAGCGCAACCGGCACGTGGCGAGGAATGCTCTTCTGCGCCGGGCCGGTGTTCCCGTTCACGCGCTCCGGGATCGATAGGGGGTCAGTCAAAGGCCCGGTGCACAGCGACGCCAGGACACCGCCGATCGCGGCGCCTCGCGCCTGACCGGCGACATGGCCAGCAGGGGGGCACTCAGGCGATACCGGGAAACAGCTCCGGCGCTTCACGCGGGCGCGCAGCAGGGCGCCGGGGGCAGCCAGCTCGCGCGCCGGATGGAAATTGACATCACGCGACAATCGCTGGCGGTACCTCCCCATCGGTTGTGTCGAGTTCGGCACGCTGGGAATCCGATAGGGCCGTGGATTACGGCGCCGCCTTCAACTGCAACTGATCGTCGACCTTCTTCACGCCTTTGGTGTCCCACGCCAGCGAGATGGCGCGAACGCGGGCCGTGTTGTTCGGCACGTAACCGCTCAGCACCACCACCCCTTTGTCCGCCGTGTCGACATGGATGTCGGCGCCCTTCAGCGACTTGTCGCCCACGAAGCTGGCCTTCACCTTGGTGGTGATCCAGGCATCGGTCACATCGTCGCCGACGGTGGCCTTGGTGTGGTTGCTATTCTCTCGATCGATCTCGTCCTTCTTGGCTTGGGCGCGCCGATCGACGTCTTGCTTGGCGCGCTTGGACTGCTGATCGACCTGCTCCTTCTCGTTCTTCGCGCGCTGGTCGACCCTATCCTTCTTGATCTCGGCTTGGTCCTCGGCGTGTGCCTGCGTCGGGATGGCGACGGTCAACACGCTCATGGAGCACCACAGCGTCCCCGCGAGCACGCCAGCTTTCGAGATCGTCATGACTCGCCCTCCGCACGATTGTTGCTGTTGTCCCTCGGCTCAGCGGGGCGGCGCCGCGGCGTCGCGCCGGGCACTCGTCCGCCCCGCATCAGTTCTCGGTGACCAGCGAGCCGCAGTCCGCGCCGAACTCGGCCTCCAGGTAGCGGCGCAGGCGCAACCGCAGGCGACTCTCCAGCTGCGAGACGCGCTGGCGGGTGACGGCGAAGCGCTCGGCGATCGTCACCAGGGTGGCCGGCGAGTCGCACAGCAAGCGCTCCCGGAAGATCTCGGCGTCACGTCCGGCCAGCGTCTTCGAGAAGGCGTGCAGCTTTTCCTGCAGCAGCGCCCCCACCTCGCCGTTCTCGACGCGCACGTCGGGACGGTCGCTCGCCGCGGCCGGGATGACGTCCGCCAGGGTGCGGCGGCCCCGGTCCGAGTCGCGCATCGAGTAGTCCAGGGACAGCTCCGCCGTGAGGCGGCGCTCCATGTCCTGAACCTCGCGCTCGGGAACGGACAGCGCGGCGGCGATGCTGCCGGCGTCATGAGCCTTCCCGGCGCGCTCCAGCTCTTCCCGCTGCCGATTCATGTTGAAGAACAGGCGGCGTTGCGCCTGGGTGGTGCCGATCTTCACCAGACGCCGGTTGACCAGGATGAACTTCAGCATGTAGGCGCGGATCCACCAGGCAGCGTAGGACGACAGCCGCACGCCCCGGTAAGGGTCGAAGCGGTAAACCGCGCGCAGGAGGCCGAGGTTTCCCTCCTGGACCAGATCCATCAGGTCCCGGCGTGACAGCCGGTACTCATAGGCGATCTTGACGACCAGACGCAGGTTCGCCCGCACCAGCTGCAGGGCGTACCGTGGATCCTGGGTCTTGTGGAACGCCTTGGCGATTTCGGCTTCCGCGGCGGCGTCAAGCAGCGGATAGCGGCGCAGATCGCGCACATAGGCCTCCAGGCCACGAGAGCCGGAGGACGATTCGGACTTCGATGACCGGGAGCCTGCGGAGCTCTGGTTGTCGTTGGCCGGAGGGACGAAAGCAACCGAATTCGCTTTTTGAGCTTGTTGAGTAATCACGAGCCTTCCAGTTGGCAAAGCCCGTGCCGGGTCCCAAATCGCCCGGGGCAAGGGGGTTGACAGCGAGATCTCGCTGCATTGCCTCGATCGCGGGCCCTCCCGAGGTCCACATTCGGAAACTCAGGGACATGTTTCGTCACGCAGACGAAACGTCTTACCAGTTGGAAACATCTCCGAACTGCAAGGGCCGAACGATAAAATAGGAAAAGGGAGGCACACCCGTGCCTCCCTTTTCCTATTTTTGGAATCTTCAGTTTTTCAGACGTGCTGCGCCTGAGGCGCCCTCAGGGCGCCGTCATAGAGCGCGGCGGCCCGAGATCACGCGGATCAGGACCACCACGATCGCCAGCACCAAGAGGATGTGAATGAACCCTCCCATGGTGTAGGAACTGACGAGACCGAGGACCCACAAGAGCAACAAGACGACAGCAATTGTCCACAGCATGGGATGACTCCTTCTTTCGTTGTTCAGTGATTTTGGTAATTGACCCACCGTCAGGCAGGCCGTCTCCCGACGCCGCCCAAGCGGCCCACCAGGTATCCGGCGCTCAAGCCGATGGCCAGCAGGGCCAGGGGATGAGCGACCGCCCATCGTCGCCAGTGAGCCCTCACGGACACACGCCGTTCCAGCTCGGCCAGCGACGATCCCAGTCGATTTCGCGTCTGTTCGACATCCGCGCGGAGCCGTTCGATCTCGTTGGCTCCGCCCTCCGCGCGCGCGTTTCCCACTCCATTCACCTTCGTGATTCTCAGGTCAGGCACCGGTCGCCCCCGTGCCCGCGGCGTCAGCGACGCCGCTGTCCTTCTTCTCGCGCCAGGACTTCGCCCCCAGGCGAGGCGAGCCGACGGTGACGATCACACCCCCGAGCGCTGCCTGCGACAGCGCCACCGCTGCCAGAGCCCCGGCTGTGCCAAACAGCGGGCGAATCCAGGCCACCAGGGCGGCTACGCCCAGGAGATAAGCTACCAGCAGCGGCACGATCCCGGCAGCGATCAGAGCCACCCGCCCTGCCTGATTGCGGATGCCCTCGGTCACCTCCAGCTTCGCCAGGCGCAGCTCGGCGCTGGCCAGATGGACGACGTCGGAGGCCGTGCTCTTGACGATGTCCGCGAGGCCGGGTTCCCCGCGTGGGGCGCCGTACCTCGCAGACGGAGCGGGTTCGCGTGCTTTGACCGTGAGCGTTTGCATCTGGAGATCCAGCGTGCGTCACGTCGTCGAGCGCGTCTCGCCCTCGCGCGCAATCGACTCCGCGGCGTCTCCCGTGAAGGGATCGTCGAGGTCGGGCGCCGCACGGCGAATGCGACGACCGAGATCGTCGCGCAGGTCGCGGCCCGAGGACGGCGCCAGCATCAGCGCCACACCCGCGCCCACCAGCGCGCCGAGGCCGAACATCCCCGCCGACGAGATCACGCGCTGCGAGGCGCTCGGCTTGGTGGCCAGTCCGAGCATGGCCAGGATGTCTTCTTTGCTCAGATCCGAAATGTCGCTCAATTTCATGAATTCATCTCCTTTTGAGTTGCCTGTTTCGTCTGCGACCGCTGCCCCGAACCGCTCGTGCCTTCACCGGCAGGAAACAGCGCCCTCTCAACACCGTCAGCCAGCACCGGGACCACCGCCAGGCGCAACGCCACGCGGGCCCCGAGCGCGAGCAACCGCGCCGTCAGGATCGTTCCGATCCCTCCCCCGGCCAGATAGCCGGCGCCCAGCGCCAGTGCCAGCGATCGCGCCGGACGGCGCCGAATCTCGGCAAAGAGACGCTCTTGCAAGTCGCGCGGTACCAGGTCACGCGCCGCCGTCTCCACGGCGGAGCGTGCATTCACGCGCTCTGACTTAGGCATGTTTGGCCACCTTCGCGACCGCATAACCAATCAGGAAAGCGCCCAGGACTGACCGCCCGGGGTGCTGCCTGACCATCGTCACGGCGCGGTCGGCGAAGTCCTGCGTCCAATCGCTGACCATCTTGCGCGCCTCTTCGGCGCGATCCGGAAGATGCTCGACCTGTCCGCTGACCTCGTCGGCCATCTCCTCCACTCGAGATTTCAAGCTCATCGCGCTCTCCTTTGTCCTGGTGAGTTCCGGAGCCTTTCGCTATCAAGCGACGTGCCACGGCCTGGGAACACTCAAAAAGCGGATGGTGCGTGGGCGAATCCGACCAGCAGGCACCGGTTACCCTCGAATTCGCAGGCGCTCCCTGGATCGGCCGGTCTTGGCCTGGCCGTGGAGCCGCGAGGACCATGTTACTATTTCTACCCAGGCGTTACGAACACGTCCCCTTTTGGTGGGGACGGGGGGTCAGTTGACCTCGCTGTTCAAGATCGAGAGCAGCTCGTTGATGTCGAACGGCTTGCGAAGGATCGCCGTCGCGCCCGTGGGCATGTCCTGGGACACGGCCGTCAGGATGATGACCGGGATCTTCTCCAGCTCGGGGTCCTGGCGCATCTCCTCGAGCACCTGCCAGCCCGTCACGATCGGCATCATCAGGTCCAGGATCACCGCGTCGGGGCGGGACCCTTGATCCAGCGCGAGAACGTCCAGAGCCTGCCGCCCCGTTCGCGCCGGGATGACGTCGTATCCGCGCTCCTCGAGCACCTCCTGCACCACGTCGCGGATGTCTTGATCGTCCTCAGCCAGCAAGATCGTCTTGGCGCTCATGGGTTCCCTTCGGTCGCTGGAAAATGTTGCCTCATCCGTGGCCGCGTCGTGGGGCGCGGCCCGGGGCCGGTCGTTCTCGCCCGTCCGCCGGAGCGCTCTTCTGGGCGCTTGGCGACAGGCCAATCAGCCCCCCCGCGCGGATGTCATCGGCGCGCGGGGACTGGATCTCGCGAGGCAACTCGATGGTGAACCACGCGCCGGCGCCGGCTTCGCTATCGGCCTTGATCCACCCATGATGGGCCTCGACGATCTGGCGGGTGATGGACAGCCCGAGACGCAACCCGCTGTGGTTGGGCGACGACACGATGGGATGAAACCGCTCGAAGATCTCTTCCAGCTGGCTGCGCTCGATCCCGACGCCATGGTCTCGAACGATCATGCGAACGCGCTCCCCCGTCCCCTCGATGGCGATGTCAATAGGCCGCCCGGGACCGAACTTGATGGCGTTCTCGATGACGTGGGAGACGACCTGTTCCAGCCGGCAGCGATCCCAGCGTCCGGATACGTCTCCCTCGACGTCGAGGGTGACCTCACATCCGGCCGCCGCTGTCTCCTCGGCGAAGCTGTCGATCACCTTGCGCGCCAGCTCTCCCAGATCGACCAGCGCCAGTTGCAGCCGCAAGGGGCGCTGATTCAAGCGGGAGACGTCGAACAGAGTGTCGACCAGCGCTTCCAGGCGACGCACCTTTCGTTCACAGCGGTGCAGGACCGTCTGCATCCGGCCGGGCTGTGAGACCGGCGCTGCTCCCGCTTTTGGTGAGAGCAAGCGCTGCAAGTGAATCCGCAACGGCGTCAGCGGCGTACGCAGCTCGTGCGAGGCGATGGACAGGAATTCGTCGCGGGCGCGCACCGCGGCCTGGGTTTGCCGGTAGAGCTCGCCATTGTCCAGCGCCAGCGCAATCCGGCGCGCCACCTCGTGAATGGTTGTGACGTCGCCGGCGCCCGGCTCACGCGCCAGGAGGACCGTGACATGCCCGAAGGCGCGACCACGCGCCCACAGAGGCACGCTCACCGCGGAGAGGACGCCCAGCTCCCTCGCCAGGTTCGGGTCGAGTCCCCACGAGCGCGCCAGGTCCTGCGCTCCGTTGGCCGGGGTTACCGACTGGGGATCGGTCAACCACCGGGCGTAAGCGGTGCTGGATTCCAGCGACGCGCGCAGGCGCGATGCCAGCTCGTCGCGGGCAGGCTCCAGGCACGCGACCGCTGACGCTGCCGTCGGCTGCGCCATGTCGTCGGGATAGCTCAGCCCGATGACGCACCAGTCGCCCAGGGCCCCGGCGATCACCTTCGCCAGCACGTCGAGCTCCCGGCGGTGGTCGAACGACGACAGCAGCACCTGGCTGACCTCTGCCACCAGGCGCTCGCGCTTCTCGCCGTCGCGGCGGGTCGTGATGTCCTCCAGCACGGCCACGAAGTAGCGAACGCTGCCCGAGCGATCTCGTAGCGGGGAGACGGTGCAGTCCACCCACACCATCGATCCATCCTTGCGCAGGTAACGCGCCTCGCGACGGAAGCTCTCCAGCTCGCCGCGCGCCACGCGCCCCAGGCCATCGATCTGCTCGGCGGCATCCTCAGGATGAACGACGTCCTGCACGCGCAGGCGGCAGGCCTCCTCCGCCGAGTAGCCGGTCAGTTTGCAGAATTGCGGATTCACCCGCAGCCAACGACCGTCGGTGGCCACATGCGTGATGCCGACGGCGGCGCAATCGAAAGACGCCTCGTACAGGGCCTCCCGCTCGCGCAGCACCTCGTCGTTCCGGGCGCGCTCGGCCAGTCTCAGCTCGTGCTCCCGCCGCCGCAGTTGCTGATTCTTGCGCGCCAGGTCAACGAAGACAGCGACCTTCGCCTTCACCACCTCCGGGTTCAGCGGCTTCACCAGGTAGTCGACCGCCCCGACGGCGTAGCCGCGCTCGACCATGTGCAGATCCGAACCCGCGGCGGTCAGGAAAATGATCGGAATGTGGCGGCAGGCCTCGCGCGCCCGGATCAGGCGAGCGGTCTCGAAGCCGTCCATTCCCGGCATCAGCACGTCGAGAAGGATCAAAGCCACGTCGGCGGTCAGCAGCTGCCCCAGAGCCTCGGGACCCGACCGCGCCGTGAGCAGCTCGAACTCGGGCCCGTCGAGGATGCTCTGCACCGCCAGGATGTTTTCGGGTCTGTCGTCGACGATGAGAACGCGCGCCGTGGGCTCCAGCTCGACGGGGACGGCCCAGTCGTTGCCCCCACCACCAGCCGCCCGGCCCAGGATGGCTGCGCCGCGGTCACCGAGCCCGGCGTATGGCTCTGGCGCCGCCACGGCCGTCAGGGCCTCACCGGGAGGGGGGTGGCCGCGAAAAACCTAAACATCCTGGCCAGCTTGGTTTCAATACCCGTACCAGCCCGGTCACCTACCGGATGCTGCCGAGCGCCCCGCGCCCGCCGGTAGCGCGGACCGACGCCTGCGCGCCAAGCCAAAGCGAACGAAATTGCGGCAGTGCAGGCTTTGCGGTCCATCGCCGGCGCCCCGCCAGGGTTACGGCCCGGCGGAAGATCTTGACGCGGTACACCATGCGACGGCTCGCCCATTGATCCATGACCGTAACAGCTCCGGCGCTGCTTGTTACACGATAGGAACATAGTGCAGGTCGCCGGGCGTCGGCCCCCAGCTCCAAAAGGCCTCCAATTGACCGTAAATCGTGCCGAAGGTGGACGGCACCGTCCGGGGAATGGAACGTTGGTATGTCCTTTGAATCGAACACGCGCGGGCGGGCGAACAATCCGGCCGCAACAAATGGAAAATGACGACCTCAGCGCTGTCCCCCCCGCCCGCCTGCCGACCGGTGGCGGAGAGCCGTGAATAGAGGAACGGGGCGGCGCGCACCGGCGTCAGCCCTCTCGAGGGGCGTCGGCCCAACGAGGAGCCCGCGGACGACGGGCGATGCCTCACGCCACCGCTCACGCCCCCGCGTCAGCTCGTCCACGCCATCCAACGTCTGACTCACGATTCGCGGCGAAGACCGGCGCTCGTTCTCCGCAGATTCTGCGGGAAGCGAACGCTTCGGTGACGTACTCGACCTTTCAACCATCCACGCCAGCACTATATAAGGACGACAAGGTGCAAAACCCGAGAGTGTTCACGTGTTAGACGTCCTGTTGATCGACGACGAAGTCGCGCTACGCGAACCGCTGGAAGAGATGCTCCGCGATGCGGGACATAACGTCCAGACGGCCTCCGACGGCGCCGAGGGCGCGGACCGGCTGAACCGCCGGGTGTTCGACGTCGTGATCTGCGACGTCCGACTTCCCGAGGTCGACGGCCTGACGCTTTTCCGCACGGTCCGCAAGCAAACGCCTGGCACCGAGTTCATCCTGATGACCGCTTACGCGGACGTCGGACAAGCCGTGTCCGCCCTGAAAGAGGGTGCGTACGACTACCTGATGAAGCCGTTCGACGTGGACGAGCTGCTGGTGCAGCTGCGTCGCATCGATGAGAACCGGGCCCTGCGCCGGGAGCTGGACAAGGTGCGCGGCGAGCTGTCGGGCCGGACCAACGCCGTCACCTTGGTGGGCGATTCGCCGGTCATCCGGCGCGTCGTCGAGAAGACGAAGATGGTGGCAGGCAGCGACGTGCCCGTGCTGGTGACCGGCGAGAGCGGGACCGGCAAGGAAGTGGTCGCCCGCATGATCCACAACCAGAGCGCCCGGCGCGAGAAGCCGTTCGTGGTCGTGAACTGCGGGGCGCTGGCGGAGAACTTGATCGAGGCCGAGCTGTTCGGTCACGAGCGAGGCGCCTTCACGGGCGCCGTGAAGAAGCGCGATGGTCGGTTCAAGGCCGCCGACGGGGGGACGCTGTTCCTGGACGAGATCGCCGAGCTGCCGCTGTCCGCGCAGGCCAAGCTGTTGCGGGTGTTGCAGGAAGGCACGTTCGAGCCGCTGGGCACCAACAGCACCGTCAAGGTGGACGTGCGGATCATCTCGGCCACGCACCGCAACCTGACGGAGCGGATTAAGACCGGGGCCTTCCGCGAGGACCTGTACTACCGCATCAACGTCATCGAGATTCAGTTGCCCGCGCTGCGGGACCGTCCGGGCGACCTGCCCCTCTTGCTGCGCCACTTCATTCAGAAGTTCCTGCCGGCGGGGGCGCCGGTCCCGAACGTGTCACCGGCCGCCTGGGCGGCCCTGGTACAGTACGGATTTCCCGGCAACATCCGCGAGCTGTCGCACGCCGTGGAGCACGCCCTGGTGCTGTCGGGCGGCAAGGAGATCGATCTGCAGCACCTTCCGCCCACGATGGCCGATGGCGCCGGGAACGGTCCCCTGGTGGGCGCGGCGCCGACCACCATCCGCCCGCTGCAGACGGCCCTGCGCGAATTCGAGCTGCAGTACCTGCGGCGCGCCTTGAAAGCAGCGGACGGCAAGCGGACCCGCGCCGCCGAGATGCTTGGAATCTCGCGCAAGACGTTGTGGGAGAAGCTTCGTTATGGCGGGTTTCAGGCCGACCACGAGATCGAGCCGGCAGAGGAAGACCTGAGCGGCACCACGGCCAGCGCCAGCTGACCCGCCCGCGCGGCAGCGGCCCGGCCGCTGCCCGCGGCTCGGCGTCAGACGAACAGGGCCGGATTGGTGATGAGCCGCTCCTTGCGGAGCAGCTGCTGCAGCGCTTCGAGCTTGATGGGCTTGCGAAGCCACCCGGACACGTGCAACTCCTTCAGCGCGAAGTCCATGTCACCAGCGGACATGACGAACGTGGGAATGCGGGCCAGCGCGTCGCTCTGCTGCTTGCGGCGTAGGAACGCGTAGCCATCCATCCCTGGCATCGACAGATCCAGCAAGATCATCTGGGGCCTGGGCTGGGCCTCCAGCAACTCCAGCGCCATCCCCCCGTCGGACGCCACCCGGACCTCGTACCCTTCCTGGCCGAGCAACAGCGACAGCGCATCGGCAATGCCGGCGTCGTCGTCGATGATCAGCACCGACTTCGGCATCCCGTCAGCTCCCTCCAGGGGGACCGGGGCGTCGCGGCAACTCGAAGGTGAAGGCCGCGCCCCGGCCCGGCTCGCTCTCGACGCCGATGGTCCCGCCGAAGGCGGTCACGATCTGCGCGACGATCCACAGCCCCAGCCCCAGGCCGCCCGAGGAGGCCGGCTGGGTTCCCCGCTTGAACAGCCGGTCGCGGTCGTCCGGCTTGATGCCGGGTCCGCTGTCCGCGACCGTCACTGCCACCTTGTCCTCGCCGCGCACGGCGATCTCCACCCGGACGGGGGACGCCGGGGCGTGCTTCTGAGCGTTCGTGATCAAGTTGGTCAGAACCTGCTCCAGACGCATGCGGTCCCAATCGCCCCATAGCTGGTCGACGGGTGTGACGACGTCCAGGGTACGGCCCTGGTGCGTGAACTGGTCTCGCAGCCGGTCGCACACCGCCTTGACGACCACCACCAGGTCCAGCGGCTCGAGGACGACCGACAGCTTCCGCGAAGGAGAACGGGAGATGTCCAGCAGATTGCTGAGGAGGATGTTCAACCGGTCACACTGTCGCTGGGCCTTGCGGAGGCGAACGCCCGCCTCGACCGGGTCCAACTTGCCGCGATCGGCCGCCTTGATCAGCGCGTCCAGATACAGACGCAACGACGCCAGGGGGGTGCGGATCTCGTGGGCCGCCACGGACAGCAGGTCGTCCCGCCCGTCGATGGCCGCCTTCATCTGCTCGGTGTTCTGGGCGACGCGCCGGTTGATCTCCTCCTCCAGTCCCGGCCCGTCGCTGGTTGCGTCGCGCATGGACGTCAGTGTGGGTCCGGCCACGCGACAGCGCAAGCCACCGCCGCAGGGCGGCGTTGCGCCCCCCCGGTCGAATTTGCTTTCCCGCCCCGATGAAGGATGTACCAGGTGGTCCATCTTTCCAGGCAACCCCGCCATGCGGACGACCCGTCCGGAGACGGACGTTCAGGGAGGCTGATATGTCCAGAAGTGATACGACCGGCGACGAGAAGGGATTCAGGATCGAGCACGATTCGCTGGGCGAGGTGGCCGTCCCCGCGAACGTCCTCTTCGGCGCGCAGACCCAGCGCGCCGTGGAAAACTTTCCGGTCAGCGGCCGTCGACTGCCCAGGCGCATGATCCGCGCGCTGGGGCTGATCAAGCGCGCGGCCGCGCAGGTGAACAAGGACAGCGGCGTGCTGCCCGGTCCCCTGGCCGACGCCATCATACAGGCGGCCGACGAGGTCGCCGCCGGCCGCCACGACGACGCCTTCGTCGTCGACATCTTTCAGACCGGCTCGGGCACGTCGAGCCACATGAACGCGAACGAGGTCATCGCCAACCGCGCCATCCAGTTGATGGGCGGAGTGGTCGGCTCGAAGAGCCCGGTCCACCCCAACGATCACGTCAACCGGGGGCAGTCGTCGAACGACGTGTTCCCCACCGCCCTCAACATCGCGGCCGCCGAGGCTGTCGCCCGCGACCTGCTGCCAGCGTTGGGCCGGCTCCACGGCGCGCTGGACGACAAGGCGCGCGCCTTCGACGACGTGGTGAAGACCGGGCGCACGCACCTGATGGACGCGGTTCCCATCCGCCTGGGACAAGAGTTCTCCGGCTACGCAGCGTCGCTGGCTTCAGCGCGCGACCGAATCGCCGGAGCGCAGGAAGGTATCCTGCGGTTGCCCCTGGGCGGCACGGCGGTGGGCACCGGCCTGGGCGCCGAGCGAAGCTTCGCGCCCGCCGTCATCGCGCGCGTGGCCGAGCAAACGGGCCTCTCGCTGGTGCAAGCCCCCAACCTGTTCGAGGCGCTGGCCACGCGTGACGCTGTGGTGGCGCTGTCCGGCAGCCTGCGATCGCTGGCCATCTCGTTGACCAAGATCGCGAACGACCTCCGCTGGCTGGCCTCGGGACCCACCGCCGGGCTGGCGGAGCTCCGCCTGCCCGATCTGCAACCCGGCAGCTCGCTGATGCCGGGCAAGGTGAACCCGGTGATCCCGGAGATGGTGGTGATGGTCTGCGCCGAGGTGGTCGGACGCGACGCCACCGTCGCCTGGAGCGGCGCCGGCGGCGCGTTCGAGCTGAACGCCATGACCCCGGTCATCGCCTGGTCGGTCCTCGATTCAATCGCGATCCTGAGCGCGGCCGCGGACCTCTTCGCGACGAAGTGCGTGGCCGGGATCGAGGCCGATCGCGCGCACTGTCTGGAGGTCGCGGAGCGCAGTCCGTCGCTGGTCACGGCGCTGGCCGCCAAGATTGGCTACGACCGCGCGGCGGCGCTGGGTCGCCAGGCCATCGCATCGGGAAAGACCGTTCGCGCCCTGTGTCTGGAGCAGAAGGTCCTTCCCGAAGCCGAGCTCGAGCGGCTGCTGGATCTCAGAGCGATGACCGGTCCATGACGCCGCGGCGCAGAGCCCGCCTCAGTGACGCTGGCGGATGATCGGATTCATCCGATCGCTGCGCAGCGCGGTGGGGAACGGCTCGGCCTCCGCGGGCTCACGCGCGTCGCCGTCACGCGAGCCGGCCATCTCCACGCCGGCATCCGTCTCGATGAACGGACCGCCCAGCTCGTCGATGTCGATTTCGTCATGAAGCGCGGCATCGTTGTCGTCGCCGCCCGTCGCCGAGGAGAGGAAGCTCTCGCCCAGATACTCCGCGAGATCGTCCGGGGGAGGACCTTCGTTGGTCTCGGGCTCTGCGACGAACGCATTGGCACGGTCGTGCCGCGTGATGGAACGCTTTTTCATCGGATTCTCCTTCTGGTTTCGCGTACGAACAAACCGGCAGGCATCAAGTTTCGTACCGTTTTCCGGTCCTGCCTGGTGGCCCCGGAATTTCGCCGGACGCGGCGGCCGTTTGCGGGGCGCCGGTTACGGTCGGGGAACGCTGACTGCGCGCCGTCACGAAGGCGCGCCTGCCTCCGGGCTGGTGCAGGCCGATGCCAAGGATGCGCCGCGCGGGCACGGTTGGGCCACCAGCGCTACACTTGGCAGGGATCTGGCAGGAGGGACGAGCATGCGAATTCGCGACATCAAGCTGATCCTGGCGCCCACGGACTTCAGCCCCACCTCGGAGCGTGCCCTGGACGTGGCCATCGACATCGCGCGGCTGACCGGCGCCTCGATCGAGGTGCTGCACGTGAACCTGGAAGCGATGTGGGTCTTGCCGCCGCCCGGTGACGTGGTGGCCTCCCCCGTCGATATGACGGAGGTCCTGGCGAACTCGTCCATGCAGCTGGATGCCGCAGTGAACCGGGTACGCGCCGCCGGCGTTCATTGCACGGGGGTGGCCGAGTCCGGCCGCACGGACGCCGAGATCGTCGATTACGCGCGCAAGCGCGAGGCCGGCCTGATCGTGGTCGGCTCCCACGGCCGCCACGGGATCGGGCACGTGCTGATCGGCAGCGTCGCCGAGAAGGTGGTGCGGCACGCCCCCTGCCCCATCCTCGTCGTTCCCTCCGCCGAGCACGAGATGCCGCGGGTCAGCCCCGAAGACGAGGAGGTCGACCCCGAGGTGAGCGCGGCCCAGCAACCAGCCTGATCGTCAATTCCCCGGACTGCCGAGCGTCGGGGGCATCGATCGGCCTTCCGTGCCCGTCGACGTCCCCGTCCCGCTGGGCGACGATCCCAGGCCCGTGTCGGTGGGCACGAACACGCTTTTCGCCGACGAGGGCTGGGGCGGGGGCAAGCCCCCGTCCCCGGCAACGGGAGTGGCCACGCGCGCTGACGGCGCCCCCGACGATGCGGCACTACAGGCCAGGGTCAGGAAGGCCAGGGCCGCCACGGCGGCGCGGCACCAACGACCGGCAGGCGATGACATCATGCGCGTAATCTAAGCGCTGCCGGGCACCTGACGCGCACGAAATGCCGGCCACACAGGCGCCGCCCTTGCTGAAGGCCTGGGCGGTCACCAGAAGGGGACAGATGAGGATTTGGGCGAACACCGAACTGCCGGTGCGCGAGTTTCTGCGCCGGGTGTACCGTAAATACGAGGACAACACCGTCAGCGATACCGCGGCCGCGCTCAGCTACTACTTTGTCTTCTCGCTGTTCCCGTTCCTGTTCTTCCTCGCCACCCTGACCGCGTACCTGCCGCTTGGACACTCGATCGACACGCTGCTGAATCGCCTGCGCGCCGTGCTTCCCGCCCAGGCCATGGGCCTGATCGATCAGCACCTGCACGATCTGGTCTCGCGCCCGCGCCCGAAGCTGTTGACGATCGGCATTCTGGTCACGCTGTACAGCGCTTCCCGGGGCGTGGACGCGGTCCGCAAGGGCCTCAACCTGGCCTACGACGTGAAAGAGAGCCGCCCCTTCTGGCACACAGAGGCCCTGGCGTTCGGCACCACCATTGCGGGCGCCGTCTTCGCCCTGACGGGTGTGGCGGCGCTGGTTGCCGGTGGCGACGCGGGGCTGTGGCTGGCGCAACGGATGGGACTGGGGACGGCCTACCTGTTCGCCTGGCACTGGTTGCGGTGGCCGGTGACGGCGGCGCTGATCATGATGGTCGCGGCGATCAACTATTACGTGCTGCCGGACGTGAAACAGCGCTTCAAGTACATCACCCCGGGCTCGATCGGCGGGACGCTGGTTTGGCTGCTGGGAACCTGGGGGTTCAGCGAGTACGCCGGTCACTTCGGGACCTACAACGTCACGTACGGTTCGATCGGCGGCGTCATCGTCCTGATGACGTGGCTCTTCATCTCCGGGTTCATCTTCGTGATGGGCGGCGAGGTGAACGCCATCCTCGAGCACGCTTCCCGCGACGGCAAGGCCGAGGGGGCCCGCGCCGAGGGTCAAACTCCCCCGCCGCCCGAGCAGCGACCGAGCGCGATGCCGCCCGGCGCCGCCGCCAACCAGCACGCGGCGGAGCGGTCCCCGGGCGGCGACGAAGCCCGTCCCCACTGAGGGGCACGAGCCGGCCCGCCGCTACTGGCGTGCCCCCAGGGAGAAGAAGACCAGCTCGGTGGTCGGGGCTTTGGCCGGCGCCTTGGGCGACGCGGCGGCCACGTGAAACTCTCGGGGCGGCGCGGCCCCGTTCAAGGGCGGGCCGGAGCCGGCAGCGCCGCCCGTGCCCACACCTTGGGGCAAGACGCTGGCGAGCGTCGCACGCGGCGCCGCCTCCGATCTCACAGCGGACGGCCGACACACGGGCTCCGACTCCGCTGCCGCCTGAGCTTCGCGCGGCTTGCTGGTCGTCCCGACGCCTACCAGGGTGAAAGACAAGAGACCCAGTCCGATCATCCAACCAAGCTGTTTCGATATTTTCATGACCAAGTCGCCCTTCCGTCGTCAGCCTCGATCACGCTCACGACTGCTGACGAAATCAGCAACGTTCGCGCCACTTACAACGGAGGCGCGACAGCCGAAAAGTGGCCGGATCCGAGCGCACTTGCGGGCGGCGGGGCGGCGGAAGACCTCAGCTGCCGTTACTGTGGCAGGACGTCGGCCGTTCGAATGTTCAGGTTTTTTCCCGAACTCCGAAATCAGGCGTCGACGGTCACGTCGCCAAGCGAGTGCGCCTGACAGGCCAGGATCAGACCCCGCGCCTTCTCGCCGGCGGTGAGCGCGTCCTCGCTCTCCATCGCCACCCGGCCGGAGAGCAGCTTCGTCTTGCACTGGCCGCAGATGCCGGCGCGGCACTCGAAGGGGATGTCGATGCCCGCGGCCTCCGCTGTCTCGAGGATGGTCTGCTGCGGCCCCTGCGACAGCAGCTGCCCCGAGCGCTGAAAGCGGACGCGACCTCCCTCACCCGCTGCGGCGGCCAGCCCCGGTGCGGCGGGCGCCGCTGCCGGTTCCAGCACCACCGAAACCTGCGCCTCGGCGGCGGGCGCGCCTTCGGACGCGGTCGACACGAACGCCTCGGTCCGCAAGGCCGTGTCGGGCAGGCCCAGCCCGCGCAACAGCTCCCGCATGGCCGCCATCATCGCGTCGGGCCCGCACAGGTAGACGGGACCGCGCGCCAGGTCGGGGACGAACGCCGACAGCAGCTCGGCCGTGATCGGACCACGAGCGCCCGTCCAGTCGCTCCCCTCTGCCTGGCTGGGCTCGCGCGAGAGCGTCTGGCAGACACGGAGATTCGTGAAGCGACGCTGCAGGTACGCCAGCTCCTCGGCAAAGATGAGGTCCGCGCGGCGGCGCGCCGCATACACCAGGTAGATCTGTCCCGGCCAGCATCGATCCGTCAGGTAGCGGATGATCGCCATCAGGGGCGTGATCCCGACGCCCCCGGCGATCAGCACCACCCGATCGGCCTCGGCGCCCGTGAAGACGAAGCGGCCCGCCGGCGCCGAGATCTTCAGCAGGCTCCCCACCGCGATGCGCTCGTGCAGGTGAACCGACCCGAAGCCGCCGGCGCCGCGTTTCACCGTGATCTCGCACGCGTGCCCGCGCGTCGGCGAGGACGCGATGGTGTAGGACCGGTTGACGCGCTTGCCGTCGATGAGCAGTGACAAGTTCAGGTACTGTCCCGGCGCGTGCTCGAACGGCAGGGGCTGGCCATCCGGACGCATCAAACGGAAGGTGCGCACGTCCGGCGTCTCGTCGAAGAGGGCCGCCACGCGCAGCTCGCCCGACCAGAAGCGGGGCTTCACCGGCGACGGCGACGAAACGGGCAACGATGCCGGCGCGGACGACGTCCGCGCGCGACGGGACCGCTCGGCGAAGGCGCGTATCGGCCGGAAGCCCAGCAGCAGCGCCAGCACGGCCGCGAAGGCCAGCGGCTGGCGCGTGTCGGACTTGACCAGCATGTAGTAGTGCAGCGCCCCCAGCGAGGCCACCAGGTAGATGGCCCGGTGCAGGGCCTTCCATCGTCGGGCGCCCAGGCGCAGCTGCATCGCGTTCGTCGACGTCACCGCCAGAGGCACCATCAACAGCAAGGCCGTCGTGCCGATCAGCAGGTACTTGCGGGTCAGGATCTCATGCACCGTGCTGGCCACGCTGAGGGCGCGGTCGAACACGAAGAAGATCAGGAAGTGCGTGCAGGTGTAGGCGAAGGCGAACAGGCCCAAGGCCCGGCGGTACGCCAGCACCGTGTTCCACCCGGTCAGCTTGCGAAGCGGGGTCACCGCCAGGGTCAGCAGCAGGAAGATCAGCGCCAGCAAGCCCGTGGTGTGCAGGGCGTAGTTGACGCCGTTCACGCCCAGCTGTCCGTGGGCGGCGTCCCAGGCCAGCAAGGCCCCCGGCACCAGCGCGTTGACCAGGATCAGGAACTTCGTGAATCGAACGTCTCGCCGCGCCCCCGCCATCAGCCCGCGCCCCTCAGAAGTTCGCGCGCAGATCCATGCCGGCATAAAGGCCGGCGACCTGCTTCTCGTAGCCGTTGAACATCAGCGTGGGACGCCGCCCCGACTCCCCGATGCGCTGCTCGGTGGCCTGACTCCAGCGGGGATGGTCCACCTGCGGATTCACGTTCGCGAAGAAGCCGTACTCGTTCGCCGCCTGCAGATTCCAGGTGGTGCGGGGCTGCTCCGCGACCAGCGACACCTTCACGATCGACTTGATGCCCTTGAACCCGTACTTCCAGGGCACCACCAGCCGGATGGGCGCGCCGTCCTGGGGCGGCAGGGCGCGCCCGTAAATGCCGGACGCCAGCAAGGTCAGCGGATGCATGGCCTCGTCCAGGCGCAGCCCTTCGACGTATGGCCAATCGAGCACTCCGGTCTTCTGGCCGGGCATGCGCGCCGGATCCAGCAACGTCTCGAAGGCGACGTACCGCGCGCCGCTCAGCGGCTCGACCCGCTCCAGCAGCTTCGACAGCGAGAAGCCGGCCCATGGGATCACCATCGACCAGGCCTCCACGCAGCGCATCCGATAGACGCGCTCCTCGGGGGCGCTCAGCTTCAGCAGATCGTCGAGATCGAACACGCGCGGCTTCGCGCACAGGCCCTCGACGCTGACGCGCCAGCCGGCCGTCTGGAAGCCGCGCGCCCGCTCGGCGACGCCGTCCTTGTCCGTCGAGAACTCGTAGAAGTTGTTGTAGTGCGTGATGTCGGCCAGCGAGGTCATGGGTTCGTCGACCCGGTAGCCCGCGGCGGGTGCGGACGGCGACGGGGCCGCCACGCCCTGCAGGGCAGGCTCCTCGACGACCTCCTGGGAACGGCCGTTCAGCCGGCGATACAGCTTCGCGGTCGCCGCCACGCTGGCGACCGCCACCGCCCCCCGCAACAAAGCCTTCCGGTTGAAATAAAGGGAAGGGGGCGTGACCTCCGAGGCCGGGATGGGATCAACCTGGGATCGCCTGCCCCCCGGCCGCGTCTCGTTCACGGCTCGACGTTACCACGGCGGCGTCAGTCCATCGGGCCGTCGTACTGCACGTGCACGTACGTGCCGAGGCGCGTGTTGTAGGCCAGGTACCAGCCGGGATGGTCGGGATCGTCGTAGACGACGATCTCATCGCCGTTCCAGTCCCAGTCGTCGACGAAATCGACCTCCCAGGGCGGCACGCCGAAGTAGGAACCCTCGATCCAGAAGCGGCGGCGGCCCTGGTCCCAGCCGCGCAACCGATGCACGTGGGCGTGGCCGATGCCGCCCCGAAAGTGTCCCCTCGCCCACGGGCGGTCCAGGTGGAACCGCTGATCGTGCGGGCCCATGTCGTGACCGACCCAGCGCGAATTCTCGAAGCGGGGCCGGGCCGGCGGTGGCGCGCCTTGCCCGACCGGGGCGACCGGCCGACCTGCGGGAGCCCGTTCCGCGGGCTGCGGTCTGCTGCGTGGAGGCCCGTGCATCGGCGGCGCCATGCGCGCCGGGGCGGGTCCCCGCTGACCTGGCTGGTTTTCAGGAGGCCCGGCCATGTGCGGCGGCGGTCCGGAACGCGCGGCAGGGCCCGGCCCGCCCATCTCCGGCGGCGGGCCCGCATGGTTGGGCGGCGCTCCGGGGCCGGCCTCATGAGCGGGGCCCCCGGCGCCTTGACCGGGGCCACCCGGGTGAGCCGGTCCTCCGGGGCCTGGACCGCGGTGCGGTTGAGCGTTGGCGCTCGCGCCGGCCAGGCCGAGCGCGCCGGCCAGCAGCATCGTCAGTGCTCGTCGGGTCATGGGATCACACCCGGTCAGTAGGTCGCGTGCGCTTCTTCATCGAGCGGCAGCACGTCCTTGTCCGCCCCCTTGGCGGCGGAGCGGTCGTCGGTGACCGCGGCGGCCGGGTGATCGGTGACCGGTGCCGGGGCGGCCCGAACCTGAGCCGTAGCAGCCTCGACAGGAACCAGCTGCTGCCTGGCGGGCGACCAGACCACCCCGTGCCGGGCCTCGTCCCGCGGCTCCGGCGAAGCAGCGGGCTCGGTGGACGGTGCCGTCACGCCGGCGCTGGTCCCCTGGTCGACGGGATTTCGGGCCAGCTGCGCCCGGACCCCGGCGACCTCCGGGGCATGCGGCTGCGCCGCTAGGGAATGGTGCCAGAGTTCGGGAGCCTGGGGACGCGACGTGACCAGCTTGTCGGACCGACGCGGGGCCGGGGGCGCCGCCACCAGCGGTGCCCACAGATCTTCGTTCGACGACGAGTCGGTGGCAGCAGCGGACGTAGCGGCTGGCGGCGCGGCAGCGGTCCCCGGCGCGACAGCCGCCGTGTTGTCCTTCTCACCATCGGGCGCCGCCGGACTGACGGCAGGGGCGGCGGCCGCCACGACGCCTGGCGCCGGGGCCTGGGCCTGGGCCGGGTCTGCCATGGCCCGCGCAGAATCTGCGGTCGACTCGGGCGTCAGCCGCAGCGCCAGGCCGTTCTTGGCCCGGTGCCAGACGGCGACGGCGCGTGGCCCGGCCTCCTTGGCCAACCATTCCCGCGCCACGCCGGCGTCCGCGCCCTCGATGGCGAGCCCGATCACCAGCCCGATGGCCAGAATGAAGGTGGTCACCAGCAGAGGCGCCCGGTGCCGGGGAACTCGGTCGAACGAAGAGATCTTGGGCGGCTCCTCGTCGGGAAAGGGCTCGTTCACCAGCGGCGAGTCCTCCCAGTTCTTTGCCTCCTGCTGCTCTCCCTCCTGGAAGAAGCGCGCCGACACCAGGCTGTCCAGCCGGGTGGAAGGTGCGCCGGCAGGCGACCGCTGCTGGGCCGGCAAGACCACGGTGGCCGCGGGCGCCAGGGGAACCTGAACGGTCCTCGCCGGCGCCTGCACGGGCATCCTGACCGTTGCCGACGGCTGCACGGCCTGCGGTTCCACGACGATGGGGGACGACGGCGTTCGATCCATCCTCTCCTGGGGCACCCCGTCCAGGGTCCCCGACACGCCATCCGCGACGATCTCGCGGCGGATGAACTCCGGGCCGATTCCCATCAGGGTCCGTTCACCGCGCGGCTCGCGCGCGGAAGCAGTGGCAGCTCTCATGGCGTCTCCTCGCTCAGGTCGGAAAGACCTTCATGGTGTCGGTGCGTGTGCCGCCGACCATCACCGATGGTTGGCGCATGGCTGCCGCCTCGTCGTCAGGCGTCGATGGCGTCAGATTGATTCGCTCGGGTGGGGTCGAGCGCCCGCGTGCCTCGCGTGCCAGCACGGCCCGAGCCGTACGAACCGCCCGGCGGTGGCTCTCGTAGCGGAAGATGTCGTGCAGGCTGACCACCCCCACCGGATCGCCGTTCTCTTCCAGGACCACCAGCCGCGACCGCTGGGCCCGCTGCATCTTCTCCTCGGCGTCTCGCAGCTCGTCGTCGGCCTTGCAAGTGACGACGTCGACGCTAGCGATGTCGCTGACCAGCGTCTGGGAAGCTCGTTTGTCGTCCGCGCAGACCCGCGTCGCCAGGTCGCGATCAGTGACCACTCCCTTCAGCTGCCCAGGGGCCGGCGATTGCCCAGGGGCGGGCTCGAACACCAGCAGCATGCTCACCGAACGGTCTCGCATCACCTGGGCGGCCTCCAGCACGGTCGCCGCGCTGGAGATCCATTCAGGCTCGACGTTCATCACGTTCCGGCATTTCATTGGGTACCTCCCGAAGGCTAATTTCCGTCTCGGTCGAGAGCGGTCGGCAGGGATGGTGTGCAAGCCCTGGACCGCCACGGGCCGCGGGCGCAAAAAGAGGCCGGCCTCCCCTGGCCAGCCGATGCCGCCCGCAATTCGCGCGCGCAGGGGGAACTTTTGGTAACGGCCGGCGCAAGGCGGGTCACCCGAAGACGACGCTACAGGCGCCGGCGGGAAATCCCCGTGACACTCTCATCCTTGCCCGGCCCGGATCTGCGACGTACGTTTCGGTCACGCGGTGTCGAAGAAGGCCAGAACAGAGCGTTGGCTGTCTCTGCCCGTCGTGGGTCTGCCCCTGATCGTGTTGCTGGCGGGTGCCGTCTATTCCCTGTCGCACCTGCCGGGCGCCACCGCCCAGATGGAGAACTCCGACGACGTCCGGGTCGCCATCGAGCACCTGCGCACGGCCGCCGTGGACGGCGAGACCGGCGTGCGCGGGTTCCTGATCGCGGGCCAGACGGCGTTCCTGGCCCCCTACGACCGGGCCGTGCGGGACTGGCCCGGTCAGTTCGACCGCGTGCGCGAGCTGACCAGCGACAACTCCGAGCAGCAGCAGCGGCTGAGCCACCTGGATCACCTGCTGCGGCAGCGATTCGAGATGCTGGAGATGGAACGCCGCGCCTTCGAGCGCGGCGCGCGCGGGAAGGAGCTGGAGGCCAGCGGCATGGAAGGCAAGCGCGTGATGGACGAGCTCCGCGCGCTGCTGAACGACATGGAGCGCGAGGAGATCCGCATCGACGTCCTGCGCCGCGAAGCGGCCGTGCGCCGGTGGGAGATCACGATGGTGCTGTTCGTGGGAGGCGCCTTCGCCTCCCTGGTGGTGCTGGGCGCCGCCCTGATCCAGCGCCGCAGCGCCGACGCGCGCCGCACCCGTCTGGAGCAGGTGGCCCGCGCCATCGACGACGAGCGCCACCTGCTGCAAGCCATTCTGTCGGGGATGGACGACGCCATCACGCTGCACGACCGCGACGGGCGGCTGGTCTTCGCGAACCGCAGCGCGGCCTCGCTGATGGGCTTCGCGTCGCCCGAGGCGCTGCTGGCCGCCTCTCCCGTGGAGGTCGCCGAACACTTCGAGGCCTTCGATCAGGCGGGCCGTCCCATCTCGATCGA